>Ga0208325_1000120_pt1 | contig 21353 bp, 10 predicted proteins | sample PL_2010_330m_FD_185486 | JGI IMG/M metagenome (GOLD analysis project Ga0208325, IMG submission 185486) | Freshwater microbial communities from Powell Lake, British Columbia, Canada to study Microbial Dark Matter (Phase II) - PL_2010_330m... | ecosystem: Environmental > Aquatic > Freshwater >...
TGGGTGTACTCTTCGGCTGTCAGGCTCTGCGATGGGGCAACGACGATGGAATCGCCTGTGTGGACGCCCATCGAATCGAGATTCTCCATTGATGTTATCATGATGACGTTGTCCACCCTGTCGCGCATCACCTCGAACTCTATCTCCTTCCATCCCAGGACCGACTGCTCGACCAAGACCTGATGGACCGGGCTTATCTCGATGGCGCTCGCCAGATACTTCTCGAGCTCTTCTTTATTGTAAGCGGTTGCTCCGCCCGAGCCTCCGAGGGTGTATGCGGGCCTGAGTATCAGCGGGAAACCTATCCCGAGCCCTATCTTCATTCCCTCTTCAACGGTCGTTGCGATACCCGACTTCGGCACGCCAACGCCTATCTCCATCATCGCCTTCTTGAAGAGATCCCTGTCTTCCGCGCGCGATATGGCATCGACATTGGCGCCTATAGCCTCTACCCCGTATTTTTTGAGTATCCCCTGTTTCATCAGGAAGAACGCGAGATTTAAGCCAGTTTGGCCTCCGAGGGTTGGGAGTATGGCGTCCGGTTTCTCCTTCTTTATGATCTCGGTGATCGCCTCGATGGTCAAGGGCTCGACATAGGTGACGTCCGCTATGTTGGGGTCGGTCATGATCGTAGCGGGATTTGAATTAATGAGTATCGTGAAGTAGCCCTCTTCTTTGAGCGCCTTACATGCCTGGGAACCCGAGTAGTCGAATTCGCACGCCTGGCCGATCACTATCGGGCCGGAGCCGATCATTAATATTCTTTTGATGTCCTTACGCTTTGGCATGTTGCGCCTCTTTAGGAAGTTGTTTTTGTTTTGTGCGGGTGCACCAGCTTTACAAACCTGACGAAGGCCTCATTGACTTCCTCAAATCCGGGGCTGACCGGCAGATATTGTGTTGAAATGAATTTTAATGCCCTCGACTCCATCTCTTCGACCGTCTTATCGTTTATATTCCTAAGAGTAACGGTTACCTTGGGGTTCTTTATGAATTTTTCATCTACTGCAAATGAATGATTCTGGGCCGTGATCTCGCCCTTGAGCGAATCCGATGCTATCACAGGATAATTGACCCCGCGGTGGCCTATCGGTAATTTCTTTAGCTTGAATCCGAGAGCGAGCGCTATTACCTCGTGGCCTGTCGAAATACCCATCATCGGGACCTTACCGACCAGTTCCCTTATGGTCTCGACCGCTCTGGGTATCGCTATGTCTTCTTCCGGGCCGTTTGATACGAGGATGCCGTCGGGTTTCATCGTCAGGATGTCATCGGCGGGGGTGTCGTAAGGAAGTATCGTCACGCTGCATCCGAGGGTTTTCAGCTGTTTCAGGACGCCGTTCGTTATGCCTATATCAAGGATCGCGATCTTCGGCCCCGAGCCGGATGTCTTTACCTCCACCGGTTTTTTTACCGAGATGTCCTTTATATGATCGATTCCTTCGTGGTCCTTCAGCTTCTTCGCGAGCTCTTCTTTCGACGATGTCTTCGTGGAGATCACGCCCAACATCTCGCCCTTGTCGCGGATTGTCACTGCAAGCGTCCTCGTGTCGATGTCGCTTATCGTGATTACATCCTCTTTTTTAACGAAGTCGTCGAACGAGCCCTCCGCCTGCCAGTTCGAATGGATGCGCGAGGCCTCCTTTATTATAAGGCCCGCAAGCCGGCACTTGTCGGATTCATTGAACTTCTTTGCAACCCCGTAATTTCCTATCAACGGATAGGTCAGAACGAGTATCTTGCCCGCGTTGGCGGGATCCGTCATCATCTCCTGATATCCGACGACCGTGGTGTTCAGGACAACGGGCCCGACCCGCTCGCCCTCGGTGCCGATAGAGACGCCCTCGAACATACTGCCGTCTTCGAGTAGTAGTGTAGCTTTCATGCGGCTCCTTGTTGGCTGGATATGCACCTACGAGGTGAGGCAGTAGATTTCACAGACACACCTCGTAGGTGGAATTGGTAGAAATAAAAACGCCGGCAGAGACGATAGTCCCCCCGGCTGCAACTCTACGCGTTGCGCGCACAAACTAAATGGCGTGTGTTTTAAATTCCCCCGCGTAACAGACATTCATGATTTCCATAAGTGAATTTCCCATCCTTAATCCACACTCCTCATTGAATGTGCACACTTGCTTCACACTCTTCCTTGAATGTGCGTTTTCTTATGGTGTGATTCTAACACAGCCCCGCGAGCCGTGTCAAGGGAGAATTTTTGGCTGCAACTCGTGGCGGAACTTTTGTGTGTCGCCTCCGCTTGCCGCTCGCTCAGATTAGCCATCTTCGCTCGCTGTTGGAAAATTTTCGATGATAAAACCTGTATCGGCCATAGGTATCGAAAATTTTCAAAGTCGCTCCGGCGACACACAAAAGTTCCGCCAATAATTCGGGCCAAAAATCTCCTGACAGGTTGACGGCGCCAGAGAGAATCCCACTTGCGGTATTATCTGGCCTGGTCTTGAAGATGCTGAAAGCTAACGCTACGCGTTGCGGAGGATGTCTATGATGCGGTCGTGGACTTCGCGGAGCTTATTGATTGCCGCGCGGAGGATTGGCGGGAGCGCTAGATCTATGGCGAGGTTCTTTCTCTGTGTGGGGTTGCCGGATACCATGGTTTCCACCGTCTCTTTGTTTACTATGTGATTGGGGCGCAGGCGCTTGTATATCTTTTGCATGACCGGAAGCACCTCTCTTATGACTCCTGCCCTGTCCGCCGGCTTTGCCGCCTTACAGGAGGCCTGCGACAGGCCTATCATGCTGGCCGCGACAAAGTCGCGCAGAGGCACGCCGTCGCCCTCTCCGTCCGACATCGCTATCGGCAAAAGGCCTTTCTCCAGCTGATCACGCTGCAGGGCCTTTACCTTCTCAAGGCTCATGATGCCTACCTTTATGACGTTCTCGCCTTCCCTCTCCGTGTCGGTTATCCGCGCCTTGACGGCATTTTTAAATTCTGTGTCAAAACCTGCCAAATTACCGATATGGTCTAATAGCACCGTCTTCGCCTTTTCTGCGAATTCAGGGTCGCCATTCGGCCTGAAGATATAATTGACGTCAAGCCCGTATTTATTACTTAGCACGATTATGCGCGCCCACTCTGCCATATTCGCATCCATGTCCTCATGCGGTATGAGCTCCAGATCTATCGTCATATCAACCTGGTGTCCCTTAAGCGCCGGCGCGGCGTCTTTGAGGAAGTTGTTGAGACTGGGGTAACTGATGCTATTGAGGGCATCCTCAACCATCTTTGCCGTCTCCCGCGCCCTTATCGCGGCGCCCCGGGTATTGGTATGGACGACGCGATCGTCTCTTCCTGCCGTAGGCCGCGCGCCGAAACCGCTTGCGGTCGAAGCTGCATTGCCGCCCGACATGCCGGGCATCGAAATGAATCGATCTCCCTGCTCCGAAGAACGGTTCAAATTCCCCGGCTGGGACAGGGACTGCACCCTCACCGTCGCCCCGGCATCGTCCGGCGCTCCTGTTGTTACCGGTTTTTCAAAAATAAACCTTATGGCCTCCTCTGCCCTGTAGTTCTCCGATTTATGGGGGAATTGAAAATCGTTTGTAACATTTAGAAACCCTTCTGTCTCGAAAGCCGCGCCGTATGATTCTCCTCTGGGATCCGATGAAATGAATATTCTGCCGCCCGGCTTCAACAGATCATTGATTATGCGCGGGCCTTCATCTTCCATAAGGCTGTGGTAGCTTGGATTTATCATGATATAGTACATCTCATCGCATACTCCTGCCTTTTGGTGCGCTGCTGCAGTTTCATCAGGCGCACAGACGAGCCGCAGATTCTTGATGGTTCCATCTTTCTTTATTCGATGAGCAAGGGTCCTGACACTCGCCGAATCAATCTCTATCCCAATAAAATTGTTGTCCGGATTATCCTGCGCCATTTTTAAAAGGCCGTGACCGAATCCAAAACCGACCTCGACTTTGAGCGGTTTTGAATTGTCTTCAAAAACGGTTGTCCAATCTGCTGTCCTCGGTATTATAATATCATCGCTGTGTTGAGTAGTGGTTAGGGGCGTTTTCAAATCTGTGCCTGGATCTGTCCCTTTTTTGCTCTCAGAGCTGTCCCCCGGGCCCTTCTTCTCCCTCCCCATCGCCGGCATTGGCGGCTCCTTGCCGTCGAACTCTACATTTATTGTGCTCACTGAGCCGCCGTCTTCAGTAGGCCGCGTGGCGGTTTCTATTGTCAGCTCGTCCGATGGCGGGCCTGAAGGAGGTTCCTCCAGAAACGGAGCCAGGAGATAACCTACAAGCGAAACGTGGTTCATGTTCAGTTTGTAAGGATGGAAAGTGTGTAGTTTTCTTAAAACCTTGACTATCTCCCCTGTTTGTTTCCGGGCGCTTGGTGTAAGACGAAAACTCAATAAGCTATGAGCGTCTTTTCTGCATTCTAACAGCCCAACTCTAACAGGTAAACCGCTTAACGCCGACGTTGATTCCTTTTCTTTGACACCAAGCCCATTAAGCAGCTCTTGACGGGTCATAAACCCTTCTTCTCTTGCTAAATGTTCGATCACGGCATAGAGGGAACTTTTGCACTTAGTTACAGCGGGAGTAAGAGGAGATGCCCCTACGAAATTCAGAACGGCCTCCCTATATTGTGCATCTTCGGCCAGATACGATAAGAGCGTTAATTGTACATTAGAGTAAATTTTACTTGTTCTTCCGCCAGCTCTACGAAAGCCGAGGTCGTTCTCTATGGTCCTTGTCTTATCTCCTTTGAGGCGGCGCAGGAAGATATCCCCGTCACGGCGGGATATTCTGCCTTCCGCAACGAGCATATTCACTGTATCGCCCAGATCAAGTCCCTCCATTTTAAATTGGCGCGTGGATGCTTCCGGTGAGACAGCGCCGTCTGTTTCAATAAGTTCGCGGCCGCGGGTCCGCTCTTTATTATATTTTTTAATGCACGACTTCATCGGGTTCTTTATTGCAATCTCAAAATAAGCAATGCCCCGTTCCAACTTTTTCTCCGTCAGCAATTCTACGGCGCGTGTAAGGCCCCTGCTTCTTGACGCGGTTCTTATGGCTGGCACTCCGTGTGTGCCTGCGTCGATCAGTTCCTGGAGGATATTGCGGTTATTAAAACTACGCGCGATCTGAAGGACTTTTCTTTCGAACAGGGCTATAAGCGTCCATCTTGCAGCACCGTTACCTTTTTGGACTTCCTTCATAAGGAGTCTTGCGCTTTTTAATAAGAAGGCATCATACTCCTCGGCCACCAGCCTGCGTATTGCTTTCTGATTGATAACGCCTGCCGGTCCGACTATCGCGGGCATCACTTTATGCACCGCATCCCAATCCTGGTCCCCTTTCTCCCGCCAGACTGGCTTTGTTTTGCGTCGGTCATGGCTTTCGGGAAACTCGGCCGCCTTCACCGCTTCATGCCACGAACCGATGACTTGCCTAGCTTCATGAGCTATCTGACTCAACCGCGGGTCGCCCATCCACTCTTCATAAATGTCAGGGAGTGTCATATCACGGCCTTCATTCTGTAGTTGTTCAATCACATATTTTTTTCGTGCTGTCGTGTACGCGACTAGAAATTCTTCATAATCTTTTGGCTCAAGCCGATCCTTGGGTAGAGCCGTCGGGATCGGGTCATGCCTGTCCTTCCAGTGTCTATCCAAAGCCCATTCTGCCAGCCGCTTAATTGCCTTCTTCTTGTCGTCGGAAGTGCGTGCGCGTTGCACCGCGAGTATCTCGTCTATGTCTTTTATCTTAAAATGCAGGAATAATTTTTTCAAGGCCTCGCCATCCGTACCGCATCCATGTTCTACGACCGCCCACTGCAAAAGACCAATTGGCTGCTTATTGTTACATTCTGGTATCCCTGCATGAAAATTACCCGGCAGCAAAAGATTAACTTCATGTCTCATGTTACGCGCAACGACATTCAGCATATGCCGCTTTGCTTCATCTGTCGTCTCGCCCCATTTCAGATAACCATTCGCGAACGCCTCCTCCACCTTATCGGCGTCTATCAATACTTTCTTCGCACCGGTTGACTCGTCGTCCACCGGCATTGTCCCACGCAGCTCATGTACATCTTGAACCACGCGTACCGTCACATCACCGTTCTTTGCGACTTCGTGGGAAATGGATAGGCTGTTAACCGCTACATTATCTCTTTTTAGTTCTAATTTGTGAATTACTGTCGGCATACCAAAATCTCTAACTTCAAATTGTTCTGTCATTCTGACGTCATAACCAAGTTTTTCAGCGTGTTTTTTAAACCCCTCTATCTGATTGTCTCCCACAGCAGTGTTTATAGAGATCATTACAACAGCTTCGTCTCTTAAGCTGCACAGAAGAGCATTGATCAAGTCAGTCTTTCTTTTGTCGCTGGGATCGTCAAGAACTGACAACAGAAACGCGAATGAGTATTTCTTTTCCGGGATATTTGCCTCTTGTAAAGCACTTTGATACGTGTCAATATCGATTCTATTCCCTATAAGATCTTGTCCAATTGATCTATTCATTCTTTCCCGCACGGATTCTATCACACTATGAAGTTCCATGGTTTGATCGAATTCCCTGTAACCTAACTCCATTTCCTCTTCATACCAACCTTCTCCCATAGCTATCTTAACGGCTTTCGCGATAGCTAGACTGCGGTCCATAGGCACTTCAACATGGTAAATAGGCGGCTGCACCACATCAACACGTGCCCCTCTGATCGCACAAGCAACTGGATGGTGCCATACCTGTCCAGGTCCAACGCATAATACATTATCGCTAGGAGCTATTTTGAGCTGATCGACCATTGTTGCATTGCTGATCTCGTTTTCATCAAAATAACCGATTCTTCTTAAAACCTCAGCCGCTGTTTGAGACGCATCCGGGAACGCATCCGGGGAATTAAGTATTGTGTCCCCGGAATTATCCGGATCGACCACAATCGCTGCAGGACCTGTTCGGGAGCCGATCCGAGACTCGTCCACGAGTGGCGACAATACGAAATCGAGCGTGAAGCGCGTTCCGCTCACAACGTCGCTGGTTCCCGTCTCCATGAACCACCGACTCGCTTCTGTGTCCTTTGATATCCTTTTATAGAACTTGCCACCATACTCAATATTGACATGCTCCGGCTCGAGCGCGATGACCGCAAATCCCATTCCCCTGAAATCACCCCTACCCTCCGCCATCCTGACCCTGGATGCCAGGCTTCTTCGCATCAGTTCATTCGGTTCGACTGGCAATCCATCCCCTTTATCAACAGAGATTATTCGCAGCATGCTTCCATTGGCGGTACCCATTTTCCTGCATATCTCGATCTTTCCGCCCAAACCATGCTCCATAATATTGATGGCGAGCTCGAGCAGCACATCGTGGATTGCGCGATCCCGTCCAAGCAACAATTTCTCATTCTTCTCAATAAAATCACGTATTGCAATCCCGCACTCATTGGATTTGTCGGCGGAACGTGGGATCTTGATGCTGAATATCATGCGATCTGGTACCGCTTGCGATCCTGAGCTTGTACCTGTCTCCGCTTTCGTGTTTAAATCTGTCCCCTCGGCGCCAACCGGAGCCTTTGCTGTGGCATCGGCCGGCAGCGGGTTCACGGGATTATAATAAACAGTATAATAATGAGTGCCCTTGTTGCTTGTTTGTTCACTGGACGATTCCTCCATAAAGTACGGAAACTTAAAATCCGGCGCCTTTGTAATTTTGAGACAACTATCGTTGAATGTCTCAATGTTGGCAAATGTATTATCATTGAAGTATGTTGCAAGGCGCCATGTTTTGCCGGTATACCTGACGTATATCTTCGACGGATGGCAATAGACGGTTCCGCCGGTTTCGCAAACCCTCAGCGCTTCTTCAATGGCGGGAATTTTATTACGTATGTGGCTTTCGACGCCCTCACAGATTATGACCATCTCGAAAGGTCCATCGGCCGGACAACCTATGTCCATATCGCACCTGAAATATCTGCCGGGTGCTCTCAGTTTCTTTATCAATTCTCCGGATTCCCAAGCGGCTTCTATCCCGTCCTCCTCAAACCTGTCGGCAAGATCCTGTGGCGTTCTATATAACATATCCTCCTTATTTGTAGCAGTGATATCAACGGTGTCGCCAAACTCCCGCATAAGGGAGAACGCTTCATAACCACGACCAACGCCTATCATTAATATCTTTACCGGCCTATCCGGATGGAGATCGCGCCTGTCATTTATCTCTTTTATTATGTTGCCGTCGGACAAGTCATTTAAAATATCAATACTGCTCGTGGAGTCTCCCTCATGATACGGGTTCGGGGTATTCTCGGACGGCTCCTCCGGCCATAGCGTAGATTCGCTATGGACGGTTCCCTCAGTGCCGACCGGAGCCTTCGTCTTGGCATCGTCCGGCGCTGGCTCGGCTTCTTGCGGGGTGACACCTTGTGGACCGTCCTTACCTTGCCTGTCCCCTGACTCCAGACCTCTGCTTTCCCCAATCCTGCCCCGGAGTTCCAGGGTAATACCGCCGAATACTTTTTGAGCTCTCTCCTGCAGCCATTCGGCTAGATTACGTGCTTTGGTTTTATGTGCGACTCTTTCGTCCCTGTAATGTTTTTCGAGGATATCAAAAAAGAGGCCGGTCTTAGCATCCCCTCTCGTCATAAGCACGTCATTGCGTTCACTCCGTGAGAAGATATCAAGATCTCCGCATACCTTCGTAAAAAGGTACAAAAATTCCTGCTTGTCGGAATATTTCCCGCGATCGATATCGGCCCGATAATTCTTTATCGCTGAGGCCGCGGTATGCGGATGTATCGATGTAACTGCAAACTCCTTACCCGCGTGCTCGGATTCCAGATACAACCTTAAGAATTCCTGAAGCTGCGTTCCCACTCCGGAACCCTGCCAGTCCCGATTGACCAGAATTCCTTTGAGAGTTACCGCCTCCCTGTCATACGACAGATGTATATTTAGCAAAAATTTATGAAATCCTCCTTCTTGCGCGATAGCATGGATCAGATCCTTATCAGGATCCCGGCCATATTGTCGAACGAGATCACCCAGCCTGACGGCTATGGTCTGGAATACCGTCTTATCGCCCTCTCCGGCCTCGAACTGTATCAGCACCACCATCTTTTCCGCTTCCGGTTCCTTTAAGAGTTTGCCCAGTTCTTTACGCAAAGCTGCCTGGCCTTCCTCAATGCTTCCGGCTTTTACATGAAAACCCCGCATGTGTTTTCCCCCGTTGGCCTCAAGGAGACTTTCGTATATCTTATTTTCCGGACCCAGCACAGCCTTATTGTTCCAGAAGAGTCTCATGTCCCACAGCTCTATCTCATCTACAGAAGCCCCGTCGCTTTCCCGGGCAGCTTTCGGGATGGTCCTCTCGGAGCCATCCTGCGTATTTTGTACCGTTTGCAATTCTGTGCTTGTACCTGTCCCCGTTTCCGAGATTAAACCTGTCCCCTCCGTGGTCGCGGCCGGCTGTGTTACATTTTTTGAACTCTGGACCAATAACGGTCTCTTTGTCGCGCCGGGGATAGCATTGTGGATAACGCGGTAAAGGTTTACCAGGAAGTGGGAAATTATAGTGCCAACATAGAAAGCCGAACCCCACGCGGCTGCGGTGATAATTGTTTTATCCGACATATGGATAGCAAGCTCTCTCAAGTACGATGCAACCGGATATGTGCTCACCGCCCATGCAAAAAATCCACCTGAGATGACCCAGCCCCATCCTTCGAGAAGGGAGATCATTTCGTCGCTGTTTTCATCATAATCGTTTAGGTCATGTCCCGTACTCCAGCTTTTCCGAAAAAATATCTTGTTTCTTTCATACCATGGAGCCACAAAAAGAGCTGCCCTCCATTCCGGCATGAACGTGTGCGTGCCGAACGTAATGTTGCGCTCAAGGTTATCCGCGAACTGCCGCGTGCGCTTTTGCATGAGATAGTTCGGGGACGGGTCTGGGATGGATCCTGACGACGATCCATGCGTTATGACCCGGCTTCTTGTGCCCAGAGCGCGCTTAAACTGTGTTAAAGTACCGAGAAAGGGCCCACTCTCTGCGTGTATGGATTTCCTGGCAATATCGGAGAAAAAGGATCCGCTTTCATCTCCATGCAGAATTCTATTATTTATGTCATTGAGCAGGACGTCTATGGCTCCTGTTCCGCGGTACCCGCGAAGGACCGATAGCGCCATAACAGAGTGGTAGCGGAAGTGGTATAAACCGACCGCTTTGTTGCCGCAGCGCAAAATAACAAGCGTATCATCCGGCGTAAATTCATTCTCCAACTGTGTCAACAGCTCGTCTTTCCATCGCCTGGGCGCCGGAATCTTATTAATGAGCTTTCGTATCTCTTTTCTATTAGTGTCGTTAACCTCTCGCACATGCTCTATTGTATAGGTGTAGGTCTTATTCCTGGACTCTGCGCGCCATGTCAAATCGTCAATCTGATAGAGATGGACATCGTATGATTCGTCATCGCCCCTGCTTCTCCATATCCTTGTAAGCAGTGAAATACCCCGATCCATGAATTGGTAAATAATATATGCGCCGCCCGTCCACAGCAGGACTGCCGTGAGGTTGGCGATGGCGACGGACGCAGGGCCGAAGAATATTGCCGAAACGATGAAGAATGCGATAATGAAAGCTATTGGCGCAAAGTGCGACCTCTTAAGTAGCCAGTTGAATGTTTTGTACTCGGTCAGTTCGTGTCCGGGCTTCTGCACAATGAAGAGCGCGCCGATAAATGAGAACGGAATGATAGCCGATGCAGCTATGCCAAGCGTGGTTGCGTCACCCGCGACATAATACGAGAAGAACAGTATGGGTGTCCAGAAGAGGACTATTATCTTCATGACGGCGTTTTCACCATGCAGAAGGGATACTTTTTCCGGGATGTAGCTGCCTACCTCCTTCCATGTTTCTTTTTGAAAAAGACTGCGTATAAACTCAGGGATGGAAGCGGCATTTTCATAGATCTCCGACAATTTGTCGCGCACTCCCATTGCGGCGAATACCGCGGCATTCATCGGATACGCAAAGATGAACGTGTCTGCATAGGCCCTTAGACCGTGAGACCAGATGCCCATGTCCGGGACCGCGTCTCTTATGAATTTTACATAGTGAGGAATGACCAGCCACGAGAGGAATATCCCGATGCCTATGGCCGCGATGTACCTGGAATTTTTCCTGTCTTTATCGATCCTGGCAGCCAAGAGATGGCCTATGGCGTTGGCTATATTGAATGTAAAAAAGAACGGCATAAGAGTGATGATGCCGGTATAGATCGTCCACATGGCCGCCCAGGATTGCGGGTAAGCTATGGTCGATACATCACCTGAATGCAGAATGGCTGTGAAGAGTGTCGGGTTTGTCGTGCAGAAGATAATGCCGAAGATCACCGCTGCTGCAGCGACGAACTTTACAGGGCTTACTTTTTTGAGCCACGGGGTGAGCCCGCCCAGGCCCATGCCGAGAATCACGCCGCCGGGGCCCTCTTCCCCGGTCTTCTCGGGAATCGCCTGGATTGCGCTTTCAAGCTCATTAAAATAATCATGAACCCTGCCGGAAAAGTAAATCAGAACATCGCTTAAGATTTGCTCATCCGGGATGGCTTCCTGAATCCGTTGGCGCGATGACTCTATTGCTGCAAGGTACTTTTCTTTTTCCCCTATCATGCACCTAATCAAGCCCCGTAACTTTTCGCGGTGCTCAAGGTTGTATCTATCAAACGTTAGATCGTCAAATTCGTGATAACCAACAAACACTCCTTCGTTGATAGGAATTTCAATCTCGTGCTTATATAAGACAGTCATAAGCTGCTTAACCTCCTGCCGCACAAAATCACACTGCTCGGATGTAATAGCTCCTTCATCTTCCTTGATATCTGCAATCGAACGCAGATCATTTAAATCATGTTTCGGAGAATCGTTAAAGTACATCGTGAGCGTATGAAGCAGAAATCGTAATGATCCTTCAGGATATCCTCTGTTGTTCATGCGCCTTGCCTGCTCAAAGGTGCCTGGCCGCGTCATTTCGCCTCTTCGCATTATTTCATTGAACTCATCCCCGTATTGGCTTGATGAAGCTGGCAGGGATTGCGTCGGTTCTTCGGACCTCGCAATGACGGGTGTGTTTTTTTCTTCTTTAGCTGATAGCTTAGCCTGCTTTCCGACCATCTGAACGCTGATGTTCGATGGATTCATCAGGCCTTCTACGTTCTTCCCGCGGAATGTGATGATGAACTCGCGGTTTCTGCGGCGGGTGTAGCGGAGTCTTATGACGAGTGAGCCGTCATCGAGGCGCCTTGGGTTTTCGGTGAGTGCGAGGAGTTTTTTGGAGTGATGTTCGGGGTCTCCGGATTGGGCGTCGAGCGCGGTGTTTATATTGAGACAGCTTATCTGGTCTGCATTCGATTCCCGGAATGTCTGCAGACAGTCGCCTATGATGAGCGTCATCTCGCCTTCCAATTTCTTGAGATTTTGACGCCCGACAGCTTTGGAGAGAATTCCGAACATTGGCTGGACAGACAGGGTTTGCGCGGACGGCCGCTCGGGAGGATATGCCCACGCAACACCCTCGACAAGGAATGTTATTGCGATAAGGACACATAATGCCCTGATCCATAAGCCAAATCTATATTTGTAATGGATTAACATAATTAGAAATAATTATATCATAATGAAGCAGCAAGTCAATTGCATATGGCTGGATATTTGATGACTTAACAAAGCGTTAGCTTTCAGCCTTCAGCTTTCAGCATTTATTTTAGCTGACAGCTGATAGCTAAGTAACGAAGAGGTTGCGGGAGGAGAACTTGCCGTCTGAGGTGAGGTTGACGCCGAGCATCTTGAGGCCGACCTCGTCGCCTGGCGATAGGATGTGCGTGATGTGCATTTCCAGGCCGCGGAGCTCGATCAGCTTCTTCATCGCTATCTCCGCGGTGTGGTTCGTGGTGGCGCTTATCGAAAGCGATATGAGTGTCTCCTCGAGGTCGAGCGATTCGGGCTCGGCGTTGAGTATCCCCTCTTTTAGCTTGGAGATCTGATTTATTATCTGCGGGGAAAGGAGGAGTATCTCATCGGGTATTTTTGCCAGGGTCTTTACCGCGTTCAGGACGAGGGTTGAGGGCGCGCTTAAAAGTTTGCAATTCTTGCCCGTTACCATGCGGCCGTCTTTTAACTGTATGGCGGAGCCGCAAAATATCCCCGCGAATCCCTTACCGTTACGCTCGGCGTCCTCGGCTGCGCATCTAGCAACTTCGACTACCGCGCGGTCCGTGACCTTGACGTTCATGCCTTCCATGAGCTGGGCCACCCTGTCGACGGTCTCGGTCTTCTCTATTCCCATCAGGTATTCAGCGTTGTATCTGAAATATCTGCGAATCAGTTCCTGCTTTGCCGCTTCCTGAACGGCCGCGTCATTTACTATGCCGAAGCCAGCGCGATTTACGCCCATGTCCGTCGGAGAATTGTAGACGGGCAGGTTCGCCTTCTTATCGAGTATTTTGGTGAGAATGCGCTTCAGGATCGGAAAACTCTCGACGTCGCGGTTGTAATTAATGGCCGTCTCTTTATATTGAGCAAGGTGGAAAGGGTCGACGAGATTAAAATCGAGGATATCGGCTGTAGCGGCTTCGTATGCGACGTTCACGGGGTGATTCAGCGGGATATTCCATATCGGAAATGTCTCGAATTTCGCGTAGCCGGCGCTTACGCCGCGCTTGTGATCATGGTAGAGTTGCGACAGACACGTTGAAAGCTTGCCCGAATTGGGGCCCGGCGCGGTAACGACGACGATAGGTTTTTTCGTTTCGATGTAATCGTTTTTGCCGAAGCCCTCGTCGCTCACCACGTGCTCTATGTCGGTAGAATAGCGCTCTATCGGATAATGGAAGTAGACTTTAACGCCACGGCGCTCGAGCTTGTTCTTGAACGTTACGGCGGATGGCTGGTTATTGAAACGCGTTATGACGACGGCGAGGATGTCGAGGCCCCATTTGCGCAGGTCGTCGATCAGCTTAAAAGTCGCGGCGTCGTAGGTGATACCGAAGTCCCCACGCACTCTCCCCTTCTCTATGTCGCCGGCGTAAATCGACAGGACGATGTCGAGTTTGTCTTTAAGGACCTGGAGGAGCCGTATCTTTACGTTTGGGTCATAGCCGGGAAGGACGCGGGCGGCATGGTAGTCGAAGCAGAGCTTGCCGCCGAATTCAAGGTAGAGCTTGTCGCCGAATTTTTTGACACGGCCAAGGATCGCAGCGGTCTGCTCGCTTAAGTATTTCTCGTTATCAAACCCTGTCTGTATCTTTGACAAAATAATTTTACCGATCAATTATAAAAAAAGATTATACTATTATGGCTGTCTGATGTCAATTCACATTTTCACCGGAATAAAATTCGGCTCATATTATAATTAATCCCGAGCGGCCTTTTTATGCGCATGGCCGCGAGGGATAAAGAGATAAATCAGGAAAAAATCCGTACATCTTTTTTCTTTCAATCACGCGGAAATTGCCGGTCTTCAGGTCGCCTAATTTCAGGCCGCCTATGCGGACCCTCTTCAGGTCTTTTACTTCGAGGCCGAACCTCTCAAATAGCCGTCTTATGTGCCGCTTCTTCCCGTCACAGATGATCGCTTTTATGAGAGTACCGCCCTTACCCATCGGTACTATCCTCGCCGATTTGACAGCAAGATGTTCTTTGCCGTCAATGACGCCCCTGGCCAGCCCTTTGACGGTCTGTTCCTCGACGGAGCCCTTTATAAGTATATCGTACTCTTTCTCAACTTCAAAGCGCGGATGGGTGAGCTTATGACAAAGATCGCCGTCATTTGTAAGTATCAGAAGCCCCCTCGAATCCTTGTCGAGTCTGCCCACAGGATATACTCTGCCGAGGTCCTGCGGGATGAAATCTATCACCATCTTTTCGGCAAACTTGTCCTCGAGAGTTGTCGTGACGCCTCTTGGCTTGTTAAATACAATGTAGACAAACCTTGCGGTGAGGACGGGCCTGTTATTGACGAGCACCCTGTCGTCGTTACTTATTTCGATCCAGGGCTCGATGACGATCTTGCCATTCAGCCGGACCTTGCCGTCCTTGACCAGGACGGCGGCTTTTCTCCTTGAACAAACACCGGCGTGGGCGATATAGGCGTTGAGCTTCACTTGATAACAACCGCCTTCATGTGAGGCTCGATGTTTTTCTTAAAATCTTGCTGTGCTTTTGCGAAGAGAGCCGGGTTGGATTCCCACCCCTTGTATTCGGGCTTGGTCATTAGCCACTTCTCAAATACGGACCAGCGAAGCTGGGCTCCCATGGCCTGCTTTTCCGAAAGTCCGGTCTTATCCATTTTGCGGGACTCAATGGTTGGAAGCTCTCTGGTGCCGTGGTAATCCGATATGGGCTTTGCTTTTCCCGTTAGCAGATTATAATATGACGGTATTTTTACGCCGCCGATGTCATAGTTCACGATGCGGATGAAGAGCGCTCTGTAGAGAGCAAAAATAAGTATGATTGCCGCTACAACTATTAGTACGATTTTTATTTTTTTCATTGCCAGCCTCCTATTCACCGATTATCTTCACCAGCACCCTTTTGCGGCGCTGTCCGTCGAACTCCCCGTAAAATATCTTTTCCCACGGCCCGAAGTCGAGCGCGCCTTTCGTTATGGCGACTACAACTTCCCTGCCCATTATCGTGCGCTTGAGATGCGCATCACCATTGTCTTCTCCGGTGAGATTGTGCTTGTACTTATCGACGCCGTAAGGGGCGAGTCGTTCCACCCAGTTCATGAAATCCTGATGGAGCCCGCTCTCGTTATCGTTTATAAAAACAGACGCCGTGATATGCATGGCGTTCACGAGGCACAGGCCTTCTTTGACTCCACTCTTTTTGAGTGAGCTCTCAACCTGCGTCGTGATGTTGACGATCTCGTAGCGCTCTTTCGTGTTGAGCCATAGATGTTCCGTATGAGTTTTCATCGGGTTCCTGTGTAACAGACATCCTTTAGAAGCTTGATCTCTTCAACTATCTCAAAATTCTTCTGGAAATTTAAATCAGCAATAAGTTCCGGAAGCTTGAACTGGCCGTCATGGGCGCCGCCCGAGACGCGTTTGTTGCGATAGCGCTCAAAACCGCCCTTTTTCACTATTTTAAGTATTGGCGAGGCAAGTTGCTGCGAATGCCTCATCAGCGCATATTCCTCATTCTGGCTGTACAACCCCTCCTCGATCGTCCTAAGCAGGAGCTCTTTGACCGAATCGTCCGGGTCTTCATGGAATTCAACGAGGAAAATATATCTCGGTGTTTTTTCCCACTGGACCGATCCGCACAGGAACGCGACCATGAGCCTGGTCTTGTCGAGCGCTGCATTGAAAGCTTCTATGACGTGCGTCTCATATAGTTTTTCTCCGGTCAGAGAGACAGCATTGAGGCCTTTCTGGACGAATTCTATGATAGGCGTCTTGTTGAAATATCCGTCGACCTTGACCACGTCATCTATATTGTAACGATACAGGCCGCCGGCAGTCGTAACTATCAGATAGTATTCTTTACCCGTTTCTAGACTATCGCAGAGAAGCGCTCTCCTGTTCTCTTTGTCGAACTCCTCTTTCGGAATGAACTCATAAAAGTTGGTATCGATGGCGAGGACGCCTCCTGCCCCATCATCAGACATGGTTATGGAGCTTCGCGCCTCGCTTGAAAGGCAGCCGAAGTCCCTGACCAGTATATTTCCGAAATATCTGGGTAGTTCTTTTAGGTATAGTTTCACCGCGCCGCCTTTCCAGCACTCGATGACCTCTATATCCGGCCAGAAGTTCTTTGGCACCAATTCGCCCTTTTCTCTCAGGATATTTTTAAGTTCTTCAGCCCTTTTGGGGTTAGGGTTGAGAATCTTCTCTATAGCCTTGCGCGCATCAGGCTCGATTGCGAGACCATCATAAAGCGTGCCCGAAGCTATATCCTGGATTATCCTGTTCTGCCAATTTGTGATCTTCTGGCACAGAAGCAGTATGGTGCTGGGGTTGAGGGTCGCGATGTTGGTTATATTCTGGCCCATCGATATTCTCAATATCGTGTAGTAGCGCGACTCACAATCTTTTATTTCGAATACCTCATAAGGTAGAGAATACTGATGCTTTATAACTCCGGGCAGGTTCTTATAACTGTGTCCGCTCTCGGCCCCGCAGGGTATTCCGGCTTTAGTTATACCTTCTATCTCCGGGCTTATGATGGCAAGTATCTTTCCGTCGAATACTTTAGGGTGGTCGCGCGATATATAATAACCCCATATATCTATCGCGTTTACTTTTTTGGACCTGGAGTAGTTTGTTTCGGGTATGAGTTTGGGTTTGGCTGTTGTGCCTGTCGTGGTAGCGAAGAAGACGACCTTGTCGGCGGTCAGGATATTATTTTCGCCGTTTTTGAGCCTTTCGACGTACTGGTAGAGGGCCGTAGAGTCAGTCAGCGGCACTTTTGACTGGTAGTCCTGTATTGAACGGACTGACGAGAAGTCGTGAATTTTTCCGTATTCGGTATTTTTGTTGCGGGTAAGATATTCTAAGAGGAGCTTTTTCTGATGACTTATCGGGTTCTTTGTCGCCTCTTCAAAGGCTTTTGCCTTCAGAGCGAATATGTTCATGGCAAGCTGAGTGAGGTTCACCAGTAGAGCTTTCTGAACCTGTCGGAATACCGCTTTATCCATTCTCTCGATGCTTCCTCGAGAGAGATGTCCCTGCCGAGCTGGACGCTCCGCAGGTCGCGGTATTCGCATATGAGGTATATCTGTTCTATGAGCTTGACCTTGAAGGCGTCCGAAAAGCGCTCAAAACACACTCCGACGTGGTAAAGCTTCGTGTCGAGAGATCTATCGCAGTGGACGACGCGGGCATGGACATTGAATGACTTGTTCTGAAAAGGCATTTTTATGACGATTCTGGAATTTTGCTCGACCTGTTTCTTCGAAGAGAACAACAGGCCTCCCTGGCTGACGTTGATAGCGGATGTCCGCTCGGGCCTGCCCCAGGTTTTTGAATTCTTGCTGGAGGAGGTCTTCTTCAGCAACTTGAACTCAAGCGGAAAGTTTAGAGGATGGCGTATGAAATGCCTGCGTTCTGATAGTTTATCTAACACATCGCGCTCCTTTTATTAATAGTAGTCTACTATAAAATTAGCGGATATGCAAATGACTAATCTTATACCACGCCCTGATCCAACATCGCGTCGGCTACCTTCACGAAGCCGGCGATGTTTGCGCCCTTGACGTAGTTGATATCTTTGCCCTCCGTGCCGTATTTGACGCATGACTTATGGATTGAGGTCATTATATTGCGCAATCTCTCGTCCACCTCTTCCCTTGTCCATGACAGGCGCTGGCTGTTCTGTGACATCTCCAGACCGCTCGTGGCAACGCCGCCCGCATTTGCGGCTTTTCCGGGTGCATATAGTATTTTTACCGTCTGGAATACCTTTGCGGCTTCGGGAGTCGATGGCATGTTCGCGCCTTCACCTATGGCGAAACAGCCGTTCTTTACAAGTTTCTTCGCATCGCTCTCATCAATCTCGTTCTGAGTCGCGGACGGGAAAGCTATGTCGCATTTCACTTCCCATGGCTTCTTTCCTGCGATATATTTTGCGCCGGAGTATTTCTTTGCGTACTCACTGATCCTTCCGCGCTTTACGTTCTTCAGCTCCATTACGAAGGCGAGCTTCTCTTCATTGATGCCGTCCGCATCATAGATGTATCCGCCGGAATCGGAAAGCGTTACGCATTTCCCACCGAGTGAGTTCACTTTCTCCACCGTGTATTGGGCAACGTTCCCCGACCCGGAGACCGCGCAGATCTTGCCCTTGAAGGAATCGCCTCTTGTCTTTAGCATCTCCTGGACAAAATAGACGCAACCGTAACCGGTTGCTTCAGGCCTGATGAGGCTACCACCCCAGTTTAGTACCTTACCCGTAAGGACGCCGGTGAACTCATTCTTCAGTCTCTTGTACTGGCCGTACATAAATCCGATCTCGCGGCCTCCGGTGCCTATATCGCCTGCCGGTACGTCTGTGTCCGGGCCGATGTGGCGCTGTAGCTCCGTCATAAAACTCTGACAGAACTTCATAACCTCGTTGTCGGTTTTTCCCTTCGGGTCGAAATCGGACCCCCCCTTGCCGCCGCCCATCGGCAGCGTCGTGAGACTGTTCTTGAAGACCTGTTCGAAGGCGAGGAACTTCAGTATTCCGAGGTTGACGCTCGGATGCAGGCGAATTCCACCCTTGTAAGGGCCAATCGCGCTGTTCATTTGAATGCGATAGCCCCTATTTATCTGGACTTCGCCTTTATCGTCTATCCACGGAACGCGGAATATGATGATACGTTCCGGCTCTACCATTCTTTCGAGGATCTTTGCCTTTGAGTACTTTGGGTTATCCTCTATGAAAGGCATGACTGCTTCAGCGACCTCGCGGACCGCCTGATGAAATTCGCACTCGCCCGGATTCTTTTCTATAACGCGCTTCATGAACTCTTCGATTGTTTTCGACATTTTCCTCTCCTTTGGTTTATGCTGATAGTCTTTTGATGATCGCGCGGGAGGCCTTCTTCGCCATCCCCATCGCCTCTATTACCGTCCCCTCACCGCCCACAATATCACCGCCGGCAAAGACATTCCTTATGGATGTCTCCATCGTCTCTTTGTCAACAATTACGTCGGAGTATTTATCGGTCTTAAGTTCGGGTGTAACGCTCGTAAGGACCTGGTTTGCCTTTAGCCCCGTCGCTATTACCGCCAGGTCGCAGTCCGACTCGAAGTCGCTGCCCTTTACGGGCACCGGACGCCTTCGTCCGGAACTGTCAGGTTCGCCCAACTCACATTTAAGACACTTTATCTTTTTTACAAAACCGGTTTCATCGCCCATAAAACCGGTCGGCTGTATAAGAATATGAAACTTAACGCCCTCTTCCTTTGCGTGCTCTATTTCAAGCCTTCTGGCCGGCATCTCGACCTCTGTCCTCCTGTATACTATGGTGGTGTCAGCGGCCATGCCATTCATCTTCTGAAGCCTGATGGCCACCCGTGCGGCGTCCATCGCCGTATTGCCACCCCCTACGACGACCACGCTCTTTCCTATATTGACCGGCGTGTGGTGCTTTGGAAAATCGTATGCCGACATCAGGTTGACCCTCGTCAGGAATTCGTTGGCCGAATATACGTTGCAGAGGGTTTCGCCGGGTACGCCAAGGAAAGACGGTACGCCTGCGCCCAGCCCCAGAAAGATCGCGGAGTATCCGTCCGCGAAAAGCTCGTCGATGGTCTTTGCCCTGCCGATTATAAAATTCATCGCCGCCCTGACGCCGAGCTTCTTCAGGTAGTCGATCTCAATGTCGAGTATATCCCTTGGCAGCCTGAAAGGTGGTATGCCGTACCTGAGGACGCCGCCCGGCTTATGCAGCGTCTCGAACATATCCACGCCTATTCCGGCGCGGGCGAGCTCCCCCGCGCAAGCCAGACCCGCTGGGCCCGAGCCGACAACCGCGACTTTATGTTTTGACATCCGGGTGTCTTTTGCCACCGGTATCTCGAGGTCGTTCTTCATGCCGTAGTCGCCGATAAACCTCTCGAGGAAATGTATATTGATCGCAATTTTAGAAGCGAATGGTTCGTCCTTCATCGTGAAGACGCATGTCTTTCGGCACTGGTATTCCGCCGGGCAGACTCTGCCGCATATGGATGGAAAATCGTTCGTTTCTCTTATGGTAAAATAAGCGCCCCGGTAGTTCTTTTCCGCCAGCTGCTTTATGAACTTTTTTATATCGATGCCTACGGGGCAGCCCTCGATACAAGTCGGGTTCTTGCACTGGATACACCTCGCTGCCTCAGCAAGCGCCTCGTTTTCGGAATATCCGAGTACGACCTCGCGGAAATCTTTATTCCGCTCGTTGGCCGCGGCCTCTTTTACTCTTACCGGTTCCTTAGCCATCTTCCTCACACATTATTCAACTTGCAGATATGCGCCTCTTTATCGACGTATATCCTGTTCCTCTTCTCCAGCTCTTCCCAGTCCACGAGGTGCGCATCAAATTCCGGGCCGTCCACGCAGCTGAACCTGACCCGGCCGTCCACCGTGACACGGCAGCAGCCGCACATCCCCGTCGCATCCACCATGAGGGCGTTCAGCGAAGATATGGTCTTCGCGCCGGATTCCCTGGTGACGGCCGCTACCCTCTTCATCATAGGTATCGGGCCGACCGAATATATAAAGTCGTATTTGCTTTTTTGTAGGAGATCCCTGACGATATCTGTTGTAAAACCCTTTTTCCCGTAGGACCCGTCATCGGTGGCCACCAGAAGCTCGTCAGAATTATTCTTCAGCTCTTCCTCTAATATAAGT
>Ga0208325_1000121_pt1 | contig 21333 bp, 20 predicted proteins | sample PL_2010_330m_FD_185486 | JGI IMG/M metagenome (GOLD analysis project Ga0208325, IMG submission 185486) | Freshwater microbial communities from Powell Lake, British Columbia, Canada to study Microbial Dark Matter (Phase II) - PL_2010_330m... | ecosystem: Environmental > Aquatic > Freshwater >...
AATGATAAAAACTACGGACAGATGCTTGAAAGCATATTAGGCGCGGTAGAGAAAAGGCTAAAAAAAGAAGCCGTAAGTTAACCCTTTGCCCGTACATTCCTGTATGGGTCCTATAATCTTCCCCCCAAGTCCCTTGCATTCCCTCCTTTCCAAGAGTAAAATAGGACTCATGAGGCAAACATGCGAAAAAGATTAGCGGTTATACTGGCGCTGGCGTTGTTGACCGCTGGCTGTGCGGTAACACAGATAAAAGTCATTCCGTATAATGAGGCTACGGTTTATCCGAACTACACTCCGGAAGAGATTAAGATCTTCAGAAATTTTCCGCCGCAGAAATACGAAAAGGTAGGGGAAGTAGAGGTAGAAGCGCCCGGATACAATCCGGAATCTTATTTTAACAGGTGGTATGGTGAAAGCTCCGCTTCATTTGACGACAAACTACGTGAGGCCGCCGCTGATATAGGCGGCGATGCCGTTGTCATAACAAAAGACGAGCCCGTCGGCGTAACCGACAAGGTAAGCGTCCCCGCCCCGTACGGCCGCAGAGTTGAAGGAGTTGTGATAAAATTCCGTGATTAATATAGAAACACTAAAAAACGATATAGGCACGTTATGCGCGCATCCCGACAGAGCGATCGGTTCACCGGGACGCATCAAGGCAAAAGAATATATTAAACACCGTTTGAAGATGCTTAAGGCCGCGTCATATAACGACGGGGTCGACGATCCCGGCTTGAAATATGCGAACGGGCCTATTGAATTTGAGAATATCATGGTGAGGATTCCCGGGCGAGGCAGCAGAAACCGCCCGTTTCTCGTAGGCGCCCACTACGATACGGTTCGCGGATGTCCCGGCGCGATAGACAATGCCGCCGCGGTTGCGGTACTGTTCTACGTGATAGAAGCTATTAAACCCGGGATGCTGGATCGTGACCTCATAGTCGGTTTTTTTGACGCGGAAGAGCCGCCGTTTTTTCAGTCGGACTTCATGGGGTCAACTTATTTTTACAGACACCAGCGCAAACAGGACGATGCCATCGCTTGCGCCGTTATTCTTGACCTGATAGGGCACAACATACATTTGCCATTAGGAATGTTACGTGACACCTTTTTCATAACAGGCATGGAAACGCATCAGGCATTTGAACCGATGCTGAACTCCGTGGAACTGGCCGATGAACACAGCTTCATTCCGATAACGAACGCATACATGGGCGACCTGAGCGACCAGTACGTTTTCAACATGAACAACATCCCGTTTCTTATGATAACCTCGGGTGTTAATAAGGAATATCATCTTCCCACGGATACACCCGCGTGCGTGGACTACAAGATACTAAAAAACGCCTCCCGACTGTTGATGAAAATTCTGAAAAAAACAGGCATGTCTCAAGAGATTGATTCCCCCAAGAACGAGGCATATGACCCAATCGCCACGGAACTGAAATTCACGATGAGTAAGGTCCACCCGTGGATCTTGAGATTATTAGGGGTAACCCGAACGTCTTCCCGGGAAGACCTGGCCAAGGTCGCCATGAAACTAAGAAACTTCATCCGACGCAACCATTAATCTTTGACCTTCTTCATGATAAAATAACCGGAAACAGGAGCTAATCTATGATCACAAAAGAACGGCTAATGACGGGGTTGAGTGAACTGGTTTATGTGGAAGAGGGCATGATCGGGCAGTTCGCGAATTTTTCTAAAGTCATGGTCAACCTTACCGAAGGGATGGAAGAGGAGAAGAAAAGCGAGATCAAGAAACTACTCACGGTGCTTTACCGGGATTCCGCGAGGCATAAAGAAACCATTGATAACTTGGTGCAAGAAATAGAAAAGAGCGGAAGAGATGAATATTGAAAAGCTGCATAAAGAGTTTCAGGCGATACTGGCCCTTGAAGAAAGGGCAAAGAATTTCTACGATCATTATATTGAACAGATAGATGATTCCCGCGTGAAACAAAAACTAACCGCTATCCGCGATGACGAAGTTCGGCACATAGAGATCGCCAAACGGTTGATTGAGCACGTGAAGTAATTCTCCCTTTGGTAACATGCCTTTCAAGAAAATACCTAAAAACGACCAAATTTTGTCTACGAACGAAGCACGGTGCGAAGAATTGCCTGAGGGCCTCGCGCCTATGCGCCCTTGGACCAAAAAACCACACCCCATTAATTTACACTACTTTTTTCCGCAAAAGACGCGTTGGGAGTGTTTCGTACGGAATCTCATTCCGGTAGAAACACTCACAACGTGTCCTATCCAAATACATTGCAAAGGAATTTCAAGCGGTTTCTATGCCCATTCTCCGCGAGCAAGGCCCTCAGGCAATTCTCCGCGCCGTTCAAGGCCAACTCCAAAAACGCGTCAAAACGGCTATTTTTCGTGCTCAGGGGTGTCCCCAAAAAGCATGTCCCCCGTTCTTGGTGTCCCCCCGTTCTTGGGTGGGAAAGCTTGAGGAAAAGGAGGGAGTGTAGTATAATAATCGTAGGCCAATAAAAAGCTAATTTTGATTTGTTCAGCATTAGTTAATAAGGAGTAGCGTATGGGTAAAGGGTGTAACGCTTTGGTTAAAACTGTTACATTCGTTACGCTTTTTCTTATTGTTTTTCCTGCCGGCGCTATCCCAAAACCGGCCGTTTCCCCCGCCGATTGTATATCATTAACCGAGCATTATTTTCATACCGGGCTTGTTCCCGAACTGCGTTTTGCAGAGAGTAATACGCAAAACGCAGTTCGGGAACTTAAACAGGATGTTACGTTTGGATATCTCGTCTTGTTTGTCAAGCAGGCGCTGCGCATGGAAGTGAGCGAGCAGTGGATGAAGTATCACCTGCAAAAGAATCTTGCGCATATTGGTTTCAACGGATGTGATGTCGCCCGGGTTTCCAAAGAAGATGACGCGTTTCTCATTCCGTGGCAGGGGGAGAAGAAACCCCCGCGCGTGTTGAGATTCTCGCTGGCGGAGGGGAATGCCGCCGGGCGTGCCAGTGAGACGGCATTCGTTTTTGACGGCATGGATATCAGTATTAGTGACGTTTTGGTTACGGAGGAAACCGGGGCGAACGGGAGAGTTTCCGGAGGCGTCCCGAAGAGTTTCCCGGCACAGTTCATCAGCCCGGCCGGTAATTTTCCCGTTGAGACAGAAATACTCACGGTTGACCGTAAAGGTATTGTAATGATGCCGAGAGAGAGTGCCGAGAAACATGTTCTCAACACGGGGGTTCTCGCCGTCGACGGGCTGCGGTGTCTGTTTGTCAGAAGGGTGGGGCGTAAACTTGACGGCGATCTCAGACGGTCAGTGATAGGTCTTTTCGTTCATCGCATCAATGACGGTGATACTTTTACTGAAGATCAGACGGTGGAGATAGACGCTGACATGATTCTTCCCGACGGAGAAGATATCGTGGCTGTTGAGGATGCAAGAGTGCTTGAACGGGACGGAACGATTTATGTTTCCATGACCGCGGTAAGAAAAGACGGCAGTTATTATCCCGCTGTCACGAGACATGATACCGCCGGGTTTCTGGCGAAGGTCAGCAAAAAACTCGCGGAAATAGATCAAGGAATAGCTAAATCAGATATCAAGTGGGAATGGACAAAACTGGCGAAAGCCGTGGATTGTGAGGGGACGGAAGTTAAAAATTTCGTCATGTTCCCCGACCCGATAGATGGATATGAGTATGCGGTGTACCGGCCGGTGCAGTTTGAAAAAAGCACTATGCGGATGGCAATGAGAAAAGTTCCGGATGGGCAGGAGAAAGACGCGCCGTTTAGAGACGCGTGGTTATTCGGCATGACACATTCACCTCTGACATGGGGCGGGGCTTCCGTTCAGGTTTCGGGACTTCCCGAACCGCGTGGCGGTCGGGACGCGGTTCCTTTCGGTATCATGACCACACACGCGGCAAGGTTCAGAGAAGACGGCAGTAAGTATTATGATCTGCGGATGATGATATATAACAGAGAAAACCCGATGGAATACCATATTACCGGGCCTATTCTGGTTCCGGAAGAAGGATATGAACTGGAAGGATGGGTGCCGGGCGCGATATACAGTTGCGGCGTTATTTTAACCGGGTATGATGTTGAAAAAGGAATATACACGGTTGATATTTATTACAGCGGGTCGGATAGCGCTATATTGATGGCCACGGTGACGATGAAGATTAGGGTTACGAAAGACGGCCCGGGAATCAAAAAATGGTATGAATTGACAGCGGAAAGCGTGGATGAGTTAGTGGTAGCGAACAGCAAGTTTGTGGGGGGCTGGAGAAGCGCAAATAACATAGCGCCTGTCACGGAACTTGAGCAAGAGTATAACGATATCAGGCCTCTTTTAAAGGAGTTGGCGGTGTCCCCCTGGGATTTTAGCAAAGAAGAAATTGCGCCGTTGAAAGAAAAGATTAAAAAGTGGAAAGAGGCGTGGCACGATGAGGAATACATGCTGGCCGAGGAATCAAGAGAATATTCGCGTGAGATTCCGCGGGAAATAGATAATATCATTGATGCCTTGGAGGAATTAGCGGGAACCGAGCCCGCCCAAACACTTTATCACAAGTTTGTTGATCCGGTCAGCCGTCTAAGGGCAGGCGACATGTTCGTGGCGTTTGCCCTCGCGTATACTACCGAAAAAACCGATACCGTGCTGGAGTTATCGGATCTGCTTAAAACAACGGCGTTTGCATCAAAACGGAACGGCCGAAAGATCATGCTCGGGCTTGATCTCAGCTGGATACCCGCCTCGCGAAGTGAGGGTCACGAAGAAGACCTGCAGTTGTTGTTGAAAGAGATCCGGCTTGTGTGTGAGGAGCTCGGGATTGTTGTTGTCATGGAAAAAGGAGAAGACCTTGTCCGGACGATTAGGAATCGCGCGGAAGCGCAGGGTATAAATCTTACGAATATTGGTATCATGGGTAAAGCGGATGTTTTAAGGGCATCGGCGTTTGACGAGTTTAGAAGCACCATTGAAACAAAGAAAGCTAAGATGATAGGCATAGATACCGTGAATCTCACAAAGTTCAGTGACGTCATGATCGTTGAGTTGGTTAAACTGGCGGTGCAAGTCGTTCGTTGGCCTGACGATGTCAGAGAAAACACACCGGGCATGGAAGTTATAAAATCCACCGAACATCCGTGGGAATGGGTGATAGTCCCCGCGGCGTCAAAATGGAACGGCAAAAAGCTCAGAAAATTGTATAGCGCGCAGCGTCAGGCGCTGCATGCGGCATGATGACACGCATTTCTAACGCAAGCCATCCTTTTCTTGCAGGGCGAAAGTAGAACTCGCCCCTGCCGTTTGAAAAACACCTGCAGACAATGTATAATTAGCAACAATAAAGCGATGTAAGCAATTGCCGCTCGGCCGAAGCTTAAATGGCAAAGGAGTCTGGGATACTGGAATTGAGTAAAAGCAAAATCGTCAATTATACATGTGGCGAGAATGAGGGGTCCGATGTTTAAGGGCGCTATTTTTGATCTGGATGGGGTTGTTGTCAATACGGTGCCGCTTCACTTTAAGGCCTGGAAAAAAATGTTTTCGGAATACGGCATAGAATTCAGCTTTGATGACTATAAGAGCAAGGTTGACGGTATTCCAAGAAAAGACGGCGCGGCGGCAATCTTGAAAAACTTAAGCGAAGCTGAGATAAAAAAGGCAGGAGATAGAAAACAGAGATATTTTCTTGAATCTATCGAAAAAGACAAGGTTCCCGTATACAACTCAACCGTAGATTTGATCAAAAAGATAAAAGAACACGATAAAAAAATAGCTATTGCTTCTTCAAGCCGAAATTGCAAAGCAATCCTGGAAAAGACACAGCTTATTTCTCTGCCGGACGCTGTAGTAGACGGCAACGAGATCACTATAGGCAAGCCGAACCCCCAGATTTTTCAGCTCGCGGCCCGGAGAATAAATTTGGATTATTCGGAATGCATTGTTTTTGAGGATGCCGTTCTGGGCGTTGAAGCCGCGATAAATGCAGACATGCGCTGTGTCGGCATTGATCGTTATGATGACGCGGCGCGGCTCGCGAAGGCGAATCTGGTTGTTAAGGATTTAATAGAGGTGAGTTACGAAACAATAGAAGGGTTGTTCAGCAAATGAGAGATTATTACTCTAAATATATCGGAGAATATTCCTGGGAGATTAAGGAAGAGGGCTGGGTAAAATCTATCCAAGGCGTGCGAGAAAGCCAGTTAGCCCTGGGGAACGGGTTTTTGGGAAGCCGGTCTGTTCTGGAAGAGATTCCGTATAACGCCAAACCGGGGACGTATATCGCGGGACTGTATGACAAGGTGGGTTCCAAAGTCGCCGAACTGATCAATCTGCCGAATCCGTTTAATTTTAGGATCGCAATAGACGGAGAAAAACTCGGCGTGGGCACGATGGATGTTATTGAGCACAAAAGAACTTTGAATTTAAAACACGGCTTACTGGTGCGGCATACCATCTTGCAAGACATTAGGAAAAGAAGATATGATTTTCAGACATTGAGATTTCTGTCAATGCACGACAAGAATATAGGCGTCATGCAGGTAATATTTACGCCATTAGACGCAGGGGTGGATGCGTCTGTTGAAACAGGGATAGATACAGCTGTGTATAACACAGGCACCGTAACCGAAGGCCGCAAGAAGCATTTCAGGGTCAAGGAACTGGGCCAATTCAAGAATGAAGGTTACCTTATACTTGAGACCTTTGATAAAGCACACAAGGTAATCTATAGAAGCGGCTTTTATTACGAGACTAAAGGCAAAAAAATTGTTGCCAAGGACAATATATTTGAGCTCAATCTCAGAAAAAACCAGACAATCGTGTTAACCAAGATTTTTCGCGTGGATGTCGCCGCCGCTAATGAGGATTTTGACAAGGCAAAGAAATTATCGGAGAAGAAATTCAGAAAATCGTTCCAGACCAATGTTAAAAGCCTTTTGAAAAAGCACGTTGAGGCATGGGAAAAGCTCTGGGATGTGTCGGAAGTGTCCATATGGGGCGCTCCGGACATTGAAAAAGATTTCAGGTTCAATGTTTATCACATGCTGATAACCGCGCCACAGGATAACGGATTCTCCAGCATCGGCGCCAAGGCCCTGACAGGGGAGGGTTATCATGGCCATATTTTCTGGGACACAGAGATTTTCCTTTTACCGTTCTATATTTACACCCAGCCCCATGTGGCCAAAAACATATTGCTGTATAGGTATAAAAGACTGGATGAGGCCAGATCCGCGGCAAAAAAACACAGATATAAGGGAGCCATGTTCCCCTGGGAGTCCGCGGGAAGCGGAACAGAAGAAACGCCGGAATGGGCCAAAGATCTGGACGGAAAGATAGTTAAGATACACACCGGTAAAATGGAGCACCATATTACCGCCGACATAGCTTACGCGTTTTATCACTACTATAATGTTACGCGTGATGAAAAATTCTTGCGTGATTTTGGTTATGAGGTAATATTTGAAGCGGCAAGATTCTGGGCCAGCCGCGGCAAGTATAACAAGGGAAAGAAAAAGTATGAAATAAAACATGTCATCGGCCCGGACGAGTTTCATGAAGATGTTGATAACAATGCCTTTACCAATATGATGGCGCGATGGAATCTGCTCATGGCGTATAAGATGTTTTCCGAGATAAAAAAAACAGACCGGGAAACATTGAAACGCATAACGAAAAAAATAGGGTTAACGTCCAAAGAGCCGGCAGAATGGAAGAAAATCGCTTCCCGCATATTCATGAACAAGGACAGAAAAGGGACAATTGAACAGTTTGACGGATATTTCAAGAAAAGAAAGGTTAAGATTAACCGATGGGATGAAAATTTTATACCCATTATTTCCGAGAAACTCAGCACTAGAGGATGCGGCAAAACCCAGCTGGTTAAACAGGCGGACGTCGTACTGCTCATGCATTTGCTTTCAGACGAGTTCAGTTTCAAAACAAAACAGCGCAATTATCAGTATTACATAGACAGAACGCTGCATAGGTCTTCATTGAGTCTTCCCGCATATGCGGTTATGGCAGTTGAAGCGGGTGACAAAAACAGGGCTTTTAGGTTTTTCAGAGCCGCGCTGAGCGCCGACCTGAGCAACGTGCATAATAACACGCACGAGGGCATTCACGCGGCCTGCGTAGGCGGTACGTGGCAGGTTCTGATACATGGCTTTGCCGGCGCAAGAATACAGCAAGGAGTATTGTCCATTGACCCCAAACTGCCCAGGGCATGGCGAAAGGTTCTTTTTTCACTGCACTGGCACGGCTTGCTGCTCAAGCTGGAAATCAAAAACAATAAAGTGGAAATCCAAACCATGCAGCTTAATAAAAAGAAGAAAGTTAAAATAAAAATATTCGGTGTTTTGCATGAACTGACCACCGGAAAGACATCAACTTTTAAAAGAAAAATAGCAAGAGTAGAAGAAACCAATTATTTATAATTTCAAGGAGGCGCCAAAATGGCAAAAAAGAAACTAAGGATATCTCATTTACATTGGGGTTTTCCACCCGTCATAGGAGGCGTCGAAACCCATCTTACGATATTGCTGCCCACGTTGATGAATATGGGCTGTGAGGTTAGTCTTCTCACGGGCTCGTTTGAAGGCGAAAAAGGGCGGGATACATACAAGGGCGTTGATATTTTTCGTGAGCCCATCATGGACTTGAACTGGCTCAATAGAAGAGGTGTGAATGGAGTTTTAAAAGAAGTGAAATCAACATTCAATAAGTTTGTTGATGCGGCGAAACCCGATTGTTTGCACGCTCATAACATGCATTATTTCAGTAAACCTCATGCGCGCGCCCTTGAGGAAATAGCAGTCAAGAAGGGAATTCCTCTTTTCTTGACGGCGCACAATGTATGGGATGATAACCTGTTTCTTGATCTGGCAAAAAACATAAAATGGACGCATATTATTGCGGTCAGTCATTTTATAAAAAGAGAAATCATCGGAACAGGCTATAACCATCGGAAGATCACGGTTATTCACCATGGCATTGACCAAGAGTTATATTCTGGCAATGTAGATAAAGAGAGTATTTTCAAAAAATATCCCAGATTGCGTAACAAAAAAATTATATTTCACCCCGCGAGAATGGGTTTGGCCAAGGGTTGTGATGTAAGCATAAAAGCGCTGCGGATAGTTAAAAAACAATTTCCCGACGCGGTTTTAATTCTTGCGGGCACAAAAAATATTATAGACTGGGCTTTAACCCAGCAGAAGGATATAGCTTATATGATAAGCCTTGTAGACTCTCTTAAGCTAAAGAAAAACGTTTTAATTGACGCTTTCCCGCTGACGGATATGCCGGGGCTTTATGCTGTTTCTGATGTTTGCGTGTATCCTTCAACGGCATCGGAGCCGTTCGGCCTGACAATGTTAGAAGCGCTTGCCTCATGCAAGCCCATGATTGTTACTGCGGCGGGAGGAATGCCCGAGATCATAAAGGACGGTATAAACGGGTTTGTCATTCCGGTTAAGGATTTTGAATCACTCGCGTCCCGCATCACGCAACTTTTAGCCAATAAAGAATTGAGAGACAGGTTCGGCTACACGGGGCGCAAGATGGTGGAGCAGAATTACACCAAAGAAATCGTCGCGGAAAACACACTGGCATTATATAAGAAGTTTTCTTGATTGCTGTATCGCCTCGTAAATTTGAACGGGGGATTGACAACACACCTCACGTCAGGTATACTTGATTAACAGAAGTGTTAATTAGGTGTATCCCATGAAGCATCTTGAGCTGAATAAGATAAAGAAGGCCTATTTCGGGTATGAAGAGGTTTCCAGGGCACTGGGAATCACCTTGCAGTCGGCGCGGGTCTCTGCTAACAGATACGTGAAGCAGGGGTTGCTGGTCAGGGTGAAGAGGAATATTTATGTTCTCAGCCAGCGGTGGAAAACACTCTCAAGAGAAGAAAAATTCATTCTGGCGAACCTGATACAGGTTCCGTCGTATATATCTTTGATGACAGCGATGGATTACCATGAGGTCACGACGCAGATACAGCGTGATTTTATAGAGTCGGTGGGGGTGAAAAGAACCCGTAAGGCGGATGTCGGAAATACCGTTTTCACATGCACCCGGATAAACGAGAAACTGTATTTCGGGTTTGCGAGGAAAAACCGGTTTTTTATCGCAACTCCGGAAAAGGCCTTTCTTGACGCTTTATATTTAATGTCACTCGGGCGATACAGTTTTGACTTGGCGTCTATAGACCTCAGCCGGCTTGATGCGGATAAGGTGCGGCGCCTGGCTTTAAGGTTTCCTTTAAAAACACGGAAATTCATGGAGAAAAATGGATATTTTAAAAGATCATGAGATCTTTGAGATAGGAGTGTTAGAGAAGCTGAGTAGCGCGAAAATGCTGGAGCCATTGGTTTTCGGGGGCGGAACAATGCTCAGATTATGTCATGAGCTGGACAGATATTCGGTGGATCTGGATTTTTGGTTCGTGAAACAAATCGCCAATGAACCATATTTTCAAAAACTCAAAAAGGTTCTGGGCGCGGCGTATGAGGTCACAGACGCGAAGATCAAGCATTATACGATTTTGTTTGAAGTCCGTTCCGCGGATTATCCAAAACGGTTAAAAATAGAGATCAGAAAAGAGATAAAGAACTGTGATTTTCAGGACAGGATAGCGTTTTCAAAATACAGCACGACGCAGGTAATTCTGAGAACCCACACTCTGGAACAGACCATGAAAAATAAGGTTAAAGCGTTATTGGACAGGAAGGAAATAAGAGACGCTTTTGATATAGAATTTTTACTACGAAAGGGTATTTCTTTGCCGGCGCCGGCGCAAGAAGGGGAACAGGCGTCCGGGTTGAAAAAGATCGTAAACGGATTTAAAGAAAAAGATTTTAAGGTAAAGCTGGGTTCAATCGTGGAGAGTAAAACCCGGCAGTATTACGTGAAAAACGGGTTCAGCTATTTGCTGGAAAAACTGCAGCAGTAGCTGGAAAAACTACAACAGTAGGGCACCTTTAAAGGTGCCCTACCGTCGCGTGCTCCGAGAAAATTCGCCGCACGCTCCGAGAAAATCGTGCTCGTTTGCATATTGCCAACGAGCGTGGTATATATAGGTAACGCATGCTTGATATTAAGTTTATAAGAGAGAACATGGATATTGTCAGAAAATCGCTGAAAATGCGAGGAGAAGACGTGTCCCTTGCGGATAAGTTTCTGAAACTGGATAATACGCGACGGCGGCTCGTGCAGGAAGCCGAAGATCTCAAGTGCAAGAAGAACGAGGCGTCAAAGAAAATAGGCGCGCTTGTTAAGCAGAAAACCGACGCCTCTTCAGCGAAAGCCGAAGTCAGAACCCTTTCCGAGAACATCAAAAAGCTTGATAACGAACTCAAAGACATCAATGCGGCGTATCGGCTCACATTGGAGACAATCCCGAATATTCCGCATGAAAGCGTGCCCGAGGGAGCCGGAGCGGAACAGAACCGTGAGATACGCGCAGAAGGGAAAATCCCAAGATTCGCGTTCACCCCGCGGAACCATCTGGAACTCGGGAAGATTAACGGGCTATTTGATCTTGAACGCGCCGCGAAAATTTCGGGATCGGGGTTCACGTTGTATACAGGCGCGGGCGCGCGTCTTGAACGGTCGCTTTATAATTTCATGCTGGATGTGCATACGCGGCGGCATGGGTACAAAGAAGTGTTCCCGCCTTTTCTGGCGAATGCGCGAAGCATGAGGGGCACGGGGCAATTGCCGAAACTGGAAGAAGACATGTATAAACTGCGTGATGAAGATTATTATCTGATCCCAACAGCCGAAGTGCCGCTTACCAACATGCATGCGGATGAAGTGCTTGAAGAAAAAGACCTGCCGATCAAGTATACGGCATACACGGCCTGTTTCCGCAGGGAAGCCGGGTCGTATGGCAAAGACACAAAAGGCCTTATACGCGTGCATCAGTTTGATAAGGTGGAAATGGTAAAATTCGCGCAGCCGGAGAATTCTATGAAAGAACTTGAAGAGCTTGTCGCCGATGCCGAGGATATATTGCGGATGCTGCGCTTGCCGTATCGCGTGATGGCGCTCTCAACGGGTGACATGAGTTTTGCGGCGCACAAATGCTATGATATTGAGTTATGGGCGCCGGGGACTAAAAAATGGCTTGAAGTTTCAAGTTGTTCGGCGTTTGCGGATTTTCAGGCGCGGCGCGCGAATATAAAATACCAGCCCGCAGACAGATCGCAGAAGCCGCGATACGTGCATACACTGAACGGTTCCGGAGTGGCGCTCGCTCGGCTGGTCGTGGCGATTTTAGAAGTGCACCAAAGAAAAGACGGATCTATTACGGTTCCGAGAGCGTTACGGCCGTATTTCGGCGCGTCAAAAATTCGACCCGGCGCGTTTTGAGTTAATCATGATCATGCGGGCATTAAGAACACTTGCAGGTGTTTTGCTTATCCCGGCCGCTGTAGGCACGGCGATAGCGTTTTATTCGTCCATGCGCGGAATCGGCGCCGAAGACGGCGTTCTTCTCGTCATGGAAAGAGGAGTTCTTTGTTATCTCTTGATACACGCGTTTGTCATGCGGCCGGTCTATCTGTATGTGCTCGGGCATGAATTCGTGCACGTCTTGGCAACATGGATATGCGGCGGCAAGGTGGAGAGGTTCAGAGTAACGCCCTCGGGCGGCAGCGTGACGACTTCCAAGACGAATTTTTTCATTGAGCTCAGCCCGTATTTCGTGCCGATATACACGATAATGATCGCGCCGTTTTTCTGGCTGCTTGAACGGTCGGCGAACGCGGGCACTTTCGGTCCGGAAATTTTTGTTTTTCTTATAGGATTCACGCTGGCGTTTCATTTCGTGATGACGTCCGACGCGCTAAAGATACGCCAGTCCGATGTCGCAAAATCGGGCATACTTTTCTCGGCTGTTCTCATTTTTATAGCGAACCTGGTCATAGTGATGGCCGTGTTCGGGCCGCTGTTTGAACAGTTATCGTTCGTGTATTTCATAAAAGACGCGGCAGCAAATTCCGGTGAGATGTACATGCGAATCTACGACAGGTCCCGGTTATTTATAGAGAACCTGCAGCTCTTTATATAGCAAAACGGAGAGGTGGCAGAGTGGTTGAATGCGGCGGTCTTGCCCGCCAGAGGCGGGTCCGCCTTTGGCGGAAAAACCGTCGCACAAGACTGGTAGGGGATAGCAGAGATGTGCAGGGTTTATGTGCTAAAGAGTAAAAAAGATAATAAGTTTTATATCGGAAGTACAAAGGATATAGAGAAGCGCATAAGCTGTCATAATGCAGGGAAAGTAAGGTCAACAAAGTCACGAAGACCTTTTGTCTTGCTGCATCAAGAAGAATATGAAAATACGAAGATGGCGCGACAGAGAGAAAATTTTCTCAAAAGTGGTCAAGGACGTAAATGGCTTAAAGAATTGTTGAAAGACAAAACGGAGGAGTGGCTGAGTGGACTAAAGCGGCGGTCTTGAAAACCGTTGTGCCGCAAGGTACCGTGGGTTCGAATCCTACCTCCTCCGCCATTTTATAAAAAAGCGCCATTCATGGGGCTTTCTTATAAAATGGCTGCGTCGTCGGATGAGGCGGAAGTAATACAAAAATAAGGACCGCCGAATCGCGTTCTTTGCCGGAGGCAAAGGTTGATGCAGAAAACACCGTTAAGCAATGCGACGAAGGAGCATAGTAGGGGTTTTCTGCCTACCTCCTCCGCCAAAATTTGGATGGTATAATTCCGGGGTAATTCCGGACTCTCAACTACCGATTGGGGCGATTATGAAAACTACAATAATTGTTATTATCGCGTTGTTTCTCTTTTCGGCGTCGGCATCCGGGCAGGAGAAAAACCGGATAGAGGTCGGACTTAACGGGGAGTCGTGGGAGAAGATAAAAGTTGATATAGAAGACGGCCCGGTAACGGAGCGGGAAATAAAACTCAGCAAGAAATGTTTCATACGAGGTGTTTACGAGGGTTTTTGGAACGGCCTGATGATATCCGCGTCAAACGAGGAAGAATATAAGTCCACCATAGGGTATTACTACTATAATACCGATTACGAGACGATGATATCCGCCATTGACCGGTTTTATGACGATCGGGCCAACCGCGGCATACCCGTGGTAGATGCCCTGCGGATAGTCGCGCTTGAGTTCAAGGGCACGGATAACAGAAAAATAAACAATATAGTGCAAAGTTTTCGCAGAGATTATCCCGGTAAGTAACGCGGGACTCGAGCGGCGCGAGAATCGTCGAGTAGTCTTTTTAGATTGTTTCATGTATGGGACACTGTGTGAGTATTTCTACCGGACATAGTCCGTACGAAACACTCACACAGCGTCTTTTTCGTAAGTAACAATGCAAAGAATGGTTTGGTGATTCATCGTACAGTTCTTCGTCAGGGAGCAAAAATTTGCTGTGCAAATTTTTGAGGGCGCGGCTAAACGAGGCAGGCGTGGCGGAAAGGGGAACACATGGCGGCGAACATATCAGCCCAGTTCAGCACGGTTTTAACCTTTGGCATCATCCTTATTTTCGGATATCTGGCCGGACGCGTGGCCGAGTTGTGCCGTCTGCCGAAGATCACCGGGTATATCACGGCCGGTGTGCTTCTTGAACCCTCATTTCTGGGGCTTCTGCCGGAAAATTTCATCGCTGCTTCCGGACCGACAAGCAATTTTGCACTTTGTATTATCACTTACGCCATAGGCGGGTCGCTGTGCTACAAACGCATACGCAAACTCGGCAAAACCATATTGTGGATGACGTTACTGGAAGCGGAGGCCGCGTTCCTGCTGGTTTTTGCGGGTCTCTTTTTCGCGATGCCGTTCCTGGCGAGGTATACGGGCATGTCGGTGGAGCCGCGGTTCTATCTGCCGCTTGCGCTCTTCGCCGGCGCGCTTGCTTCGCCCACCGACCCCACCGCTATTCTGGCTGTAAGAGAAGAGTATAAAACTGCCGGTCCCGTGACCACGACTGTTCTCGGGATTGCCGCGTTTGACGACGCCACCGGTATAATCAATTTCAGCATTGCCAGCGCCGTCTGCGTTGCGGTGCTCGGCATCGGCGGTGGTGTTCTTGGCGCCGCCGGCTCCGGACTTGTAGCCACGGTGCTGTATCCGTTGGCGGGTATTCTCTTGTCGGTTCTCGTGGGCGCCGTGTTCGCGTTTTTACTGCTCATGGCCGCGCGCAAGGTCAAAGATACGGGCGTGATAATCGTTCTCATACTCGGGTCGCTTTTTGCGTGTTTCGGCACGGCGCAGTTATTTAAACTCAACGAGCTCATGTGCACGATGGTTTTGGGATGCGTCGTGGTCAATTTCGCGCCGAACTCGGAAAAATTCTTTATTTCAATAAGGGATTATATTGAAGAACTGGTGTTTGTCGTGTTTTTTGTTCTCGCGGGCGCGCATCTTCAGTTGGGAGTGCTTAAAAGTTCGTTGTGGATCGTGCTGATATTCGTGGTGCTGAGAATTGTCGGTAAGTTTGGCGGTGTTTTTCTGGGCGGGTTAATCGCAGGAGCGCCGGCGGTTGTCCGAAAATACACGGCGTTCGGCTTGATCCCGCAAGGCGGTATTGTTGTCGGACTTGCGCTTCTTGTTCGGCAAGATCCAAGGTTTGCCGATATATCACTCCTGCTTCTGAATATAATACTGGGAACAACGGTTCTTTTTGAGTTTATCGGTCCGATTTTCGCGGAAGTAGCTCTGGATAAAGCCGGAGAGTTCAACAAGCGCAAAAAGTAAAGCCGCGAGACAAAAAAAAGCCCCGTTTCCGGAGCGACATGGTTTTAGTTAGCTTTTCTTTCACCTTTTTTTATTGTTTTTTAAGGGGGAGAGAAAAGCTATAAAAGACCCATTTCTTAAGAATCATTTCTTCTCATCCTCCACAATAAAGTATATCATCGCAAATCCCCCCAGGCAACTTTTGAGTTTACGAATCCGCCTGTCACCCCCGGATTATCTGTCACCCCCGGATTATCTGTCACCCCCGTGAAAACGGGGGCCCATCTGGACCGTTTCATGCTGGATTCCCGCTTCCGCGGGAATGACAGAAGTAGGGCACCTTTAAAGGTGCCCTACTCCTGTCATTCTGAGGCCCAAGGGGCCGAAGAATCTAGATCCTTCGTTGCTTCGCTCCTCAGGATGACGCAGCGGGGTCCGCTCCGCGCCCCTCTCGATTCCCGGGGACATTCCCGGGGGGGGACATGCCCCCTTCGAGAGCAGGGGATTATACCCCCCTCGAGAACGGGGGACATGCCTTTTGGGGACACCCCTGAGCACGAAAAGTAGGCGTTTTTGAGTAAAGGAAATAAAATTCGTAGGGGCTGGGTTTCCCAGCCCTTTGCACCGTCCCGGGCGGGGTAACCCCGCCCCTACGGCAACAAGAGCTATTTTGCCTTATATATGTCCGTTATGTATACTTGAATGTGGCCGGAGGCCGCGAAGGGGATACAAATATGGACGAGAAAAAGAGAATAGTGATCGCTGAGGATGACCACGAGTTGTGCTATATATTGAAAACCATCCTGGAGGGGGAGGGTTATAGGGCGGACTGCGTTCATGACGGGTTTGCGCTCATTGCCCATCTCAAGAAGAACCAGGACGTGGATGCCGTGATACTTGACCTTATCATGCCCGAGAAAGGCGGCATAAGCGTCTTTGAAACCATCCGGTCCGTTTCGCCCGTTTCAAAAATCATCATCCACACAGGCTATACTGATTATAAGCACTCTGTTTTCGCGAAAGCGGCCGATGCGTTCGTGACAAAAGGCGAAGGAGCCGAAAAAATCCTCGCTATTCTCAAGAAGCTTTTAACGTAAACCGATAATCACAGGGAGCGGGATAATGGAGAAAAAAGAATATTCATCCGAAGTATGGCGCAGAATTTTTGATTCCATAGCAAATCTGATATTCATCCAGGACGAAAATTATGTTATCGTGGACGCCAACAAGGCCTTTATTGAGGCGATGGGCGGCGACAGCAAAAAGATTATAGGGAAAAAATGTTATGAACTGATGCATAAACTGGACAGCCCGTGGCCGGGATGCCCGTTCACTAAAGCCAAGGAAAGCGGCACCTCTCACACTGAGGAAGTGGACGACAAGAATATAGGCGTCCCGCTTCTGGTCACGGTTTCGCCGCTTATGAGTGAAAACGGAAAATTCACCGGAGCGGTGCATATCGCCAAGAATATTTCCGATATCAAGGCAACAGGGAAAGAGTTGAAAGAAAAAGTGCAGGAACTGGAAAGGTTCAATAAGACTGCGGTTGGCCGCGAAACCAGGATGATAGAACTGAAAAAACGGATCAAAGCATTGGAAGAGGAGCTGGCGCAATGCCGGAAGAAATAAAAAAACGCGGCATGACCAGAACCGGTATCCGAACAAAGGTTACGCTGACCATGTTTCTGGTCGTGACGATAACGATGGCAGTGAGCATAACCCTGAAACATGCCGCGGAGGTTATTCTTCTGAGGGATACAATCGGACGCGGGAACCGACAGATGGCGCAGCTGCTCGCTACCGCGGTCGGCAGGATAGTAAGTCAGGAAGCAGAAGACATCAAAGCGCAGGCGGCCAATCGTTTTCGCAAGGACGTCGTTCAAAAAAACAACGAAAAATATGCCGACAAGGCCCTTCCGGATATTCAAAAACAGCTTATCGGCATGGATGAAGAATGGATCGCCTCTTCCCGCGAATCCCCGCTGATAAAACAGTATGTAGACAGTGATATTGCCGTCGGATTAAGGGATATCATCAAAGAGGCTCCGGAAGTAATAGAGATATTCATAACGGACAGATTCGGCGGTCTCGTTGCGGCATCCGGAAAGATAAGCGATTTTTATCAGGCGGACGAGGTGTGGTGGCAAAAGGCCTTTGCCGGCGGACAAGGAAGCGTTTACGTCGGGGATATCAGTTTTGACGTTTCCGGGAACGCCAACGGCATGACCATTGCCGTTCCCATGAGGGACGATTTCGGACACGTAATAGGAATAATGAAAAGCATTCTCCGGGCCGAGAGGGTTTTCGGTCATCTTGCCGAGTTTAATATCGGCAAAACCGGGCATGCCGTCCTCGTTGATAACGAGGGGTATATCGTGTTTCATGAGGGGACTGTTCCGGGTCAAGAAAAGTTTCTTGACGATGTTGACAAGAAAACGATCCATTTTGACGCCCGTGGGTGGTACATAGCGCGGTCTCCGCGTTTCAAGAACAAAAAAGTATTGGTTGCGTTCGCGGAAATAAAAAATGCATTGCTTATGAAAAACGGGATTAAATGGTATGTGTACGTGGAACAAGATGCCCGGGAGGTATTCGCCCCGATAAACAGGCTTTCTCGGTGGACGGTTGGAATCACCGTGCTTCTGATAATCATAATTTTGCCTCTTATATATATGTTCGGAGGGATACTCGCGAAACCGATAGAAAAACTGCGGCAGGCAATGGAGGAGATAACCTCCGGGAGTATCTACGAAAAAGTTCGGATTAAAACCGGTGATGAGATTGAGGCGCTTGCCGATGCTTTTAACGAGATGGGCGAGAACATCACCTCCAAGCAGAAAGCGCTTGAGGCGATGTCGACTGGCTTGGAGGAAAAAGTCGAGGAACGCACGAAGGAACTTTCCGAGGTTCAGAAAGCCACATTGAACATACTGGAAGACCTGCAAGAAACGAAAGGAAAAGTCGACAGGTATTCCGAAGAACTGAAAAAAGCGATGCAGGTAAAGTCGGATTTCACTTCCATGGTCTCTCATGAACTGAGAACGCCGCTCACGGCGATAAAAGAAAGCATCGCGATCGTTCTTGACGGCTCTTCCGGGCCCGTTAACAGTGAACAGAAAGATTTTCTGGAAACGGCAAAGAGAAATCTTGACCGTCTCGCGCGTCTGATTAACGACGTTCTGGATCTGCAAAAACTGGAAGCGGGCAAGATAGTGTTCAGAATGGAGCAGGGCGACATTAACTCTGTAGTAAAAGAAGTCGTGCAGATAATGGAACCGGTAACGAGAGAAAAGAAGCTGCGGCTCACGGTTGAAACGGACAATAATCTTCCCGCGATAAATTTTGACAGGGATAAAATCATACAGGTCTTGGTGAATCTGGTCAATAATGCCGTCAAGTTTACGGAAGAAGGCGGAATAACCATCAAAACGGCCGTGGTGAATAATTCTATTCAGGTTTCCGTGAAAGACACCGGTTTCGGTGTCAAGAAAAGCGATATATCAAAATTGTTTCAGCAGTTCGTGCAGCTGGAAACCAACGGAATAAGAAAAACCGGTGGCACGGGTCTGGGCCTCGCCATTTCAAAAGAGATTATCCTGAAACACCGCGGCAAGATCTGGGCGGAATCGGAACCCGAAAAAGGAACGACTTTCTTTTTCACTCTCCCAATCGTAGAACGCAGAGGGTAGGGGCGGCTTGAACGGCACGGAGAATTGCCTGAGGGCCTTGCTCGCGGAGAATGGGCATAGAAACCGCTCGAAAATTCCTTTGCAATGTATTTGGATAGGACACGTTGTGAGTGTTTCTACCGGAATGAGATTCCGTACGAAACACTCCCAACGCGTCTTTTTCGGCAAAATGTAGTGTAAATGCAGGGGGTGTGATTTTTCGGCCAAGGGCGCATAACCGCGAGGCCCTCAGGCAATTCTTCGCACCGATCTTCGTTCGCAGGCAAAATTTGCTCCGCAAATTTTGAGTAGGGGCGGGGTCACCCCGCGCACTCCAAGGAAGTCCGAGGGGGAGAAACCGTGCGAGCTTACGAGGCAAGCCCAGAAGGTTCCTCACGCTCTCCCAGGATATTCCCGAGGAGAGATGAGAAAAAACAAAGTTTTTCCTCAGACCGACGAGGGCATATCCATGTAATTGCGCAAAGCGCAATTACATAGCCATTTAAAAACCCCCACACCGCAAAACGATGAGAGGGTTTTAAAATGGCGGAGAGGGGGAGATTCGAACTCCCGGTACCTTGCGGCACAACGGTTTTCGAGACCGCCGCATTCAACCACTCTGCCACCTCTCCGTTTCTCGCTCTCGTTTACTTATCAAAGAAACGGACCTCGAACCCCTGATCTGAAAGGGGTGAGAGGTCTTCCCAAAATAAATAATAACATATCCGCATATCTCATTCTACTATTATTTCCCACATGGTGCTGACAAAATTCATAGACAAACAGAAAATACATATGTAGAATGTAGGGGTTCTTTTAAATAACGCGGAGAGGTGTCCGAGCTGGCTTAAGGAGCACGCTTGGAAAGCGTGTGTGCAGCAATGTACCCAGGGTTCGAATCCCTGCCTCTCCGCCATACCTTTTGTATCATCTTTTTTATACTCCCCTATTGTCATTCCCGCGAAAGCGAGAATCCACAAAACCCGCACAAGCTCTATGTTTCCCGAGAACATGCATTCACAACAAACCTCAGTCACCATCAGTTATCATCAGCCCTGAAACCCCAAAAACCCACCCCAAGTGTGGTGAAAATGTGGTGGATTGTTTCGCGGATCAGCTCACGGTACCCTCTTTCATTCTCGCCCCTTTTAGTGTCATCCCCGCGAAAGCGGGGATCCAGTAAAAGGGGTAATCCATGAAAGGTTATCAATTCCTCGAAAACGACTTTTTCGATCTCTGCAAAACAAGAGAGATCGGCCGCACCCCCATGCTTCTTTACATTTATCTGCGCGGCCTCTACTGCCGTTTCCAAAAACCAATTTTCTTCTGGCAGGACAAAAAAATAAGAGACCACCTGGGTATCTCCCAAAGCACTCTCTCAAGATCCAGAAACTTTCTCCAAAAACGCGGCGTGATCAAATTCCACAGTGGAACAGGTACAAACCCAACCGAATACACCATGCTCGGCACAGTACTTTTACCCGTCGTCAAAAAGACGACACCCCCTCGTCAAAATGCCGCCTACCATCGTCATTTTGACAACACCTTATATACAAGTAAGGAAAGAGAAAAGAAAAAAGTAGGGATATTTCAAGGAATGACAGACAAGGATATTAAATATCTGAGAAATAAAGGGATAAATGTATCACCTTGTCATTCCCGCGCAAGCGGGAATCCATAAGAAAGGAGCCCCATGTACCCATTCGGTATGTACAAACTCTTTTGCCCAAAACCGAGCTATATCTGGGCTCGGGTTCGTATTCTGAAGGAGACCGACAAAGCCATATTGGTCGAATGCGGTACAAAAACCTGGATCCCAATAACAATGTATCAAGCCAGTGGAATTATGTAAAGCGGAACTTATCTGAGATGGGGATTGGCACCAAAATCGACAGGTTTGAGACCGAGGCGCATAGGGCTATACGAGATATTTTGCAAAAAGGGATA
>Ga0208325_1000122_pt1 | contig 21333 bp, 28 predicted proteins | sample PL_2010_330m_FD_185486 | JGI IMG/M metagenome (GOLD analysis project Ga0208325, IMG submission 185486) | Freshwater microbial communities from Powell Lake, British Columbia, Canada to study Microbial Dark Matter (Phase II) - PL_2010_330m... | ecosystem: Environmental > Aquatic > Freshwater >...
CAACGTAAACGAGGAGCTCAAGACGAATCCCATTGATCTGGCGGATTGGATGGATGCAAACGAAGGTGCACCCTTCGTCGTGATGACAGCTGACTTGATTGGTGACGCCGTTGTGTCAAACAATGGCAACATCAGCATGTCACTTGGAGACATGGCGGTGGATACAGACTTCGAGGGTGTCCAGTCATTCTTCCCGTACGATGAGGAGCTTGAGAAACTGGGATCTGGATCGAGGATCCGAGGGATTGGCTACCCGATGGAGGGCACGGACCTTGAAGGTAATCCCCAGATTACCTACAATGGTAATGTGGCCGCCATCGTATACGCTGTAGCACAACCTGAAGAGATGTTCGAGGAAGAAGGAGACTACGACCTCTAAGAGGCGTGGCCCATGACCTTGAACACTCAACCCCCTTTTTTGACCTCAAGATCGATAGATTACGAAGATGGTGTTACGATAATATGCACGAGCTGGTACTATCAGATTGTGGATGGAGTTGTAATAAAGCAATGCAAACTCGAGACATGCCCATTTGTGTTGCGACCAGTAGTGTGTGGCATGCACATGAGCTCAACTATAACTATAGACGAGGGAGAGTCACACAGTTGAGCTTCGGCCATAAGGCATTGTGACTCGACGCGATGACCACCAACACCAGACCAGACCACAAATACCAGACCAGCGTCGAGATGAGCGGTTGGAATCCGCTCCTCTCCCACCAAGATTGAGCACCCTGGAGAGGGGAGGCCTGCAAAGACCTTCCCCTAGAGGTGTGATGTCTGCACCGAGACCGAAAGGTGACGTAATAGACGCAGAAGTCGTATGAACCTAGACGAGGCGCCACACGGATGTATTAATCGGCTCGCCGAGTAGCGAAAGCTATATTATCCGTCTTCGTCAAAAGAGACTGCTGGGTAGGGCTAGGATAATGGAAGAGTTGGACTGAAATGGAGCCAACCTCCTAGGCGTAATAAAACCTACTGGATGACGGTAGGATTGCAGACCATACGATGTGGGCTCATGTGAGCGGCAGCGGGCATGCAGATGTACGGGCTTGGACTGAAACATGTCTCGAGGTACAATAGCCGAAGCTACCGACCTGCACACCTCGACACGATCAATAAGGAAGTGTAAGTATGAAAGTATATCTCCTAAGTAGGACAGAAAATGCGGAGCTAGTAATTGAGCGAGCATACCTGGGCTGCCAGGCTACTAGCAAGCAAGTAGGACCAAAAATTGCCATTCGTGAGTGGAACGATAGACTCCACGACATCTTCAAGCGAGGGCATCTAGGTGTCTTAGAACACGCAAGCGCAACCATCCGTGTCGATGGAATATCGCGATCTTGTTCTCATCAAATAGTACGACATCGACTAGCGTCGTATTGTCAGCTCTCTATGAGAGCTGTTGCATTGGATGAGTTAGAGACGGTTGTGCCTCCATCAATACGCGATGCTGGTATGATATCTGCATACCTAGACGCATTTCGACATTGTAGAGATGTATATCAAAACCTTGTCGAACAAGGGGTCCCACTTGAAGATGCTAGGTTCATATGCCCAATAGGTATTGAAACGCAGATTACAATTACGATGAACTTCCGCTCGTGGCTTCACTTCTTAAAGCTACGGACAGCACCTGGAGCTCAGTGGGAGATTCGACACGCTGCGAATAAGATCTGGGAGTTGTTACGAAGTGTTGCTCCTGGAGTCTTCAACCCCAAGTATAAACAATATTGGGAGTGATATTGATGGCATTTGATTCACTACAAGAAGCGAAAGAGCCAACGATAGATGATGTGTTCAAGCCTATAAGTACACTGGATGTGACTGAGGGCTTAAAGTCTGGACTAATTGGTCACCCTGAAGTCGGGAAGACTGGTGTTATAGGTACGATGTCCTTCCTACCTGGGTGTGAGCCCCTATATGTGGTTGATACCGAGTGGGGTACTCGTCAGGTCTTTAATACGTGGTTTCCTGAGAAGGACATCCGTGTATTCGAGGTTAAGGTGCTGGCGAAGGATCCTACGAAGATTGATGCTCATCAGACGTTTAACAAGATTGAGCGAGCACTACATCTCTTGGTTGGTGAGACAAAAGGCTCAATCGCGATTGACTCCTTCTCAGATATATACTATTGGATGAACGAGTGGGTCGAACAGACTGCCAAGAGACATAAGTCGAAAAGCTCGGGTGAAGAATTCATGATGAGGACTGAGTGGGGCAAGCGTAACAAACGATATAGGAACATGGTCTTCAACCTACTCAATAAGCCAATGCATGTCATCGTGACGGGACAGATGAAGGCTGTCTATACTAGCGGTGGGGAGGAGACTAAAGAGGAGACTGCTGCGTGGCTGACACGACATAAGCATTGGATGGACGTCCTCGTCGAGATGCAAAAGTGGGAGCGACCTGGGTCGGTTAAGTACATGTCGACGATACGGAAGTGTAGGATGCACAGGGCCTCGAACTACCAGATTGAAGACCTGAACTATGTTAAGTTGCTACACCACATGCAGCAAGAATTCGGAGTGGAAGTCCAGGGTGTCAACTATGGTGAGCTCAAGGAGATCAACAAGGAGATCATTGACCGATTCAAGATGAAGCCCAATGCTATTAAGAAAGCCTTTGGCGACCTATCGAAGAAGTGATATTATGAGCGAAGATAACATAATTTACATCACACATCGGGATAAGGAGTATGTGGTGATGACTAATAAGATGTTTAGCCATGCATTGATAACAAAGGATCCGGCAGGGGGAGGAGAGTTCCTAGCTCGTATGCAGGGCAAGACTATGATTGCCGACACACAAATATATATGGCAATGTTAGCGATGTTTGAAAAGCATAAGCCAGAACTAATGGGTATTGGAGGCTAATCACGATGCAATACGCAATAATCCCGAACGACAAGACACTCGAGCTGGCTAACATGGGTGACATACACTTCGTGTTGGCTCATCGAGTGTTTGAGTCGGATAAGTATGCCAACTTCTTTGCTCGTAGTAATAAGTACAAGATAATGGATAATGGGGCGTTTGAGCTCAAGAAGAGTCTTGACGTCGAAGAGCTTGTTACTGCGGCTAAGATGATTGGTGCGAATGAGCTGGTTGCGATGGACAAGCCGTCTGATCCAGCTGATAGCTACGAGATGACCAAGCAATACATCGAGGAGATTGTAGACCTTGGACTGGAGAAAGAATACAAACTGCACGTCGTACCACACGGTGAGACTATGGGAGAGTACGTTGAGTATTACAAGAAGTGCCTCCAACTGGGGCCCGACGTCATAGGCTTCAGCATACTCGACTTATGGAAATGGCATCCATACATGCGGCCCTTCGTCATCAATATGCTCTACCATGAGAGGTACATGCCTGCTGGTATTGAGTACCACTTATTAGGGCTGGATTTGCCTCATGAGATCTTCTGCTACGGCTCTGTGCCTATTAGGAGCGTGGATACAAGTATGCCCTTTTCGAAGGCTTATTATGGACAAGCACTCTTTGGACCCGATACGATGCGCATTCCGAAGGATGCCAAGCTGGACAAGAAGCAGACAACCTTGGCCAAGTTTAATATTAGGAAGCTGCTGGAGATATGTCATGATTATGGGCATAAGGGACTACAGGTGGACTTGCTATGAGCGCCCTAAGTAAGAAGCAGATTACACATGAGATTGCTACAAATGGTATGATCACGGATATGGTCGATCTGCGAGTACAAGCCCAACCAGCTGGCTTCGACCTGACTGTGAACAAGATCGAAGCGTTCATGACGGACGGCTACATAGACTTCTCAAATAAGAGAAGAAGCTTAGCTGGCACTAGACCTTTACCGACGTATTCCCAGTTTGGTACAGAAGATGAATGGGAGGCATACCAACTGGCACAGGGAGCATACAAGCTGACCTTTAATGAAAGGATTCGCGTCCCAATGAACTGTCTGACGATAGTGCAAACACGAAGCAGCCTACTCCGCAGCGGTGCATCAATACACGCTGGATTTGGAGATCCTGGCTTTGATGGTCACTACAGCGTCCTGTTGGTTGTTCACAACGAAAGTGGCATTGAGATCGAAGTGAACGCTTGTGTGGCACAACTAGCATTCTTGTCAGTGATGGAAGGTGCTGTACCATATGACGGCATCTATAACGACCCCCGTAGTGAGGATGTTGAACACGCCTAGGCCACGACTAAGTGACTTACAATCGAAGAGCTTTGATTCGTTCGACGAGCTCGACTGGATGAATATGTGTAACTATGTCCACATATATCGAGATATGTTGAAATACTATCTTACGCCTAGACGTAGACAACATATTCGTCCCAATCGACAAGGGGTATCAGACGGATATCATGGGAAGGCCATGCGTAAGCTATTAGAGTTTGGCCTCCTTGAGCGTAGTGAGAATAAGTATGCAACAACAATCTATGGCAAGAAGTTGCTACAGCTCCATCATCTAGATGGCGAGAGGTGTAAACACGTTGTCACAAGTATACGATCTGGAAACCGCTGGCTACTATACTAAGAGTGGTAAGCCTGTCATATACATCAAGGCGCGGGATAAGGATAAGAAGCCCATTGTCATCAGAAAGCGTGATGTGCAACCGTGGTTCTTCTCTGAGGCTGATGGCATCACAGAGCATCGTGGTATCGATGGTGAATGGTTGCTTAAGCACACGTATGTGAGACCACAAGATACTCCGATGCTGAGGAAGAAATACCCTAAGACATGGCGTGCGAAGATGCCATTTGCCTACAACTATTTAGCAGATAGACATATATATGACGGTTTCCAAGTAAAGAATAAAACACTAATCCCTGCTCAGGGACTTGGTATCCAGCCACGTGTTGGCTACGGCGATATAGAGGTGTCATCGCCACCTGCGGTGATGGCCGATCCGTCATACCCGACGTATCCAGTCGTGACAATCCAGTGGGGCGACAGCTACACCGGGGAGATTGGTATTGAAGCGCTAGCGCATCCAGATGCGAAGAAGGTAGATTATGATTGGGTGCACTACCATGATGAGGAGGTTGATGTCTTCAATGCATACTTCGACGTCATACGACGCTACAACTGGGATGCCCTCTTGTACCACTATGGATGGCAATTCGACTACCCCTATCTATATGGACGAGGCAAGAGGATTGGAGCTCGTCCTGAGAGACTAAGCCCCGTAGCCAGATACTTCGTTACCTACGCGCCGATGAAGTCAGAGTGGAATGAGCCTAACTCTGTCGGCATAGATTGCTTGGACTCGCATAGGATGTATACTGTGCTATCCAAGCCCGAAGGTAAGAAGCGCTTCGGCAATAGCTTGAAGATGATCGTCGGGAACGAGTGTGACTTCTGGTACACAGACTATGGCGATCAGATCGAGAGACTGTGGGCTGAGGATCACGAGACGCTAATGCAATACGGACGCAATGACATCATTGCGTTGCAAAAGATGGATGCCAAGCGATCTCTTGTCAGACGGTTTGATTCTATTAGACGTGTTCTTGGGGTTCCGCTACCGTGGGCAACGCAGAACATGAAGTTCATACAGACTTACCTGACACGCATATCGAGTGAGCTTGGTGTAGAGATACCAACGTGGCAGTACAAGACTGTCGGCAAGTATGAGGGAGCAACTGTACAAGATGGATCTGAGGTACGAGGGTACCATGAGAATGTTGCTATCCTTGACTTGGCATCAATGTATCCCAACATCATTGTGTCACTCAACCTGAGCCTCGAGACCAAGTACATCGACGACGATGGAAACACAGCCTTCCGTCGCGCACCTATTGGTATCCTTCCAACAGCACTCAAGCGACTAATGGCTGAGAGGGAGAGAGTGCGAGCCTTAAGGGAGAATATCCCAGCTGGCTCAGACAAATGGTGGGAACTCTACTACTACGACCAGGCCTTCAAGTATGCCGTCAACAGCTTCTACGGAGCGATGAAGAAGATCGATGTTGACGTCGCTGCGACTACAACCAAGAATGGCCGCCTTATGATTAGGGCACTGCATGAAGCGGTGCGACAGTTTGGGTATGATGTCATTTATTGGGACACAGACTCAATCTTTATTAAGATGCCCACTTCAAGGTGGGAGGACGGCATCGAGATGGAGCGCCTCGCTCAGGAAGCACTTGATGACTACTCAAAGGAGCTCGGTGCCGTCTTCCCCTTCAGGATCAAGTATGAGGCATTCTATCGACGGTTGCTAATAGCGGCGAGTAAGCATTATATTGCACACGCAACGATGGAAGACAAGGAGTCATGTGATCAATTTATCATCAAGGGGGTTAGCATTCGCAAGTCAGATAGCTCTCTACTCTCGGGACAAGTCGGTGAGGCCTTCCTAAAGGGAGCGATTAAGCATGGAAAGATCAAGGAATCGCTGGCGATGGTTAAGTATGTGCATGATCACATGGATAACGTCCCATGGAAATACCTCTTCCTACCCCTAGGCTTCACAAAGTCGTTTGATAAGTATGAGCGACCAAGCCCATGGATACGAGGTGGGATGAATGCCGAGAGGATATTCGGTAGGACCTTCAGCCTGCAGGATAAGCTGCAGCTGTTGTACTTAAAGCCAGATCATCCTCCCTATGTCAAGGAACTTGTCTTCGAAGGACTCGAGACGGGGAGAGAGCCTGAGTTCGCTGCATACCGTCTTGACTGGAAGATGATGCGCAGACGTATCCTACGAGATAAGTTAGAGGACTTCGTCGACTTGTTGGGGTATGATTGGGGCGTCATCTCCGGAGCTGGTGTGCAGCAGAAAGGGAAGGATTATTGGAATCAATTGTCGAAGGCGTAAACATGGAAAGAAGTAGGGAGATATATCTTTGGCATAGGTACATGTATGGTGATTGTGATTGCATCCACTGTGATAACTATAAAGAATTTCTTAAATCAAAGCAAAAGGTGATAAATAAATGAAAAACAACGAATTTGATGTAACGCCGTGGTATATGAAAATTTCTAACGCCTTGAAAGGAAAAAACACAAGAATTTATATGAATAAGTGGAATGGTTATACTCGCATGGTTGAGGAAAAATAATAGTTTAAGGAGAACAACCACTTGGTACTATACACTGACAAGGACAAGAAGCACATCGGACACTACAGAGAGGGCTTCGTCACGTTGCAGTGTTGGGAGTGCCAGGCTCGGTATAGCTATGAGCTGGGCTCCCTAGCACCAGACGGCGGCAAGCCCTGGTCAGGCGAGACCATCCAAGAGTTTATGTTCAAGCCTTGCCCGAAGTGTGGCCACGGAATTGCACTCTTCGTCGCGTATCAAGGCAAGAGAGCTGCTCATGCGACGACCTTAACAGCCTTCTTTGGGGGACCTGGAGACTACTAACTATGACCACGCCCCGCGACTACATATGTTATGTATCGAATCTTGAGGATAGGATAGTACCCAATACCATAGGAGAGTAATGATAATAGCAAACCAAACCTGGACACCTCAGGAAGAAGAAGACTTAGAATTCATGTGGCCAGTCGCAGACATTACTCTAGCTGAGATGGAAATACATTTTGAGCAACAAAGGAGTACAATTATAGACAAAGCTACTCGAATGGGTCTTAAGTGTACGAATCGGGAGAAACAAAAACGATCGTCGGGATACAAGAGTCCAAGGTGGACAGACGCTCAACACAAGCTACTAACTAAACTATATGAGGAAGATGTTCATATTAAAAAGATCGCAGAGCGCCTACACAGGACGGTTCCTGCAACTAGACTTTGTATCAACAAGCTAGGGCTGCACAGAAGATCACCAACTACAGCACAGATTGGATTTGACCTAGGCAAGACGTTCTTTGAAGATAATAGTATAAAGGTCTTGACAGAAGGAAGTACACGCTCAGCGGCAGACTTTATTGTACAATACAAAGGCATACCAACTGCTGTAAATATTAAGACTGGAGGGTGTGTTATTTCAACTCGAAACATGGAACGATTGCTTGAGATGGATATGCCTATCATTTTTGTGTGGTTTATGTCAGGTAGAGCTCCCATAATCTTGGAGGTAGCCTAGATGAAGCTACGTAGCAGCATGATAAATGACTTTGACATCTGTCCGGCTAGGTATGAAGCGATCTGGGTCAATGAGGTTGCTAATCCACCTGGATCTGCAGCAACGACTGGGACCAACTTTCATAAATGGGCAACAGTCTTCTTCGATGTGATTGAACGATCAGTGCTTGATGAGCTACACCTTAGAGAGGACATCGAGTCTTACCTTGTTGAGAGATCAATCAAAGAGGACTGGGACGAGGATCTACTCCATAATTGCAAGAACTTTGTTGAGTTCGAGGCTGACCACCTGCTACGACTACGCAATGTGATGGATGACGCTGATGAGGTGTGGAAATACTTCGTCCCATACAAGCGTGAGATCAACTTCGAGACTGAGCGAGTCATGGGCACAATCGATCGGGTTGACCATCTGAGAGATGGCACTCTCATGATCATGGACTACAAGACTGGGAGACCGAACAACACAGTGCATCGACGTCAGGTGACGTGGTATGCACATAACGCTAACAGGATAGATCTGTTTGATGGGCTGACAGTCTCAAGGGGTAGTATCTTGTGGACACGTGAGCCTCGATTTTGGGCATTCGACTTTAGCTCACGCACTTTGAGTGCTATCAATCGTCGCATCATCGCGATGAATAAGTGCAAGAAGGACAAGTACTATCCGTACAAGCCGTCGGGGCTGTGTCCGTATTGCCCGATATTTCAGGAGTGCCCAGCAATCGTAGACTGGGGGAAGTATGGCATATGAAACAAGAAGAGTTTATTGGAAAAGTTCTTGAGCCGGTCTTAGGAGACTGCAAAGCAACCCTAATCAATAGGGGAGCTCACTACGCCGGTGAGGATGACTTTCTCGAGAACTTCAAACGGACTGCTGTGATACTGAGCGAGCATGGCTTCGCTCATCATGGCAAGCCACTTAAAGCCGAGAGCTTTGCGCTCTTGATGTCGATTGTCAAAAACCAACGCTGGAGTAATCGTATGAGAGAAGGTAAGGATTCCACTGACGACCACATTGATGGTATCAACTACCACCTACTAGGTATGGGGTGTGACATGGATACAAAGGAGGTGACATGATGAAGTTCGAGATGGAAATTACACGAGTATCTGACGATCCACTTAAGTACAAGGGAACGATTAAGTGTAAGGAACTTAAGATCGACGAGTCTGCTACGTGGGTAGCATCGAAGGACATGATTGCTGGCATCAAGAAGCGCATGATGAATGCTGACATGATTGGCGCCTTCGAAGTGAGCAAGCGGCTCATACGCATGGCCTTTAGGACTAGGCTATATCCCGAGGGAGATCCACTGAAGACTCCGGCTAAGAGGGCGGAGGATATCAGGGAGAAGATACAGGATATGAAAGATGACCAGGCGGGGCTCAAGAAGTGATAACCAACGACAACAAGGAGGTGACATCTAAGATATGACGAGACCATACCGCTATTGGAGCGACAAAGACATATCATACCTTATCGCTGAATATGAAAAAGGTACACTTGTTGACCATATTGGTAAGGAGCTAGGCAGATCTAAGGATTGTATAAGATCTAAGATTATAAGCCTGCGAGGTGATGGAATAAAGATTGGAAGAGATACTATGTATCCAGCTCAAGCAACAGCGCTAAAAGGTCAACAAATGGGCAAACAATTCTTTAAGAGTCGTGGAATTAAAATCCTAAGTGAGGGACATGCTATTTCTCCTGAAGACTTTATCATAGAATACAAGGGCCAGAGAACAGCAGTTAATATTAAAGTTGGATACTATGCTACTCTTAGTACTAGAAATATCAAAGGACTAAGAGCACTACAACTACCTGTTGTGTTCTTATGGTTTTTGCCTAGGGGTAGAGAACCAGTATGGTTAGACATGGAAACTACTGGAGGTGAGAAACGAGAATGAAATTACATTTTCCTGAACTAGTATTCCCTGCGGCACACTACATCCCTGGACAGGGAGGCAAGTGCGAGGGAGTCCATGGACATAATTACATCGTACGGGACTTGACGATTGACTTCGGTAGCAACTTTAAGCTCAACGATGCAGGCATGATAGTAGACTTTGGAGTTATTAAGGGATACTTCAAGGATGAGTGGGATCACAAACTAATCGTGCCTGATATCCACACAACGCAGTGGATTGACTTCATCGGTCGGATGGGGATACTACTAAATCTAAGACCCCTCAAGTTCACAACTTGTGAATGGATGGCTGAGACAGTGAGAGCCGAACTAACCATCCTAATGAAAGAGCAAGATAACATAAACGATTGCATCATCACACTTAGTCTCTATGAGGGACCAAATCAGGATGTGATGGTGTGAGCTACATCTACGACATCAAGCACGATGGTGCTAGGCGGGCAATCCGAGACTATTATCGAGAGAATTGGGATTTGCTCAATCTGCGTCCTCCAACAATAGACGGCTCTGGGCCGATTGAGGAGGATGTTGGTGGCGGGCTTATTGTCCATTGTGATAAGGTTGCCTGGCTCTGTGTGCGACTTGCAACTGCACGCGGCTTATCTGATGCAGATCGAGACTTGTTGTTGATGGCCTCATATCTACACGACGTGAGTCTACCGAAGCTGATGGGCTATAAGAGACATGTCTTCAACTTTGAAGGAGCCATCGTGCGTGGCTACGACATCAAGATGAAGGCTGACCTAGATGCCCTACATGCGCTGAAGAGTGCCAAGTTTGGCTGTGCTGTCGTTAAGGACATCATCGAGCATGAAGAGCTCGTCAAGCTCTATCATATCATCGAGAGACACATGGGACAGCGATGTGTGCTTCCAGATGATAAGGCTCCACCTCAACCTGAGACGGAGCTAGAGATTCTATTCGCTATTGCGGATTACCTGGCGTCAAGGGAGGGTTTGTACATCAATGTCGACCCTGATGACAATGCCCTTGCCGCTGAAGCTGTCTAAGATTAGGTCGACAGGAGATAGAGATGAGAGTAAGTGAATTGTTTGAGTCAATCCAAGGAGAAGGATTGTACCTAGGGAGCGATACTACCTTTGTGCGCCTCTGTGGCTGCAGCACTGGCTGTAGCTGGTGTGACACAAAGTATGCCTGGGACGAAGAGTCTGGCGAGGAGTATGACCCGACGAGGTTATTCTTGGCGATAGGTGGCATGAGACCAACTCGTGTTTGCTTTACTGGCGGAGAGCCACTTGAGCAAAATCAAGAGCAGCTTGCTACGGTAATGGAAAGCCTCAGCCGACATGGCTTCGATATACACATTGAGACCTGCGGCTTGATACCCCCTACGGATAAGGTCATTAAGCATGTCAACTTTTGGTCTATAAGTCCAAAGTTGTCGAATGCATCACCACGGACTATGATCCAGCCACTACAACTACAGACCTTGTACTACAAGATAGAGGAAGAGGGCGTCCTCAACGGACAATGGAAGTTCGTGATCAAGACGGAAGAGGATGTCCTTGAGGCTAAGAAGTTCTTAGTCGAAGCACTTGGTGATGATACCCTTTGGCCTGTGGTTCTACAACCACTGAATGACTGGCCACTGATGTTCTTCAACTATGACGAATACTTTGACAAGATAAAGACACTCAAGACCTGGGCTGAGATTTACTTCGACGGCTATGACTGGCGTGTCCTGCCGCAGCTACACCTGCTGATGTGGAAAGGAGCTAGACAAAGATGACCGACGATCAACATGTGTTCATTCACCAGATGATAAGTTGTGATGCTGGTGAGGACTGCAAGTCATGGAGAGAGGGCAATAAGTGTGCGTATCCTGGAACCATTAAGATTGGTGGCAAGAGGGTGAGATGTCTTTCCTTTGAGCAAGATATGAAGTATCACAGACAAAGCCTAGAGGGTCAAATACTCAAGCGGCGTGGTGGGGTGTCTAAATGAGAGATATCAACAAGATTGCAAACCTGTATCTTGAGCTCTTCAGGGAGCTTGGGGTCTATGATGAGATAACGGATCCACACATATCAGCGATTGCTATGGCTGATGTTGACCTAGAGTACACGTCTGGGTATGGTGAGCCCGACATTAAGAAAAACTTCCCACTTGCATTTGATGCGCCTGAGGGAATTAGCCTTGAGCAGATCGTTGAGATCAAGAATGTACAATTCTTCTCAAGGTGTGAGCACCACGCGAGTCCGATGTGGGGCTTGGTTCATTACTTCTATATACCGAATAAGAAGATAATAGGACTGAGCAAAGTAGCTCGCACTGTCGATTGGTATGGCAAGCGGTATCAGCTGCAGGAGCAGTTCACGAAGCAGATTAGTGACTACCTATGGGGTGTGCTTGAGCCAGCCGCAAGCGTAGTATGCGTCGAAGGAGTGCACATGTGTACGGTTATGCGAGGTGCTAAGAGTCCGAGGACAACAACACAGACACGTGTACAGCGTGTTGATGAGGCTTTATACAAAAGCTTGAAGCAAGAAGGAGCGTTGTACCACCTGATTAAGGACTTGCTGAATCACAATGTAACTGGCACTACAGGGAGAGTGAGCTTCCTGTGATGTACATCGTTGTTGTGTTTAGAATAGGCGGGATGCATTACTATCCTGGACATGTGAGCCTCAATATGCCACACTTCCATAGGTTTCACTTTCAGGCAACGATACCCGAGATGAGTGAGCGAGATATTGAATTCATCGACTTTAGGAATACGCTGAGGCAGAATTTCTTCAATCGGTTCCCAAAGATGCGTATGGATGTCAAATACAAGGGTGACGACTATTGGAATGCACCGATGGTGAATGATTACGGACCAAGGTCGTGTGAGGACTTGGCGGTCATTCTTGGCAACGAAATCATGAAGCTACTGCCAGACTTAACAGGCGAGGTTACGATTTTTGTTATGGAACACGATCGTGACGCAGGCGTGGTCTATAGAGAGGAAGCTGAGAACCTTGTGTCCAAGTATACAAATCTTCCAGAAGATCGCCAATAGACCTGACAAGGTGCTAGACCTCGGTAAGATACAGACGGACAACTATGAGCTCATAGTTGGTCCACCTTGCACTATTGAGGTTGAAAGCATTAAAGCTCGTGAGCCCTTTACTATCAAGGTCAACGGCGAGGTGATATGGCCTCGTGAAGGTTAACGTTGACTATCGTGAGGGTGCAGACATCTTCAGGGGACTGGACGCGTGTGGTGCTGACACCAATCGAGTAACGCTTGATCTCGGGGATATTACGACTGCTAAGACTCTCATTGAAGTCAAGCGCATGAGGGACTTCATCGACTCAATCCTCGATGGACGCCTTGACAGCCAATGCACTCGCATGATGGACGACGATCGAGTCTGCGTTGTACTCATCATTGGAACGATTGAAGAAGTCGAGCAAGAATACGATCTCCGCATTAAGAGACCTTCGATATGGGGAGCTATGGGCTCGATTATGGTGAGATATGGGGTCTCGCTTATCTGGGTCGATAAACCAATTAAGTATGGAGCCGTCCGAGAGGCGATGTATATTGCGTATAAGGTGTGTAGAGGGGTCGAGGATGGTAAGGTTGGTGTACCACGACCACCACGCAAGAGAGTTAGTAAGCGCATCCCGAAGGGGATACGTGCTATTATGAGAGCATATGGTGTAAGTGAAAAATTAGCACGAGCGCTCCATAAGAAGTTTGGCTCCCTACGCGGTGTGGGCGTAGCAGGTAAGGCACAGCTCCAGCTTGTCCCTGGCATAGGCAAGAACCGTGCTAAGCTGATATATACAACGGCTAGGGCTTAAGGGGGGGGATACGAGTACCATCGGATATAGTTGATTTGATACTGACAGAATTGGAATACAGACATTGCGCATATTGGAATATATATCCGTGGTTCTACATCTCGAGTATAGGAGCACACCTTTTCAATGTATCGAGCATGGTTCGGCAAGTGTTATACATCTCAGGACTGCCTTATGATACCCGCATGCATATCTTCTTGGTTACGTACCCCGGCTTCGGTAAGACCTTTTGGCTCTTTCAATTCCTCCTGCCCGATACAGGCCTGATTGCAGGAACACGCGTTCCCGTCACGTTCGAAGGATATGTAACTGAGGCTGGCTGGGTCGGTCAATTCTCAGGTGCAGCCGACGAGGAAAATCCTGAGTCCAACAAGAGATATGGCGTCGCATATCAGTATGCTACGGGCATAGCTGGAGCAGAGGAGTTTAGTGGGATTAACGCTGCGCTTAGTCAAAGCCACTCTAAGCAGTTGGATTCTGCATTGCTTACATCGCTTGATAGTGGCTATGTGTCTAAGAGTCTCGGACCAGGCTCTATCAAGTACAAGACATCGATAACGTTGTGGTGTGTAGATCCAGATACGATAGTGTATGGACTAGGACGAGATCTGCCAGCTAAAGAACTATCAATAGGCAAGTTAATCCTGAATAGGTACTTACATGCATCCAAAATACAACACATAACTCCTACTACTAGACCATGTAAAACTGTTATAACTGATAAGCATGAGCTAACGGTTGCGACTAAGCACCCTATCTTAACAAAGCAAGGATGGAAACGAGATGACTTAGTAGAAGGCGATTGGATTGCATATTATGACTTGCCTTTGACGACGCCAGACTGGCAGTTGGGATATCTACGAGGATACTTTGCTGGGGATGGCTGGATAGGCAAGGATAGAGCATTTGCTGAGTCTATAGATATAAGCTTGCTAAAGCATGTACAACACACGATGTTAGCTGTATATGGATATAAGCCATGGATTGCTCCAATAAAGAGCATATCTCAGAGCCACTCACCACGATGGAGACTTGGTGTTACGACAAGAGTGTCTGTGCTGGATGATCTGTATCGTAAGCCCACGTCATATGAGCAAACGCGGGGATGGGTTGCAGGATTCTTTGACGCAGAAGGACATGTACGAAATGATGGGCGCCTAACGGACATAGCTTGTAACGACGATGAGTTGAGAGCACAGGTTCAAGTATATCTCAAAACATTAGGAATACGAACTAGTAATCACAAGTATAAGTATGATCACCACTCAGCAAGCGATAGATTACACATTCTCGACGGTAAGAAAGGAAGACGACGACTGGCAGAGCATATACGACCCGTGTTGTCAAGAAAGCTGCGAAGAATGATGTGTACTCCGAATTATATACAGGTAAATGAGATAGTAGATATTGGTAAGAAAGAGCTTATAAGCCTAAACCTTAAAGGAAATCCAACATTCATCGCCAACGGGATAGTGACACACAATACGGGCACCCAGCCTGCTAGGTTTGACCTCACGGGTGGTTTAGGACGTCGGCTTACGTTTATGCACTTCATTCCGACTGAGGACGATATTGAGCTCCTTCGACAGATTCGTCGTGAAGGATTTGGTAAGCGTCACCGCGTGTTCAATACACAGAGGGTGCGAACTGAGATTAATAAACGCAAGGATGAGATCTCTCAGATTAAGGATGTGATTATGCATAAGTCTATCTATAAGAAGCTTAACACCTACAATATAATGCCTTATGAAGAGCCGCTCTTTGAACGCATGGCTATAGGTTATTGGACGATGAGGGGCAATTTCAACGATACCCTTGTGCTCCGTCTGGATAAGCATCTTGAGGAGATGTTTGATTTGCACTATCGATGGAGAGGGGAGATCAAGAGGGGATCTGAGTTCTCACAGGTCTTGGGCTATTTGAGAGCACAAAAGAATGGTCGGATTGATCAGGGTACGTATACTTCTCATTTGTACAACATGGGCTACGATGTTGAGTCTGCGAAAGTCCTCACTGATAAGTTGAAGAGGCTGGGATCGATTAAACTGGATAAGGGGATGATTGGGCTTGTGCGGAGAAGCAAGAATAGAAACAACGACTAGCAGGAATGGTCCTGACTATCTAGAGAAGGTGATTAAGTCGGAAAGTGATGTTAAGAAGATGCATATCATCTTAGTCTTGAAGGAGATTGATGTACCTCAGGCTAATTATCTTGGCTGTAGTAATATACTCAAAGCTATGGTGAATAGGATTGAGCTATCAGGTCGGTATGCACACCTTGATGTAGATATCAAGCGTGACGAAAAGTGGACTGACTTGGGGTTTGTTGAACAAGTATACAAGGAGACTAGTGCTACTTGGCTTAAAGCTCTAGATCAAATATGGGGATGTCATCGGCTAATCATAACTACACCTATCCTTGGACTTGCTAAGAATCTTTGTCCACAAGCATATTGTAACCATATCTACAAGCAGATTAATGGGTGGCCATTCCTTGGTGCCATGCTTCGTGACGATAGCGATGCCACCTTGACGATACTGGCAAGCATGGACCACATCCAGAACCACGACCACGCGGGTAATAATTGACCGACCGGGACTCCATCAATAAAGACGGCTAGCAAGGAGAGGGATAACTTATCAAAGCATGATGAGCCGACGCATGAGGAAGAGAAGCCTGGTTGCTTTTGTAATCCCATGGCGGGGCAAGGTAGATTTTGCTCGTTATGCTCCCCTGAGATGACCTTGGCTTGTTATAACTGTTGGTATGACGACTACTGGTATGAGTCACACGATGATGGAGGGAATGTAATATGATGCGAAAGAGGATAACTATCAGACCGTTGGACTCATTCTTGGATACGGGCATTGTTACGTGGCAAGCACCACCTAATCCAACACGTTACCCGATTCAGGTGCAACGCATCTTCCCTGATGAGACATTCAAGCTCGTGTGGGACAGCATGATGCAATGGGAGGCAATACACTTCAAGGGCTTTGAATACATTGACTACGTTGAGGTGAAGATAAAGTATACTGGAACGTTGTTCATCGGCCGTCTTAAGCAATTCGAGACTGATAGAAAGAGATTGTTGTGGATCGAGCTCTAATGAAACGATATTGGACTGACGACGAGATCACTAGGCTCATTATACTTAGAGCCGAGCATGTCGCCTTCGACCTCATAGCCAAGGAGCTGGGTCGAACGACCAATGCATGCCATACGAAGTACTACTCACTCATGAGCCGGGCTGCCACCTCATCTCGCATGGAGGTGCGAGACCCAGCCAGATCTGCATTCAACCGTCTTGATAAACTCAAAACACGACATCGAGACGCTATCGGACGGGCTATCCTTCGCAATAAGGGTATGGAGGTTGATGGTCTCCAGGTTGACGTCTCAGGGACTCCATATCCGTATGTTACGGTTATTGGACCTCATGCACTCCTAAGCGGGGATAAGGCGAGAGAGGCCGTCATAGCATGGCTCCTACCAAGCGGAGAATCAATAGTACTCTTGCCGTGGAGTGCATACTCATATGAGTATGACTATGTAGAGGATGATTATGATGATGACGATGAGTAGTATGTTGTGGGCTTATGGGGCACCACCGTCCAGCCCTACAACTCCAGGACATAAGACTCTGCCTCATAATCATCGTAGTCATACTCATATTATTACCAGCGGGACAGTCGATAGAGAATGATAGCCACTTGTGGTCTCGTCACTCGCGACCCCGAACCGAGGTAATCGGAAATGGAAAGAAGATACAAGACTAAGGGAGCGATAACTCGCTTCCTTAAGACTAGATTGGGCGCTATACCGTATACGCCAGACCCAAGAGACTACCAAACAGCGCTCTTGACGCCAGCCATCTTGGAGCAGATACCAGACTCGGAATCTCATCTACTGGACTACGTGACAACCATCTCTGGCAGGAGCCAGGGCAACATCGGGAGCTGCGTCGGGTGGTGCAACTCGTTCGCATATGAGACTGCACTTAACATCAAGGATCTAACAATGATGGAGCATGATCACTCCGCTGGATGGATGTACCAAAAGAGCCGGGAGAGGGCTGACGTCCCGCCTCATATAGAGGGAAGCACCAACTTTGGTGCGATGAAGGCCCTCTTGAAGGATGGGAGCTGTTCAGAGACTTTCTGTAAGACTGACACTAAGTATCCCTTCGACTTTGATCCAGAGCCTGAAGCCACTGAGTATGCAAGCTGCAATAGGATAACTGCTTACTATAGAGTTCCAACGACACCAAGTGCGATGAAGGCTGCGCTGTTGGGATTGACGCATGATCCTGGCTACAAGATGCCTGACGGGACTATAGGGTTGTGTCCATTGGTGACGGCATTCCCCGTCTACAAGAATACGTGGATTGATGGCTATGAGGATGGCTATGTACGACTACCTGACATCGGTGATGAGCTTCTTGGTGGCCACTCAAGCTTGCTACTAGGCTGGATGCAGTCCGAGGGTAAGACATGGTGGATCAACTATGGCTCGTGGGGAACTGGTCAGGGCGGGGTATACACTGCTCCGAATGGTGAGGTTGTTGAGGGGATATTCTTCATCGAGGAGGGATACCCGTTCTATGACGCTTGGGTCTTCCGATTGGGAGAACTACCACCACCACCTGAACCGAAGGAGTCCATCTGGTGCACGTTGGGAAGGATCTTCTTGAAGATAGGAGGATGTGACGAATAGATGCCTACGGAAATAACCATTGTGTTGTATAAGGACGAGAAGGTGTCCTTAGACGACAGAGAGAGCGCATACAGCAAGATTACGTCTTTCGCTAAGACTAATGGATGGGAGATTACCAACGCCGTCATAATGACTAGCGGAGCGTAGTTTGATAAAGAGACTGTAAGAGGAGGTGAAATGCATGAGTTATAAAGAAGACAAAAAAGCGAAAGTTGTAGCAGCATATGTCGAGAAAGGAAACATGGGTCCAGTAGAGGCCGAAGCAGCTGCGACAGGATACATCGACGCGGTCGACGATATCATGGAGGGCGTATACTACGGTCTAAGGACGCTAGGACCACTCGACCTGACAATCTGGACTACGAAGAAGGGTCACGAGATCGCCAACAAGCTATACGCGGGGAATTAGATACCTTTTTTATACATGGAATGAAGTACCTAAAACGCGACTTCTTCCCACTCCCAACCTAACGGACCCCCAACTGGAATCGTAATCGTCCCTATCGCCAATCCCCAGATCCACGTCCGCCCACCATCCGAGGTAATCCGCACAACGGATTCACCTGCAACGGCTGTACCCCACTCCCACGCAGTTGGGCCGCCGATCATTGTAGTCGCCACGCCGCGATAGCCACGATCAGAAGTAGAATACTGAGGGGTGGCTCCTGTGGCAGTCAGGTAACATCTATAATACCGCCCCTCTCCATTCTCAGGTGCTCCCGTATCATTATAGGGTTCATAGGTTGCACCCGTTATATTGCCATACGACGCATCTGAGTCAGCGGCTGATCTCTGCCACTGATAGGTTAATGACCCTACTCCTCGATAACCCCTATTCGACCCTGAATAAACTGGATTACACCCATCTGCCCAAAGATAGCATTTATAATATCGTCCGAAGACATTCGCGGATTCTCCTGTAAGAGTTAAACGCACATAGTCGATGTAGGTTCCATCGGAAGCTGAGGCCGTACCAGGTGTTATCGTTGGCGTTGGAGCGCCCGCATCGTTATAAGATGCTGTAGTCGCCCCATTGATTAGAGAGTAACTGGCATCCGAATCCGCAGCAGACCGATACCACTGATACCATAATGTTCCATATCCACGGTAGCCATTGTTTGTACCGCTGTACCCACTCTCGCCAGCGGCATTCCTCGCCTTTACCTTATAGGTATGTGGTGTACCACTATTTACCTGGGTTCCCTGTAGAATTAAAGCGACAAAATCCTCAAAGGTCCCATCCGATGCAACAGCGTCCCCAGGGGTAATGTATGGCGCATCAGCACTATAATCATCAAAAGTCGCTACATCACCTAGCCATCCAAGTCCAACGTCATCCCTGTAAACTTGGTAGTCAGTGGCACCAGATGATTTTGTCCATGTGATTCGTACCCTATCTGTGTATGTTCCATCTGATGCTTGAACGTTCGTGGGTGCTGGTGGTCTGCAGAGGAAGCTTTGCTCTCCGCCATAACCATAACCTGCTGAGTTCGCAGCATAAGCTCTATAATAAACAGTCCCTGTGAAGCTGTCAGTGCGTTCAAAGGCACCCGTGCCGAATGGACCAGGCCCTTCATTCCATCCTTGAGTATAATTCCCACTGCTTGATCCCCATTCAAAGCCTCTCTCATAGCAGCTCTCTCCACCAACATCTGTAATAGTTCCGTGGAGAGTAGCTGTTGTTTCTCCTATACCAGTTGCAGCTTGGGTTGTGACAGTAGGAATTTGTATTTCTGGTTCTTCTTGAAGGTCAAGATTACTTACAAAGCCGCTTATGTGATCAGATGGATCGGTCATCAAATTCTCTGATTGAACAACATGTAAATATCGATATGTCGTAGTATTGCATGTGATAGTGACTGTCTCTAATAGGTTCGTTCTGGCTGAGTCACTATAAATCTTAAGTGTCCCCGTCGTCCCAGCTCGCTTTATTGTCAGGTAACGACTTATATCTTTGGTATAAAGATTAGATGTAGCATAGTCAACTACAGCACCATTTTCTAGTTGTATAAGCATTAAGAATACTACGTCATCTACATCTGCGTTTTGCATTAAAAATATTCCAAAGAGATCATTACTGTTTAATGATAAAGGCCCAGTTGCGTCGCTTAGTATATGAATATTTGCCCATTCTCTACTATCGAGGTCACCAGCCTCAGCACCAGTAAGACGGAAGGTGAATAGGTGCTCAAAGTCACCAAAGTGTCCTGCGCCGAAGTCTTTGTAAAGATAGGCATCCGCATCTCGGCGCATTGTAGTGAATGTGACTGTGGATGCAGTTACATCTATATCTCCATCGTTCTCTATGTATGTAGTAAAGTCCTCGTATACCACGGTTGCACCTCCTACGTGCTTATCCCTGTCTGTATCCACTCATATGTGGGCGCAACATCATCAGTTTGGACACACTGCCATGTGTACGTCTTATGGTTTCCTGCTTCCCTCGTTTGCCAGACCAACCCAACTATTCCTGACGCTGCTGCAGGTCTATTAGCTAATGTAGTTGTTGGAATAAAATACTTAAAAGGTAAAGCTGGGGTTCCCAAACTAACTAAAGCTGGTTCGGGGAGGACAGTGCCATATAGATATATGTCCGTAGCTCCTCCACCAGGTATGATTTTGATGTCATCTCCCGCACCTGACGTTAGCCATAGATCCTCGGCGGATCCTATTTGAAGATATGGATTTGCTCCACTCCATCCCATCGCCCATCCTCTAAGCGCATCAGTGTCGTCAATCCAATAAATTCCCTGTCCCTTGATCTTTAACGCACCCACGCCATATATCGTGATGTTACCAGTAGCTGGATCAATCCAGAATGT
>Ga0208325_1000123_pt1 | contig 21165 bp, 19 predicted proteins | sample PL_2010_330m_FD_185486 | JGI IMG/M metagenome (GOLD analysis project Ga0208325, IMG submission 185486) | Freshwater microbial communities from Powell Lake, British Columbia, Canada to study Microbial Dark Matter (Phase II) - PL_2010_330m... | ecosystem: Environmental > Aquatic > Freshwater >...
GTTTATATATGGATAAGAAGATAAAGATTCTTGTGGTAGACGATGAAGCAGATGCCAGAGATCTTTTCATCGATCTTTTCTCCTCAAAGGGATACGCTGTGGAATCTGTTCCTGGAGGGATTGAGGCATTGGAACTCGTTGATAAGATTAGCCCCGATGCTGTTCTTCTTGATATAAGAATGCCTGTTATGGATGGAATAGAAGTTTTATCTAAGTTAAAACAAAAAAAGCCTGAACTTCCTGTTGTTATGCTCACTGCTTATGGGTATGATGATAATCTTATAAGCAAGGCGCTTGAGTTTGGGGCATCTGGATATATAAGTAAAAACCTGCCACTTGCACAGATAGTCCACACATTTCAAACCCTACTAAGTACTATACCGAGAAAAACTGGTGCGGAAGGGGGGAGTTGACGCCCTCGCCCGGCTTCACTTTGTTACGCCAAGGTGCTCGGGTCGGCCACTCGCCCTTAAAATGCTCCTTTTCGTCGCATTTTAAAACAGGGCTCACTTCAACTCTCGTTAAAGTTGGTGCGGAAGGGGGGAGTTGGCGCCCTCACTCGGCTTCACTTTGTTACGCCAAGGTGCTCGGGTCGGCCACTCGCCCTTAAAATGCTCCTTTTCGTCGCATTTTAAAACAGGGCTCACTTCAACTCTCGTTAAAGTTGGTGCGGAAGGGGGGAGTTGAACCCCCAAGAGCTTGCGCCCACTAGCTCCTGAAGCTAGCGCGTCTGCCAGTTTCGCCACTTCCGCTTTTGCTTAGAGTATACTAAAAGCTTATTCCTTTTGTCAACAGTTCCTTTTATATTCAAGCTGTCGCTGCTAATCGTTAAAACCCTTGCCATTTATATCACTCTATGTTATACTTATTTACCTGCGGCGTAAACAAAATATATGAAAAAGAGCCCTAATAAAGATATAGCCCGTAATAAAAAAGCTTTTTTTGAATATGCTCTTTTCGATAGGTTTGAAGCCGGGATTGAGCTTAAAGGCCCTGAGGTAAAGTCTATACGTCAGGGTAAAATTGCCTTAAGCGATAGTTTTGTAAGGGTTGAAAACAGGCAGGCATATGTATATGGTATGCATATAAGCCCATATAAGGAGAGCGGGCTGTATGCGCCTGATCCAAAGAGAACGAGAAAACTTCTTTTACATAAGCGCCAGATAGATGGTTTATCCGGATCGACATCGCAAAAAGGGCATACAGTAATACCTATAAGAGTGTATTTTAAAAAAGGTTTTGTGAAAATAGAGATTGCAGTTGCTAAAGGCAAAAAGCTCTTTGACAAGAGGGAAAAGTTACGCCAGAAAACCATTGATAATGAAATAAAGCGTTCTCTGAAATGAGTGATGGGTTTGTGGTTTATTAGATAAGAATTATATAATAAACAACGAACAATGAACTATCATGGGGGCGATTATGGATTCGACTTATTGTATGGCGTAAGAAGGAGCATGCCGAGGTTGGTCAGCTGGCCTCGTTAAAAGCCGACCAAAAAATAAGTGCAAACGATCTACGCACAAAAGTCACAGAGGTGATTCCTATGAATGTAGGGATTGCTTCTGTGCTTCCGCTAGCTGCTTAATAGCAGCTACCGTCAGCCTGCCTTGCCTGTGGGGCAGAATCTGGCGTCGCTAACAGGCTGGTTTTGTGTTTTTAGCTTTTAAGGCGCAAAACGAGATCAGTTAAAAGCCGCACCTTATAATATCCTTCCTGCTGGAGATTATAAGGTAAAGATTAAAATACAGGATAAGCATGTAGCTGCCTCTTGCGGCACACTTAAGGACGAGGGTTCGATTCCCTCCGCCTCCACCAGATTTTATCAAGGACCGTCCCTGAACAGATTTAGGATTATGAGAGTATTTAGACATTTTACTTTAATATTATTTTTAGCGATACTAACCGGTTGCGCAACTGCCCCGGTTAAAGGTTCTTTTTCTATAAATGGGCCAATCTACTCTGTAGGAGACTGCACCTATATTGGTATTGGTTCTGTAGTAAATGCTTATGATATAGATTCAAAATGGGATTCCATAGGAAAGAAACTCATTCTGTTAAGAGGCAGTAAGCGGGCAGAATTTGCCCTTGGAAGTGACATCGCTCTGGTAGATGGTGTTCCATATAAACTTGACAATCCGGTTATAATGCGGAAGAGTGTTATATTAATACCCAAAGATTTTTCTGAATCTATCCTGGCATTATTGTTTCTGGAAAAACAAGTAACAGCGCTTTCGGGATATGAAAGTTTGCAGCCCACATCGTTATATCATAGTGTAAGAAGAATTGTTTTAGACCCCGGCCACGGAGGAAAAGATCCAGGTGCTATTGCAAAAGGCGGTTTAAGGGAAAAAGACATTGTATTAGATATCGCGCAAAGAATAAAACGTCATTTGGAAAGAGAGTCAATAGATGTCAGGCTTACGCGTTATGATAATACATTTATATCGTTATGGAAAAGAGCTGATATCGCCAATAAATATAGAGCTGATTTTTTTATAAGCATACATGCCAATGCAGCTCGTTCTAGGCATGCAAGAGGATTTGAGGTTTTCTATCTTTCTGAGGCAGTTGATGATAATGCCCGTGCGGTTGCGGCTGCAGAGAATGCCTCACTAAAATACGAAGACTCTTCATTTGGCAATATGCGCCCTTCCAGCAGCCTGGAGGCAACCCTATGGGATATAGAGTATAGTGAAAACAGGAGAGAATCAATAGAGCTGGCGAAAAGCATTACAGAATCTGCCTGCGGCAAACTTAACCTCAAGAATAGAGGCCAAAAGGGCGCTAGCTTCTATGTTTTAAAGGGAGCTAAAATGCCCTCGGTTTTAGTGGAGGTTGGTTTTATATCAAATGCCCAGGAAGCCATGCTATTAAGAGACTCTTCTTATCGTGAAAACATAGCAAAGTCAATAGCATGTGGTATTATAAATTATAAAGATGAATATGAAGCGGCAGAAGGTTTTACCAAGCAGCGATAACAGGCCCATAGGGGTTTTTGATTCAGGGGTAGGGGGGCTCACGGTTGTAAAAGAGCTTGTTCAAACCCTTCCTTTTGAGGATATAATATATTATGGCGATACAGCGCGCGTTCCATATGGCACGAAATCCAGGAACACTATAATTAAATTTTCAATAGAAAACGCGCTTTTTCTTTTAAAGCAGAATGTGAAACTGATTGTGGTAGCGTGTAATACTTCCTCAAGCGTTTCATTGCCTGCCCTAAGAAGGAATTTTAAGGTGCCTGTTGTCGGAGTTATAAAGCCGGGTGCGTATGATGCTGTCATGGTGTGCAGGAATAAACGAATAGGCGTAATAGCAACTAACGCAACAATAAGAAGCAATGCCTATAGTAGAGAGATAGCGCGTATAGACCCTTTCGTAAAAATATTTTCACAGAATTGTCCTTTGCTTGTGCCTGTAGCGGAAGAGTCTTTAAGGAAAGATAAAATCATCATTGATATTATAGAATATTATTTAAAGCCTTTAAAGCAAAAACGCATAGACACGCTTGTGCTTGGATGTACTCATTATCCGCTTTTAAAAAATCTTATATCAAAATTTATGGGTGATTCAATAGTACTTGTGGATTCAGCGGCATCCACAGCCGAATATGTTAAAGATTTGTTAAGCAAACAAGGGGTTTTAAATAAGAGGCGCTTGAAAGGAAACCTTAAATTTTTTGTAAGTGATGAGATTGAAAATTTTAAACGCGCGGGAGAACGGTTTTTAGGCAGAAATATTAAGAGTATAAGAAAGGTGGGGCATGGGATATAGGGTTAAAGTAGAGTCGTATTTTAGTGCTGCTCACAGGTTAAGAGGATATAAAGGGAAATGTGAAAGCCTGCATGGTCATAATTGGAAGGTAGAGGTTTCTATTGTAGCAGGCAGCCTTGACCGAACGGGCCTGCTTATTGATTTTAAAAAGGCAAAGGCCATCCTTAAAAGAGTATTAGGTGTCCTTGACCACGCGTTTATAAATGAAATCCCATATTTTAAAAAATATAATCCGACATCAGAGATAGTCGCGGAATATATATTTAATAATTATAAAAAGAAGATTAAACCCCCGTTAGTCCTTGAAAGCGTTTCTGTATGGGAGACGCCGGGCTCCTGTGCTACATACTATGAATAAGAAAAAGGCCGTAGTCCTGCTTTCAGGAGGCCTTGACTCAGCAACCGTGTTTTACCATGCGAAGGCGGAAGGTTACAAGATATATGCCTTAAGTTTTGATTATGGCCAGAGGCATAAAAGGGAACTACGTTTCGCCGAAAAACTCGCGTACATAAATAATACCGAGAGCCGTATCTTAAAGATCGCTTTCCCATGGAAGGGTAGTTCACTGATAGATAGAAACATCAAATTACCTGGCGGACAGGTAGCCAGAAAAGGAATACCCGACACATATGTTCCTGCCCGCAATATCATATTTTTAAGTTTTGCGGCATCATACGCGGAAACAATAGGAGCCTTTAAGATATTTATAGGTGCTAACCAGGTAGATTACAGCAACTACCCTGATTGCAGGAAGAATTTTTTGAATGCCTTTGAAGCCACGATAAAAAAGGGCACAAAAATGGGGGTTTCCGGCAAAGCATTATCAATAGAAGCTCCTTTAATTGGGATGAAAAAAAAAGATATAATAATCAAGGCCTCTAATATTGGAGTACCTTTTGAATACACGTGGTCATGCTATAAAGGCGGTAAATCACCATGCCTGAAATGTGATTCATGTCTGATACGTGAAAAAGGTTTTAACGATGCCGGTATAAAAGACCCATTAATCGTAAAATGACAGATATAGCCGATATAATAGAAATATTCTCATCAGTGCAGGGAGAGGGGCTCTTTATAGGCCAGAGGCATATATTCGTAAGGGTTAAAGGATGTAATTTGAATTGTGCTTTTTGTGATACAGATAAAGAGGCAAGTTATGAAACGCTGGATATTTCCAGAACAATAAAACAGATAGAGGATTTAAACCTTTACAGTATACATAATACTGTAGCTTTGACAGGAGGTGAACCGCTTCTTTACAGCGGGTTTCTTAAAGGTTTGCTTCCACAAATCAGAGATAGGGGGTTTAAGGTATATTTAGAGACCAACGGCACTTTGACGGATAAGCTCGACGATGTTATCCCTTATGTGGATACTATATCGGTTGATATAAAATTGCCTAGTGTGAGTAAAATTAAGCCGTACTGGGATGAACATAAGCGTTTCCTGGAGCGTGCATTTGAAAAAGAATTCTTTGTAAAGGTGATTGTATCGGATGAAATAGATATGGCGGAATTCGATAAAGCGCTTACTCTTGTAAGAGAAATGAGCTTTGATATACCATTCATCATACAGCCAGAAACAAAAAAAGATTCATGTTGTATTAATATATCGGCAAACACGCTTTTAATCCTTCAGGAAAGAGCGCTTAAAGCTCTTAACAATGTGCTTGTTATACCGCAGGCACATAAGATGATGGGTATGAGATAAACAGGACACGAAGGTCACGGATTTATTAGGTAAGAATATGTGTTTATACCTTTACCTACGCAGCGATGGTATTTTAAATGAGCACACAACTTACAGATACTTATAATAGTATATATGATATAAGTTGTATGTGCGAATTTATATTGAGAATGCGAAGCATTCGAAGTATCAAGGATATCTAAACACCGAACCCTTCTGATGCTCTTTTTGGTCGCATCATCAGGATAAATTCGGCCTATACAATTTGCGTTCACTTCGTTCCGTAAATTGTAGCCTCATTTAAAAACCAAATCGCTGCTTCGGCAAAAGGTATAAACGCTTAACTGATTGACCTGCAGGAGAAAACTAAATGAAAAAGACCAAGAGGAGCATATATGAAGGCCTGCAGGATGATATACGCAACCTGAAAACGCCTGCAATTGAGGTCTGGGAGAACCAATATAATGATAAGACTTATACGATATCCATAAGGACAGATGAGTTTTCATGTATATGCCCAAAGACAGGGCTTCCTGATTTTGCTGATATCTCAATAGAATATATTCCTGATAAATATTGCATTGAGCTTAAGTCATTTAAACTTTATCTCGTTTTTTTCAGAAATATAGGCATATTCCACGAGCATCTTACAAACAAAGTGCTGGATGATATAGTAAATGCGTGCAAACCTCGTTATGCCAGGATTACAACAGTTTTTAAATCCCGCGGCGGCATAGGGACAACAGTGAACAGGATATATGAGAAAAATAAAAGATAAAAAAATAACAGAATTAGTAAAGAGGCTTGCCATAAAAGCGAATTTAAATTTAAGAGCGGATGTTCTTGATGCCTTAAAACGAGCTTTGCGTAATGAAGAGAGCCCTTCCGCTAAAAATATCATAAAGATACTTATAGAAAATTCCAATGTTGCGAAAAAAGAAGCAATTCCGATATGCCAGGATACGGGCCTCGCGGAGGTATTTTGTCAGATAGGGCAGGCTGTCTCCATAGAAGGCGATATAACAGCCGCTATAAATGAAGGTATAAGGTTAGGATATAAAGATGGATATTTAAGAAAATCAGTTGTCTCTGACCCCTTGATAAGAAAGAACACAAATACAAATACGCCATGTGTTATACATTATGATATAGCAAAAGGCGATAAGATAAAAATTACCGTTGTGCCGAAAGGTTTTGGAAGTGAGAATGCCAGCAGTTTAAAAATGCTTAAGCCTACCGATACGGAAGAGGAAGTGGTTGATTTTGTTTTAGATACCGTTAAACATGCCGGGTGTGATGCATGCCCGCCGCTAGTGATAGGTATAGGTATTGGCGGGACACTGGATAAAGCGGCATTGCTTGCCACGCAGGCTATTATTCAGCCGCTTAGCAGAAAAAACGCTAAAAAACACCTTGCCCTCATGGAAAATATTATACTAAAGAGGCTGAACTCTACAAATATAGGCCCGGCAGGCATGGGCGGAAAGACGACATGCCTGGGAGTGAATATCCTAAGCTTTCCGACTCACATAGCGGGCCTTCCTTTATGTGTAAAAATAAGCTGTCATGCCACGCGCAGCGCTACAGGAGTAATTTAAATATGAAAAGAATTTATCTCCCGTTGACAAAAGATATAAGGGTTAAGCTTTCCGCGGGAGAAGAGCTGCTATTGTGCGGCAAACTCTATACCGCACGCGATGCGGCGCACAAAAGATTATATGAAGCCGTAAAAAGCAATCGAGATCTGCCCATCGACTTATCGGATAATGTTTTATATTATTGCGGACCAACCCCTGCAAAACCCGGAACCGTTATCGGTTCATGCGGCCCTACAACATCAAGCCGCATGGACAAATTTACGCCCGTATTATTGGAAAAAGGTTTGGCGGCTACAATAGGAAAAGGCAGGAGGCAAAAGGAAGTTTTGCAGGCAATAAAAAAATATAAGAGTGTTTATTTAGTTGCTATCGGCGGTGCCGGTGCGTATCTGTCAGGCAGGATAAAGCGGGCAACGGTTGTCGCTTATAAAGATTTAGGCCCCGAGGCAATATATGAATTATGGGTTGAAGATTTTCCTGTAATTGTAGCTGTGGATTCGAAGGGAAAGAACTTATTTCAGGGAGAAATATAATGCGCCAAAACAACAGGGCTTTTGATGCCATAAGAAAGATTAATATAAAACCAGATTTTATAAAATACGCTGAAGGTTCATGCATGATTGAAATAGGAAATACTAAAGTCATATGTACAGCGTCCCTAGAGGATGGCGTGCCTATGTTTTTAAGGGGAAAGGGGAAAGGTTGGATTACAGCGGAATACGCGATGCTTCCCAGGTCATGCGATAAAAGAGTACAGAGAGAATCTTCCAGAGGAAAAGTTGGCGGCAGAACGCATGAGATACAAAGGCTGATAGGGAGGTCTTTAAGGTCTGTTGTTGATATGAAAAGATTAGGCGAGCGCACTATATGGATTGACTGCGATGTAATGCAGGCAGATGGAGGAACAAGGACAGCGAGTATAACAGGTTCATTTATAGCGCTTGCTCTTTGCCTTAAGTATATGAAGAAAAAGGGTATTATAGAAGAGATTCCGCTTAATGACTATGTTGCAGCTGTAAGCGTAGGCATGTCAGGGCCTGATGTACTGCTTGACCTTGACTATAAAGAGGATTCAAAGGCAGATGTTGATATGAATGTTGTTATGACTTCAGGGGGGGATTTTATCGAGATACAAGGTACTGCAGAGGGAAGCCCTTTTACCGATGCCCAGATGAAGAAGATGATTGAATCCGCAAAAAAAGGTATAAAGCAGATTATAAAAAAGCAGAAAGAGGTATTAAGGATTTGAAAGAGATATTGCTTGCGACAAGAAACAGAAAGAAACTCCTTGAATTGAAAAGGCTTCTGCGAGGCCTTAATATAAGAATTCTAAGCCTGGATAGTTTTAAAAATTTCCCTAATGTAGAGGAAGATAAAAACACATTTCGGGCAAATGCCATAAAAAAATCAACAGAGATATCAAAAAGAACCGATATGTTTGTGATATCCGATGATTCAGGGCTTGAGGTGCAGAGTTTAAGCAATGCCCCTGGTGTAAGGTCCGCCCGCTATGCAGGGGTATCGCAAAATGACGATAAAAATATTGCCAAGCTTATTAAAGCCATGAAGGGTTTTAAAGAAAAAGAAAGAAAGGCACGCTTTCGCTGTTTTATATGTTTTTCAAAATCAGGTAAAGTTGTAAAAATTGTAAGCGGCAGGATTGACGGCAAGATAGCAGAGGAAAAATCAGGAAAAAACGGATTTGGTTATGACCCCGTATTTATACCTAAAGGTTTTGATAAGACATTTGCCCAAATAAGCCCAAAGGAAAAGGACCGGATAAGTCACAGGGCAATGGCGCTTAATAAGGCAAAAGCGGCTATTCTCGAATATTTCCGAAAATATCCTTTATAGCATCAACAACCTTTTCCTGGAATATTCTTTTTAAGGGGAAAGGCACAATCTGATAATCAGGCTTTGCGGTTGTACCTGTAAGACGTACTTCCATTATCAGACTTCCTGCTTCCCGCAATATAGCGCTCTTAATTCTACCCGGTTCAGATATCTGTTTTATTATATCTTCCGCAAATCTTCCTGTTATATTAAAATCCAATGTAGAGTCAAATCCCACACTCCCTGTCCAAAGAAGTGATGCTGACTTTGAAAGCATTTTAAAATCCTCTGTATATATTCTACTTTTAGCAACCGTAAAATTGCCGAAGGCATCTGTTAAGACTACATATTCGGGGGGTATCATAAATAGCACGTCCATTATACCACGCAGGACAGGAAATTCCCAAAGATACCCATCCGCGACCTGTATCCAGCCGCTGCCCTTTAATGAACCTTTCCTGTTTATGTAACCGTTTAATACAGCCTTGGCTGACAACAGCCCTTTTATCTTCTTGTCTTTGTCTTTGGTGTCTTTTATCAACTTATGCAGGTTTATGTCTTTTATATCCAAATTGATTATGAAAGGGTAGTCTTCTGCCTTGAGATTAGCGCGTAGGGTGGAATTTATTATACCGTCATATGTATATAAAGAAAACACCGGGATATCAACGAAGCGGTCTTTCATCCTGTAGTCTAAGTAGAGATCATTGAGCATAAGATCGCCGATATATATACTTTTTGACGAGCCTTCCATAAAGACAATCCAGTCAAGAGGTTCACTTAAAAAACCCCTCATCTCAATATCAAGTTTTACTGTACCCTTAAGGCCGGAGTTTTCCGGTAATTTAAATTGTTCAGGAAGCACATATGGCAGGTCTTTAAGGTTAAGATAAGCTGTACCCGACGCGTTTATATAGCCTCTCTCAACGTTATCTACCGTGCCCTTAAAGGAAAATGTTGAATTCCTGTATTTACCGTCAAGCTTCGATATTGATATAGCATTATCTTTTAAGATGTTTGTTTCAAGTAAGGCGCTTAATTTATCAGAGTTTATATGTGCTGAAATAACAGGACTGTCAAACCCCGATAGCTTTCCATAAGAGCTGTATTGATCCTGTGCTATTTTAAAACGCAGGTCTTTCCATGAAATATCCTGATTCTTAAATTCTATATAAGCACTTATATCTGATATATGATAAGGCCAATATTTTGTGACAAGAGATGTTTTTTGGACTTCTATGTTACCTATATAGGTGTGGCTTTTGGGGTCATTTATTATGCCGTTAAATTGCAGTCCAAGAGAACATTCGCCGGTTAATCCTATGCCGTCAAACCTTGAAGCTGCTTTTTCAGGAAGGATTGATATAAGCTTAGGCAGGGATATGGTATCGATTTTTAAGTTTAACCGCGCTTTTTGGATATTGTTCTCATATAGAATATCCCCCTGCAAAGAGATTATGGTATCATGGGCAATGGCCTGCATTTTTTTTATTGAAAGATGATTTTTTGAAAAAGATGCTTCTCCCAAGGCATCAGATATGTAAGGCATATCAGTTATTCCGGATATATGTGTATTTTCAAAAACAACAGTGCCCTTGTATTCTGATGCCTGCCAATCCTGAAATATGCCAGCGGCCTGGCCTTTTATCTTAAAGTCCCCCGATAGAAGGATATCTTCCTGCGCGAAATTTAACCCATCTATATTGGATTCCCCCTTTATAGTGTATAGGCCGTTTTTATTGTAGGTTAAGTCCAGATCAATTAAAGCAATACCATCATCTATTGCCATATTCGCCTGTTTTGCCAGATGCTCCAAGGCTGTTACGGTCTTTAAATGTATATTTACTTTGAAATCCCCATGTGGGTCTTCTATTTGCCCGCGCATATCGGCTTTTGAATTATATAGAATACAGGATAATTCTTTTATCTGCCACACATTTTGCGTGGACTCAAGCTTGGCGTTTATATTGCTTATGTTTTTTAGGAAGGCATTATCCCCCTGGTACATATGAGCGTCTTTTATGCTTATATCGAAAAGATATTCTGTATCACTGATATTTTCAATATCAAATTCCGCTTTGCCCCGCAGATTAAAATCCCCTGTTAATTGGATGTCTTTTATCCTGCCATTAAACCCCGCGGCAAATATATCGCAATTTAGCAGGACCTTTTTTGTGTTTGATATATTGCATTTAATGTGGCCTGAAAATATAGCGTTATCTACCAGGGCAATATTCTGGCTTAGATAATGATCTGTGAAGTTTTTTGGATTGATTTCTTCGGCTTCAATCTCAAAGCTTAAATTGTTGTTTTTTACGTTATACTTACCTAAAAGGTTGAAGCTGGACTCATCCATATTGCCGCTGCATGTTAAGTTGGGAGTTGCTATAAGGCTTAGTTTCCCTTTTAGTCCGGTTATTGTTTTGTTGAACGCGGTTTCTACATACTGATCTGTAAAATCAAGGCAGCCTTTTTCAAAATAGATATTATTTAGTATAAAGGAAAATGTAGAGGGTTTTTTATCAACAGGGCTTTTTTCAAATAGGTAGGCTATATTCAATGTATTATCTTTGGCTCTTTCCAGTTTAAGATATACCCCAGAGGTTTTTATCGAGGGTATTATTATATGATGTTTTTTTAAGGATGGTATAAAGACAGCCCTTAATGATGAGTGTTCTATACTTAAGAGTAAGCCATCGCCTGATTCGTCGTATATTTTTATATCCTTAAATACAAATCCGTCTTTTAGCCTAAAGCGCAAAGACCCTATATTGACACGGCCGTGCGTGTAGTCGGAAAGAGACTGTGTAATAATGTCTTTAAGATGCCTGGGTATAAGGGAGTGATTTATATAAAACGCAAGAAGGGATAATGTAGATAGGAATATTACCAATATTGATACTGAAAGGATTAAGATTCTTTTTAGGCGCAGGTTTTTCATATGGTTTATTATATGAGCAAAAACCACAATTTTCAATAGAAAACATCTATTATTACCAATCGTTTACCCCTTTTGCCTTCGCAGCGATGGTATTTTTGCGGATTAGCTGGAATCAGGGCAAAAAAAGCCAAATCGCTGCGAAGGCAAAAGGGGTAAACGAATGTCTTATCTTATACATGATTTGCCTTTTCCATTTGACAGGCTATAGTATATTATATATAATAAGTGAGCTTACTTAAACAGCAGAAAGGAAGCATGCATCATGTCAGATGATATACTAAATATAAGACGTAGTAAAATAGCTCAGCTGAAAGAAAAGGGCATAATGCCCTATGGCTGTCGTTTTGAAAAGACAGCCACTATGGAGAACCTAAAGTCTGATTTTGAAGCAGGAAAACTTACAGAGGGCGCTGAGGTAAAATCAGCCGGAAGGATAATGAGCCTAAGAGAGCATGGCAAAAGCCTTTTCTGCGACATAAAAGACCATACTGCCAAGATGCAGCTTTATATAAAAAAAGATACTATAGGCGATGAGCTTTGGAACTTAAGAGAGCTTTTGGATATAGGAGATATAATAGGCGCTGAAGGCAAGTTTTTTAAGACAAGGACAGGTGAGGTAACTTTGAATGTATCCGGCCTTGTGCTTCTTTCAAAATCATTAAGGCCTTTGCCTGAAAAGTGGCATGGATTAAAAGATATAGAGACCCGCTACAGGCAGAGATATCTTGACCTTATAGCAAATGACGAGTCAAAGGATATATTCATAGCAAGAAGCCGGATAATAAAAGCCATAAGAAGGTTTTTTGATGAAAGAGGTTACATTGAAGTTGAAACGCCCATGCTTCAGCCTATAGCAGGCGGAGCTGCAGGAAGGCCTTTTAAGACGCATCACAATGTTTATGAGAAAGACCTGTATCTCAGGATTGCGCCTGAGTTATATCTTAAAAGATTATTAGTCGGGGGATTAGAAAGGGTATATGAGATAAACAAGTCTTTTAGAAACGAAGGGGTTTCCCCGAGGCATAATCCTGAATTCACCATGCTTGAGGCGTATACGGCATACGCGGATTACAATGACCTTATGAAGCTTACCGAAGAACTTGTATCAGGCCTTGTCCGTGACATAACAGGAAAGTCTGAAATAGAATATAAAGGTAAAGTTATATCACTTGACCCGCCGTGGGAGAGGGTGTCTTTTGCCGAGATGATGAAAGATTTATATTCAGTTACAGCGGAAGACGATGCTGATACATGGGCACGTAAACTTAAGGAAAAAGGTATTAAGCTTGAAGGCGGTAAACTCAGCAAGACAAAGCTTATAAATATAGTTGCGGATCTTATCGAGCCGAAATCTGATAAGGGGAAGCCTGTATTCGTAACAGATTATTTTACAGAGCTATGCCCCCTGGCAAAGACAAAAAAAGACAACCCTTCTATTTCAGAGCGTTTTGAGCTTTATATGGGTGGTATGGAGATAGCTAATGCCTATTCCGAGCTTAATGACCCCGTACAGCAGGAAAAGAGATTCCGGGCGCAACTTGACTTTGATAAAGAGACATCAGACCAGATTGATGAGGATTATATAAATGCGTTAGAATATGCAATGCCGCCTGCCGCGGGGCTTGGTATCGGAATAGACAGGCTTGTTATGATAATTACAGGGCAGGAGTCCATAAGGGATGTTATATTGTTTCCACAGTTAAAGTCATAATTATGTATGTATTAAAAATAGCTGTGCGTTATATATTTTCAAGAAAGAGAAAACGCCTAGTGTCTTTTATGGGTTTTATCTCCACACTGGGCATTGCTGTAGGCGTTGCCTGTCTTATAACTGTTATAGCTGTTATGAATGGCTTTAGAAGTGAGCTTGAAAACAGGATAATAGGGCAGGGTCCGCATATTATCATAGAGCGGCAATACGGAATAGATTATAAAGAATATCAAAAGAAAATAGCCGGCATAGAGAACATTGAATATGTAAAAGGCGCATATCCTTTTATATGGGGCCAGGCGGTATTTAATTTCAGGTCAAGAGCGCATGGGGTGGGTTTAAGAAGTATTGACCCGAAAAACCCGACTGATAAGGATAAGATAATAAGACAACTATACGCGGGGCAGCCTCAATTAGAAGACAACGGCCTTGTTATCGGAAAAGAGCTTGCGTCTGCGCTGGGGATTTTTATAGGCGATGATATAGATGTGATCACGTCATTTGCGTCAAAGCCCAAAAAATTACGCGTCACAGGTATTTTTTATTCAGGTATGTATGAATATGACCTTAATCTTGCTTATATAAGCTTAGATAAGGCGTCAGAAATATTCGGCACAGCAGGGTCATTTAACGGCATAGGGGTTGATTTAACAGACCCTTTAAAGGCAGATTATGTTAAAAGCCGGCTGGTCCATATCCTTGGGTATGATTTTTATGTAAGGACATGGATGGAATTAAACCAGAATATTTTCTCTGCGTTGAAACTGGAAAAGTTTGCCATGTTTGTGATATTAACGCTTATCGTTGTGGTAGCCGCGTTAAATATAATAAGCATGCTTACCGTTATGGTAACTGATAAGAAAAAAGACATAGGCATATTAAAGGCAATAGGTGCCACACGGTTAATGGTGATGGGCATATTCTCTTTTCAGGGGTTTGTCATAGGGGTTTTAGGTATTGTCTTGGGGGCTCTTGGGGGCGCGGGCCTTGTGTTTATGCTGGATAGATGGAGATTTCCTATATTGCCCGAGAGTATATATTATGGGATAAATTATCTGCCTGTTAAGATATCCATTAATGATTCTTTGATAGTCCTGGCAGCCGCTCTTTTTATAAGCCTTTTGGCCTCTGCGTATCCGGCGTATCAGGCATCGAGGCTTGAGCCGGTTGAGGCATTTAGGCATGAGTAATAGCATGCTTCTTAAGGCTGAAAATATAAGCAAAAGGTATGATGATTCAGGCATAGGTTTTGATGCGGTTAAGAATGTAAGCTTGTCCATTGAAAGGTCACGCATCCTGGCGCTTATAGGGCCGTCGGGTGCTGGTAAATCAACGCTTCTTCATATGCTTGGCGGGCTTGATAGGCCGTCAAAAGGTAAAGTTTTTTTCGACAATATGGATCTTTACAGTGGATCGGATAAGCAAAGGTCATTTATAAGAAACACAAAGATGGGCTTTGTATTTCAGTTCTACCACTTACTTTATGAGTTTACCGCGATTGAAAATGTAATGATGCCGGCAATGCTGTTTTGTAAAAACAGTACCTTAAAAAAACAGATAAAAGAAAAGGCAGAGGGGTTATTAGAATCAGTCGGTGTGATAAAAAGAGCGGCGCATAGGCCCTCGCAGCTTTCGGGTGGCGAGGCCCAGAGGGTATCTATAGCCAGGGCACTTATAAATAGTCCAGATTTGGTTTTATGCGATGAGCCAACAGGTAACCTTGATTCTGAAAACGCGAATAATATCTTGAAGCTTATAAGAGCTCTCAATAAGAAGTTTAAGCAGGCATTTATGATTGTTACGCATAATGAGCGTGTGTCTGATTTTGCCGACAGCGTTATGCTCATGGAAGACGGAAGGTTAAAATAGCCCCCCTGCAGTTTTGCTAGCGCAAAACTAAACGCAGGGATTAAAAGGAGAGCTTCATGCCCATAAAGATTTATATTAATGGAAAGTTTTACGATAAAAAAGATGCGAAGGTATCTGTGTTTGACCACGGGCTTCTTTACGGAGACGGGGTGTTTGAGGGTATACGCTCTTACGATAGGCTTATATTTCGCTTAAAAAAGCATATAGACAGGTTGTATAGATCAGCAAGATATATTATGCTCCAGATACCCCTTACAAAAGAAGAGATGATAAAAGCAGTCTGCAGGACAATAGCCAGGAATAGCCTGGACAATGCTTATATAAGGCTGATTGTTACAAGGGGTGTGGGGGATCTAGGGCTTGATCCAAGAAAGTGCAAAGGAGGGCCCTCTGTCATAATAATAGCAGACAAGATCAAACTTTATCCGGAAAAGTATTATAAGAATGGCCTTGCTATTATTACAGCGCGCACCCGGCAGAATTCAGTTTATGCCCTTAACCCCGCGATAAAGTCTTTAAACTATCTTACAAATATACTTGCGAAGATAGAGGCTGCGGGCAGCAGCCACGAAGAGGCGATAATGCTAAACGCAAAAGGCCATGTGACTGAATGCACAGGCGACAATATCTTTATTATAAAAAAAAATATAGTATATACACCGCCTTTATCGGCCGGCCTTCTGGAGGGCATTACCCGCGATGCTGTTATAGAAATAGCCAAAAAGAAAAAGATAAAATTAAAGCAGGAAAATTTTAAACTCAGTAAAGTATATAATGCCGATGAATGTTTTTTAACAGGTACCGCCGCTGAGCTTATACCCGTTATAAGGGTTGACAAGAAAAAAATAGGAAATGGAAGACCTGGCGGCTTGACGTCTATGTTCAGAGAAGAATTTCATAAGAAAACCAAGGCTGATGGGGTTAGGTATTAGCTTAAGGAGAGATTAAATGCTGTGTGATATATGCAAGAAAAACGAGGCAACGGTGCATCTTACTGAGGTTGTAAACGAAGATGTAAGTGAGCTGCATATATGTGAAAAATGCGCCAGGGCAAAAGGCGCTTCAATGCAGCAGCATTTCGGTATAGCGGAACTTTTATCTGGATTAGCAGATCTTCCGGTTGACATGGTATCTAGGAAAAGTCATATAAGCATAAAGTGCCCGGGTTGCGGTATGAGTTATGATAATTTTAAAAAAATGGGCCGATTCGGATGCGCTAAATGCTACGACGCGTTTAAGAGGGCATTATATCCTTTGTTTAAGAAGATACACGGCACATCCTGTCACATAGGCAAGGAGCCTATGAAATCAAGCTCAATTAAATTAAACCAGGCAGCTAAGCCCGATAAAGCCAGTGCTGTTAAGGATAGGCTGGGAGGCCTTAAGGCCAAATTGCTCGATGCGATTAAAACGGAAGAATTTGAGCAGGCAGCTGTTCTTCGCGATAAAATAAAGATGCTTGAGGATCAAAAAAATAGATGAAATTAGATGATTTAATAAACCAGACAAGCGAATGGCTTAAAGGAACCGGGCCTGAATCAGATATAGCCATATCCAGCAGGATACGGTTAGCCAGGAATATTGATGGCTTTACGTTTGTTGACTGGTCTGATGATAAAACAAAACAGCAGATAATCGAATTATCTAAAGAGGCGGTATTTTCAAGCAGCTGTATGAAGGACGCGTTTTATATAGATATGTCAGTTTTGAGCCCGATTGATAAGCAGTTTCTTATAGAAAGGCACTTGATCAGCCGTGAACACGCTATAGAAACAGAACGCAAGGCAGTATTTATCGGTAATGGTGAAATAGCTAGTATTATGGTTAACGAAGAAGACCATTTAAGGCTTCAGGTTATGCAGTCAGGCATAGCGCTTTATGAAGCATGGGCCATAATGACGAAACTTGAAAAAGAGCTTGAGAGAAAAATGAAGTTTGCTTTTTCTGACGAGTGGGGTTATCTTACAGCATGCCCTACAAACACAGGCACAGGCCTAAGGGCCTCTGTCATGATGCATCTTCCGGCTATTGTTATGACAGCTCAGATCAATGGTTTAATCAAAGCAGTTTCGAAATTAGGGCTTACTGTGCGTGGTTTTTTTGGTGAAGGCACCGAAGCGGTAGGCAATTTTTTCCAGGTATCAAATCAGGTTACTATGGGGCACGGTGAAGCGGAGACAATCGATAATCTGACAAGGATTATAAATCAGATAATTGCTCAGGAAAGAGGTTCAAGGGATTTTCTGAGAGAGAAGAAAAAAGATACGATAGAGGATAAGGTATCAAGGGCTTATGCAACACTTGAAAGCGCCCATATAATTACAAGCAGTGAGACCATAGATCTTTTATCCCTGGTAAGATTAGGCATAGGCCTTGGCATGGTAAAAGGTCTGAACAGACAAAAGCTGAACGATCTTTTTATACTTATTCAGCCGGCACATCTTCAAAAATTAGCAGGCAAAGAACTCTCGCCGTCAGAAAGGGATATTAAACGGGCGGAGCTTATAAAGAGCAGGCTTAAGGCAGGCGTATAGCTTGCCTGTCGGCAGGCAGATAGCGCAAAAATTGCCCCTCGGATACTGTCATGAGGTTGTATCCTCGGGACAGTTTTTACAGGCAAAAACTGGAGGAAGCGAATGTTTAATAGATTTACAGAAAGAGCAAGAAAGGTAGTAATACTGGCAAAGGAAGAGGCAAAGAGGTTTAACCATAATCATATAGGCACAGAACATCTTCTTCTCGGGCTTATAAAAGAAGGGGAGGGTGTTGCCTCAGCTGTTTTACAGAATTTAGGCCTTTCACTTGATATGATAAGGCTTGAGGTGGAAAAGCTTGTTCAACCCGGGCCATCAACTGTTGTATCGGGAGACATACCTTTTACCCCAAAGGCAAAAAAGGTTATAGAACTTGCCATGGATGAGGCGCGGCACTTAGGCCATAATTATATAGGCACTGAACATCTCTTGCTTGGCCTTATCAGAGAGGCCGAGGGCGTTGCTTCACAGGTTCTTCTAAATTTAGGCCTTGATCTCGCGCGTGTTCGAAACGAGATAATGGTTCTTTTAGGTTCGGTAACACCTGGTCAGGCGCCGAGCATAAGCCCTGAAAAAACCAAGACCCCTGCTTTAGATGCCTTTGGCAGAGACCTTACTGTTTTGGCTAAAGAAGGAAAACTTGATCCCGTTATTGGCAGGAAAGATGAGATAGAAAGAGTCATACAGATATTAAGCAGGCGCACGAAGAATAACCCTGTTTTACTGGGGGAGGCAGGGGTAGGAAAAACAGCAATTGTTGAGGGCCTTGCTCAAAACGTTGTCGATGGCGATGTCCCCGAGATATTGAAAGGTAAAAGGGTAATAACCCTTGACCTTGCCCTTATGGTTGCGGGCACAAAATACCGCGGCCAGTTTGAGGAGAGAATAAAGGCTGTTATGGATGAAATTAAACGTTCTGAAAATATAATAGTATTTATAGATGAGCTGCATACTTTAGTGGGGGCAGGAGGGGCCGAAGGCGCTATAGATGCCTCCAATATATTAAAACCCGCGTTATCGCGCGGAGACATACAGTGTGTGGGCGCTACCACGCTTGATGAATACCGGAAATTCATAGAAAAAGATGCCGCGCTCGAGAGGCGTTTTCAGATAATAATGGTAGAGCCGCCGAGTGTAGATGAAACAATAGCAATACTAAAGGGGCTAAGAGAAAGGTATGAATCCCACCATAAAATTAAAATTACTGATGCAGCCCTTGATGCCGCGGCAAAGATGTCGGATAGGTATATATCAAATAGGTATCTTCCTGATAAAGCGATAGACCTTATAGACGAAGCCGGGTCAAGGGCGCGTTTAAGCGTGATGACTGCTCCGCCAAATCTTAAAAAACTTGAAGAAGACATAGAGGTATCGCGCAAGGAGAAAGAATCGGCGGTAAGAGCGCAGGATTTTGAAAAGGCCGCAAAGTACAGGGATACGGAGAGGACAACAAAGGTTGAGCTTGAGAAACAGCGTAACCTCTGGAAAGAGAAAAGGATGGAGCAGATACCTGATATAGGTGAGGAAGAGATCGCCCATATCGTGTCTAAATGGACAGGCATACCGCTGCTTAAGCTTGAGCAGGGGGAATCCGAACGTCTTCTTAAAATGGAGGATGATCTGCATAAAAGAGTGGTTGGCCAGAACGAGGCTATAAAATCGATTGCCCACGCCGTAAGGCGCTCGCGCGCGGGTATAAAAGATCCGAGGAGACCCATAGGTTCTTTCATATTTTTAGGCCCTACGGGTGTTGGTAAGACATTACTTGCGAAAGTTCTGGCGGATTTCATGTTTGGTGATGAAGACGCAATGATACAGATTGACATGTCTGAATATATGGAGAAGTTTAATATTTCAAGGCTTGTAGGCGCTCCTCCGGGATATGTAGGCTATGAAGAGGGTGGTCAGCTTACGGAAAAAGTAAGGAGAAGGCCTTATTCTGTTGTCCTGCTTGATGAGATAGAAAAAGCCCATCCTGATATATTTAATATGTTGCTTCAGATATTTGAGGAGGGTAGGTTAACAGACAGCTTTGGAAGAAAGGTTGATTTTAAAAATACAATTGTAATTATGACTTCTAATATCGGTGCTGATCTTTGGAAAAAACAAGGTGCTTTGGGATTCAAGCCCAAGGATGAAGATGTATCTTACAAAAACATAAAAAGCCAGTTGTTGGAGGAAACAAAAAAAGTATTTAAGCCGGAGTTTTTAAACAGGGTAGATGATATCATAGTGTTCCACCCACTTCTTAAAAGCCATCTTCAGAACATACTTGAAATTGAGATAGCAGAAGTAATCAAGCGCCTTTCAGAGCATGATATAGATATAGAGCTTACGCCAGAGGCAAAAAATTTTCTTATAGAGAAAGGTTTTGATCCTATATACGGGGCCAGGCCTTTAAAAAGGACAATACAGAATTTTCTTGAAGACCCGCTTGCGGAGGAGATAATAAAAGGCGGCTTTAGTGGTATCAAAAAGATCAAGATCGGGTTTTTAAGAGATCATCTTACATTTGACAAGGCGTAACTTTGGACGGGTTTTGTAAGCATATGCTATCACGCAAAAGACTATATGTAACAGCAGGGTCTTTGTTCTTTATTGTATTAATATATTCGCTCTTTCTTATATATGCGAGCCAGGATAGATACAGGCATGCATTCAAATCTAATATGGAATTATCGTTTTCTGAAATAACCCGCTCTAAGGTAAGCATAGAGCAGGTAAGTGGAAATCCTTTTAGAAAAGTATTATTTAAAGGAATGATTTTTGATTTTGGAAAATATAAAATCGATTTTGATTGGGCAAGCCTTGAATATTCCCTGCTTGATATATTATCAGATAAAATGCCCGAAACAGGCGTAAAGGAAACAGTATTGTCATTGGGCAGGGGTTCGCTTGTCCTTGAAAACAATACTATTATATCAAATAGGATAAACGGAAAGATAAGGTTAAGGCAAGGTATGATAGTGCTTGATGAAATAGATTTTACCATCTTTGACCAGCTAACTGGCTGCCTGGATGGCGAGATAGCGACTAATACACGTCCTTGCAGGGTTGAACTTAGCCTGGATGCGAAGTCTGTATTTAATAAAGAAAACTTTATTTTTAAAAACCTGAAAATGCTGGTAACGGGGCCTTTGGATAACCTGACCATAAGAGGTAAGATAGAAAGGAATGACGCAAAAGATTTTCATTTCAGGGTATATTCTATATAC
>Ga0208325_1000127_pt1 | contig 20729 bp, 19 predicted proteins | sample PL_2010_330m_FD_185486 | JGI IMG/M metagenome (GOLD analysis project Ga0208325, IMG submission 185486) | Freshwater microbial communities from Powell Lake, British Columbia, Canada to study Microbial Dark Matter (Phase II) - PL_2010_330m... | ecosystem: Environmental > Aquatic > Freshwater >...
GGGGCAGTGAGGCGTCAGAAGAAGAACCCACGGCGCCTATGGACGCTTCAAGCAGGATTGACGATATGCTCTTCAATCTGAAGGCCGGCATTAATTCGGAGACGCTCATATCTGTCATAGGAGAGCTGGGCGCATTGGAAGATCCAATAGCGACAGTTCCACTCATTGACATTTCGAACAACACGGAAGATGAAAGTGTCCGCGCGGCCGCTGAACGGGCGGTAAAAAAGACATGGGGAAGTAAGGGTAATGCTTGGAAAAACGCACCCAAAATAGAGCCGGAGACAAGCCCGAGTTTCTTGGAAGTGGAACTCAGTATAAATAATAACCGCGCACGGCTGGAAGAATCCGGCAACATCATGCGCGATTTTTTTGTGGCAGAGAAAGTGCTTCTTGCCGATGTGTCTCGCGTGGACAGGAACACTACCACAGAAGAGATGCGTAAGGCGCTTGAACAGATACTGATGATAGGCTATGTAGTGGAGGGGCAGATCAACGAACCGCAACAAAAAACTTATGGCGTGGATTTCGTGAAAAAATTCCGGGAAAATATTCTGCCGGAAATCAATTTCCTAAAAAACAATATCAACTCGCTTGAGACCGACAGTATTCTTGCGTCGCTGATAACGCTTGCGCGGAAAGCTGAACGTGAAGGAAGAGATCTCATAATAGGTCTTGAGACGGATTGGATTCCGGGATATAAAAAGGGAGAACTGCAGTTTAACGCGATGAACCCATTCATGAGAGAAATAGACACCCTTGGAGACACATTGCGTTCCATGGGCCTTAAAAACGTGTCCATAGTGCACAAGCAAAGCGAAGAGCTCGCCGATGCGGTGTTAACCAAGACCGAACCGGAAGAGACGGATTTTTCCAATGTAGTGATCTTTGCGGCGGAACGGACGTTCAGAGAAAACGCGGATGCATTTGAAGAAATGCGCAGAACGCCGGACCGACGCGCGTTTTTCGCGGTGGTGGATACGTCCGAGCTAAAGAACGCCGATATGACAAATCTCAGCGTTTTTGCGGTTCAGTTCACGGAAATGATCACGATGACACTGGAAATGGCGGTGGGGAAAGTTACGCCAGCAAAGAGCGATTTACTGTTCTTTTATGATAAACTAAAACGCGAAGCGGTTTTTACGCCGCGCGCGATTCCCGAAAACTATGAAGATCTCCGGGCGCGTAACAACCTGCGCAAACGTTTGCTTGATACCCGCGCATAAATAAGACAACATCCGCGACAAAGGGAGACCTGTAAAGACCCAAAAACCGCCCCGCCCGAAGCGCCGATAATGTATCTTATGTTAACCTTTGTATATAGGATTTGAGGGGGGCCTTGTGCGTTTGGCTGTCTCCGCTGTCTTTACCGATATACATCCTTGCGATGCATTATCTTGATAATTTCAACACGGATCTCATGGCGGACTATGTTGTAAATAATTCGATATTGCCCTGCCCGGAAGGAATATAATCCCGCGAGTTGTGCTTTTAGTGGTTTTCCCTGGAAAGGATTTTCGGCTATTTCCCTGATGGCGTTTGAGATCTTGGTCAGGATATGAACAGGAAGTTTCGCGATTTGCTTTTTAACCCTGGGGGCGATAACGATCGTGTAACTCATTTTACCCGCGCTTCTTTTTTTGTTTCTTCAAGTGTCCAAAAACCTCATCAAAAGTAAGGCCTTTGCCCGCAGCGAGTTCTTTCTGTGCTGCACGTATGTCGCTTAACGAGGTTTTATTTGACAGGATTTCCAGCGTTTCAAGCCACCCGGCATACTCATCAACGCTCATGATGACGGCTGCCGGTTTGCCATTTTTAGAGATAATAAAATGCTGCATGGTCTTGTCAGTTTTCCGTATAATTTCCAGCAAATGCGTCTTTGCCTCTGTAACAGTTAAATGTGGCATGTCTCCCTTCACCTCCCTTTGCGCAAGCATGTGCACCCTAAAATTGAAATGGTCATAACTATGACTATTAGAGTATACCATGTAGGGAAGCGCGAGGCAAGATGTCATCCTTCTGATTCCTTGAAGATATCCGGTGTGTCGTCTGCCGCTTCAGCGGCATCTTCGGGCGGCTGATATTTCAAACTAACCGTAATTTTTTCCTTACGATGGTCGTCTGTGTTTTGAATTGTAATCCTCAGAATACCGCTCTTTGTCTTAAAATCACTGAGTGCTGTCTTATCAAGCCGAAAAACACTCTTGAGGCCTGTGATTTCTCCCTTTGCCTGCGAAGTTAACAACCCCAGGCCGGCGGCCATACCAATTTTGCCCATGACGCCCGCGACAGATCCGGTCGCTATCCCCGGTACTTCATACTGAGTGCCTATCGCCGCGAAAACAATTGCCGCCGGATAACGGAAAAGGGATTCCCGTGTGACATAGAAATTGTCACTCGTATCGGGTGCGGGTTTCAGTTTTGTATCGGCAATGTCCAGCCGCATGTTTGCAATCTTCCATTTTCTGAAATCCGCGCCCTTTCCTGTGGCGATGGCCGAGACCGTGATATCCATACCACCGGGCGTTTTTTTATAGAGTATACCGACGTCACATGTTCCGTTGTGCCGAGTTATCGTTTCATGCCGTATCTCATCGCTATATGTCACGGCGTGTCCCGTAATAACGCATATTATAAGTATGCCCAGAATAATGCCCCAACGGCGTTTCATGACTGATCCTCCGCAATAAAGTATAATCCCAGGCGCCTCAAATGCAAGGCAAACACAGCAAAATACCCCCCTTTTTAGCCTCTATACGGCCTTTTGGAGGGGTTAAACCCTCTTTCGGGCGTATTTCCCCTACCCTCCTTCTCTGGGGGCCTTAAAGGGGCTTTTTTAACGTTTTTCGGCGTTTATTTAACTGTCGGAAGTCGTTTATTGGTAGGCTTTTACTAGCTAAGGTTAGACAAATTTCCAGAAGTGCTGCATGGTTCTAATCTCATCGTCTTTGTTAAAGGACCTTGCCGGTCTGGCGCTGAGCAGGTTTCCCACCATGCCGGAAAATCTTTCAAACACATTTTTGTTTTTGGCGAATAAATTGTCCAGAAAATCCTGCATCGCGTCTTTGCTGTCATCACGCATGTACGGCCTCACCAGATATTTCAGTATCTCAATTTTAATGTCTCTGGTCACGGGGTTTTCATCATCTTTCGCCGCGGCCGCGATGAACATGCTCATGATGATCCGGGTTTGATATGTGAAATACGCGTTGTTGTCACCTTTAATATTATTGCCGGCCGATGCAAAATTAAAAAGCAGGGAGTCTTCAAATAACTCCGGCGAGGACTGGATATCTTGAGGGGCACCGTCCCCATCAAGCATGAGTATAAGCACGTTTGTTTTCCCGTGATTGCGAAGACTTCGCACGGCTGTCGTCAAAGCGCCGGGATAATCCGCGTTGAAAGTTCTTATCCCGACATCCAGTTTCATGCCACTCGGATATTTTTCTTTCAAAACATACTCAAGTTCTCTGTCCAGATCAAACTCTTTCTGGATGGCCAGACCGATATTGTTTTGTTTCAACAGTTCTGAAACAAGCGACCAGATATGTTCGTCCTTCGGAGGCACCTGGAGAGTATCATCATCTCGTTGTCCTTCTCTTTCGCTATCGTCGGTCAGAGCTCTTTTCAATTTTATATTCAGCCGGGAAGGCCTTGATATCTCATGTAATCGTTCAGCGAGAGATTTCAGAACCACTTGTCTTGAGGGGTATCGTGATATGAGTTGCGCGGCAAGATTTTGATATGGTATCTCACCTGCAGAAGCGAGAGCAGAAAACAAAAAAACACCGCAAACAAATACATACGTGACCTTTTGCAGTGTTTTCCTGGGATCTTTCATAATGTTATAGTGTAGATATAACGAAAGCCATGTCTAACACGAGATAATTGAGTATGCCATATGCATTTGTATCATGCAAATTCCGGACAGAGTTTGCAGTGTTTCCGGTTTTTTAGAACATCGTTTTTCTCAAGCCGGAGATTGTAAGGGACGTGTCGTGGCTGGTGGTACTTTCTTTTCGTCAGGATCTTTATATTTCTCGGCGAAAGAGATCTTGAGTTTGTCGATGTCGGGTGTAGAACTAATCAGGCCCACTTCTTCCCCGAGCTGATAAACAAGGAACGCGGAAAAAAGGATCAGAACCACTGTGCTGAACACCTTTGCAAATGTTGAACGTGCTCGTTTCAACGAGATTACGCACGGAAGAATGCCGAAAAGTATGACAATGCCTATCCCCCCCACCACCGAAAGCGCTTTTAGAAATATATCCGGCCAAATAAGAGATATGACAAGCGGCGGACCAAACGAAAGCGCGATGACGGCGAATCTACTGCGAATCCCAAAATGGTTTTCCGTGAGGTCGCGGATAAATCCCGTCAGCCCGATGCCGTTCGCGAGATACGATGTCGTTATTGCCAGCAGCGCGAAAAGAAGCGCGCACACGGAAAATAGCGGCGACCCTACCTCCTTTGCCAGCGGCACGGTGGCCGGAAAGCTGTGTTGAAAGGCGAATACAAGGCTCGTGTCGCCGCTTGAGACGGGCAGCGCGCCGATTCCCACCTGTGTCCATATGGCGTTCATCAGGTAGCCGATAACCAGACCCAGCAGCATTGTTCGGCTGATAACGCGCATATCCCATTTCAGCCCGCGGCAGATATTAGGTATTATGTTGTGAAAATGGAACGATGTTATTATCACCGGCAGCGCGAGGGGCAAAAGCCCCCAGTCCGTGCGCATCAGGCGCTTTGCCACCACGTATTTTTCCGCCATTATTACGATAATCGCGAAAGATACCCACATCAGGAGCATAAGTAAAACATTATATTTTCGAACGCCCTTAAGACCCGTAACGGCGAGAGCCGTGATGACCAGAAAAAATACCAGCAGAACGCCCGTACTTGAAACGTGGAAAGGCAAAAGATTGACGATAATGGTTGTAGCTCCGGTCAGATAAGCGGTAAGCAGGCCGTAAAGTATCAGCAGATTGGCAATGATCGCTATCCACTTGCCCGCAAATCCCAGATACTCATGATACAGGCTCGGGTAATTAAAGGTTTCTTGCCGCGTTCTGACCGCTTCCCCACCGAGAATGATGGCCGTAAAAAACATCGCTCCGGCGACAACTAGCATGCCGACAAGAGTCGGGATGAATCCGTCAAGCCCTGCCTGCACAGGCAGACCTAAAATCCCGGCTCCGACGAGATTTCCCGTGATCAGAAGCGCTATTGTCACTACCATTCCGCCGGATATTTTTTTCAACATTCGAAAGACGATCCTTTCTTTTCTTTAGCAGTTTATGGCGCAGACCGCGAGTCCTCCTTCGGAGGTCTCTTTGTATTTCATTGACATGTCACGGCCGGTTTTCAGCATGGCCTCCACTACCTCATCAAACGATATTTTTTGCTTTTTCGGGTCGCCTGAAGACGCCAAAAGATACGCATTATACGCTTCCACAGCGCCGACCGCGTTGCGTTCTATACAGGGTATCTGGACATAGCCGCGTATGGGATCACAGGTCATTCCGAGATGATGTTCAAGCGCAATCTCCGCGGCGTTTTCTACAACGCTTATCCCTTGTTTATTGACATGCGCCAGAAGCGCCGCGGCCATTGAAGAAGCGACGCCGATTTCTCCCTGGCACCCCACTTCCGCGCCGGCGATACTTGCGTTGTGTTTTGTAATGAAAGCTATAACCGCCGCGACGAGCATTCCTTCGTGCAACAGCTCACGGGGGGTGTTGAAATGATGCTTGAGTAAGTAGAGCATGCTCGGCACAACGCCGGCCGACCCCGAAGTTGGCGCCGTCACCACGATACTGCCCGCTGCGTTCTCTTCGGCAACGGCCATGGCGTAAGCGTCCAGAAAAACAAAAAATTTATCCGGTCCGGCTTTTCCGGAACGGGCCTTTTCGTAAAGGCCTGCCGCTTTTCTTTCCAGGCCAATCGGCCCCGGAAGGCGTCCGGTCGCGTGGAGACCCCGGTTGACTGAGGTTTCCATAATCGCGAGTATTTCATCAAGCTTTCGCGCAACGTCATGTTCACCTATGCCGCTGATCTGTTCCTCATTCTTTAGAACGAGTTCTATCAGTCCTATCTTGCCCGCGGACAGTATTGTTCTCAGTCCGGTCATGCACGCGTAGGGATATGGAGGGCTGGGCCGTGCGGGTGAGCGGTCACCCTTTGACCGCACAGCGCCGCCGCCAACGGAATAGTATTCTTTTTCCAGTATAACGCGCTTGCCCGCGAGAAGACGCATGATGAGAGTGTTGTTATATGGGGCGGAATGCCGGACGCTGTCAAAATGTATGTTTCTTTTATGAAAAGGTATAACGATATCCCGAATGGTAACGGAAGGATTTTCGTTACCGGGAGTAAGAAGATTAGCCAGGGCTTCAGGATTACAGGTCGCGGGAAGCCACCCCATGAGCCCGGCAGTCACGGCGCGATCAGTCCCATGCCCCTTTCCTGTAGCGCTAAGTGATCCGAAAAGCCTTACCTCCAACGTCGTCACGGATTGGAGTTCCTTGTCGACAAGTTCCTCCATCAGACGACGGAAACGGCCGGCTGCCTCCATGGGGCCAATCGTGTGCGAACTGGACGGCCCGGGGCCGGCTTGAAAAACATCAAATATTGACGTGGTGATAAAACCCATGTTATTTTCCGCAGCATATCTTAATCGCGGGAAGGATAGAAAGAATTATGCCTCCGGCGAGTATCCAGCACCCCGATCCGGGTAAGAGACTCCCCGCGATCAGCACGCCAATACCTATTCCGATTATAATCTTGGAAAAAACAAAAAGAAAAAACATCGGCCCGGTCAGTTGTTTAACCCTGTCAATAATGCTCATGTCCAGCACCTCCTAAAAGCATACGCAATAACCAAGATACAAGTTACAATAACCAAACAATAATCAATGACCAAATTCGAATAACCAAACAAGAGAGGGATTAAAGAATCAATTATTAACAACTCTGAATAATCTGCTGTTTGGTTATTGTAATTTGGATATTATTTGTATCTTGTAACTTGGTTATTGGTTATTTTCTTCTCTCCCCCCTGTATTAATTATAGTGCCGATTGTCAAAAAAGCCAGCTTATGCCGGTTGAAAATGCTGTTTCGTCAAAAAAGCGCGCCTCTATATTTATCCTGAGCTTGTCGTCAAAGAACAGGATGTCCGAACCGAAAAGAAAACCCACGTTGTAACGGGAATAACGGCGCTGCTCATCATTGTTATTCATGTCATACACGATTTCCGCGTCCGAGCCCTTAATGCCGGCATACGGCATTGCCTGCGCAATCTCCCCGAAACGAAACCGTTTTGCGATGCTGAGGCTCAACTGCCACTCGTCAACACAAGCCTGATACTTAACTCCGTTTATCAATTTATCCTTCGGATGTATGCTGATATGCTGGGCGCTTAGAACAGAGAAAACCTCAGACGGTTTTAGGTCAAACATCTTGAGACGTATACCGTATCCGCCGACGAACGCTCCGCCGTATGCGAGGTCCGGAGCATATATCCCGTTCTTATGCGTGACGTCGCCGTTACCCGCTTTACCGTCTATCGTCAGCCAGTCAAAGAGGCCGACCGAAAGCGTCGCGAAATGATCGCGCGTCGCAATGCGTCCGTATGTGTCATGCCGCAGCAATCTGGACGACATTTGATTGTATTCGTATCCCGCTTCTACCCTACCCTGCGGCGGCATCCGGACACCGTTCGTGGGGGCCGCGAATGTTTTGCCCGCAGATGCAAAAATGATAAAAAGCACCAGTATTATTGATATGACATTTCGCATATTATATTAAGTATAGGCATATCGGCCGGGTTTTCAAGGAATATTGTATTTACGGAGTTGTTTAAATTTAACGTTCACGCTGAAAAGCGAGTGTGAGGATGTTTTGCAGAAGCTTGTCGTATGACAGGTCGGCTTTTTTTGCGGATTCGGCGAATTCGTCGTCTATGCTCAGGGATGGGTTGCCGTTTGCTTCAATGATGTATATCTCCCCTTTCGGGGTCAGGCGCAGGTCAAACCGGCCGTAGCCGTCCATCAGCAAGACGCGGTATGCTTTTTTGCAGATCTGGCTGATCTTTTCGGGGACGCCGTCCGGAAGGCGTCCAGCGGACACGTTCGTGATTCCCCATTTTTTACGGTATTTTGTGTCCCATTTCGCTTTATATGTTGCCAGTTTAGGTTCATCCTCCGGGACTTCGCTAAATTTCATCTCCCGAAGCGGAAATATCCGCAAACGGTTATTTCCGAGCACGCTTGCGTACAGCTCTCTTCCATCAATGTATTCCTCGGCAAGCGCGGGCATGTTGAATTGTTCGTGGATGAACCGGACCCGGACATGCAGATCTTTTTCATTCTCCACGAAGGATGCCTGAGCAATCCCCGTTGAGGCCTCTTCCTGCAAAGGTTTTACTATAAGCGGGAACCGGAGATTTTTCGGATGCCAGACCTTTCTGCCTTTGCGAAAAATCCGAAAATTCGGAACTTTTATTCTGTGGAAAGTCAGTATTTTTTTTGTGAGTGCCTTGTTGTTGCAGATTACGAGGCCGACGGGGCCGCAGCCGGTGTAAGGCAGGTCTGCGAGTTCAAATATGGCCGGTATGTTCTTATCCAGATGAACCTTGCCCGAAAAGACCTCTGTGAGATTGAACACGACGTCCGGTTTATGTCTGTATAGTTCTTTCAGTATCAGAGTTAAGTTGTCGTAAACACCGAGAGTTCTGACCTGATGACCTAATTGTTTCAGTGTTTCAATAACGCGCGCCTCGGTCAGCCAGTCCTCTTTTTTGAATTCTTCCGTAAAATCCTGATTCGCCGGCGGAGAGCCGGCAGAGTCAAACATGACAAGCGTTTTTAGCTTTTTCATTTTTTTTGCGGTACCTTCCCGTGTATAAATAGTTCATTGTCTGGGCGGTCACATATACGGCTGTTTCCATGACGATTTTTGCTTCATCTTCGCCCGTCTCCAGGGCCAGTTCACCGCATCTGGAGATGATGTCTTTCAGCAGACGGTTAATAAGGAATTTTTTCTCGCCCGTCCACAGGGCAACACGGTCCAGGATCTCTTTGCGGTGTTTTCTGATCAGTTTTCGCGCCGTTTGTCGGCGCTTTTTTTTGCCCCCTTCATCGGGCGGCAAAAAGATCTTATTTAACTGAGGATCGTGAAAATCGGGATACGTTTCCGCCTGAAACCGACGCCTCTGACGATAATGGTTCACAAGACGGGTCCGCATTTTAGAGACATCCCAGTGTTTACGTCCGCTCCCCTTTCGTGGCGGTTGCCCCGCTATTTCCTTCATGAGAGCATCCACATACTCAAGCTTTTCAAGCGCTTTCCAACCCTTGTATTTGTCGCGCCAGTTTGAGCTCGGGTCAAGCCAGACAGCGAACGTTTCCGCGAAATCTTCGTCCGGATGATATTGGGCGTACCATTCCGCCAGATGCCGGACGAACCGTTTGCTATAGGGGCGGTAACGGTATCTGTCCGGATAACGCGCGTTGAACGGTCCGAAAAGCTGTTTCCACCGTTTCCGGCGATGAAATGAGTAGGCGTAATTCATCGCATGACCGGCCTCATGGCGGAGAAGTTTCATGAAGGAGGTCTTATCCCCTCCTTCAACTTCCAGCATCATTTTATGTTCCAGTTTTCGCAGACGCGGATGCGCCAGAAAGAAGGCAATGCCTATAACCGGTTCTTCGTCGGGGCACAGCCATTCATCGGCAAGATAACAGCGCGGATGGAAAAGAATGTTGCGATTCGCGAGTTCTTCATAAAAGCGGGCCACGCTTTCCGCGAGGGGCGTTTTTTCTATATCAAGTCCCAGTTCGCAGAAACGAAGAGAAAGAAGCTGTTCATCGTTTAATTTATCCAGATCCATATACTTATAATGTCAAATGACAAAATTCAAAGCACAAAATAAGCACAAATAACAAAATTCAAAGCACAAATAAAGGGTTTGTTATTTGGATTTGAGATTTTGGATTTATTTTGGATTTTGTGCTTTGTCATTTGAATTTAACATCTGTCCTCTGTATTGCGTGCCATGTATTTACGTCAAATTCTCTATTTTGGCCATGAGGATATGATGGTCACGCAACGAAATTAAGAGGCGCGCTTCCGCGCGCGTGTAGTTCGTGTTGGCATCTATAACGTCCCATTGGCTTGCTTCGTTTCTTTCATACAGAACCCATATCAGATTCATCGCGTCTCTGGCGGTGTTCACGAGACCTTTCTGCGCGCGGATATCTTCGCGTGTTTCAGCGAGATTATCAACGGCAGCTTTGAGTTCCAGTACAACGCGTTCTTCAACGGATGCTTCCGTTGTGATTGTTTTCGCGTGTTCATATTTTTCCTGAGCCACGAGAGAAGCGGTCTTAAACCCGTCAAAAATGGGCACATTGATAAGAAGCAAGAGAGACCAGTCGTAGTAATAACGTGACATTAAATTGAAGTCATCAGAACTCTTATAAAAGGCGCTTTTAATAGAGAACGCCGGCGCATATTTTGACGCGGCGGCCTTGACGGTCTCTTTTTGCGTTTTCTGGCGAAATCGCGCGGTTTTCAGGTCATGATTATTATTCCGCGCCATCTCAAGCGTTAAGTTCAGCGGATAATCGCGCGCGAATTGCGCGTCACTGACAAGAAGAGTCCCAGCGATCTCTATGCGCGGAACAGCTTCCATCATGAGCAGTTCTTTCAGTTTTGCGGCCAGTTGGATCTCTTCTTTTTTTAGGGCCATGATATCGGATTCCAGACCCTGCACCTCAACTTTTGACCTGAGGAGTTCGTATTTCCGCACTTCGCCGACCATTTTTTTCTTGGCGATTTTTGTAGTGTATGTCTCCATTCTGTTTTTGGCGTCGGTTTTGATATTCAGAAGGCTCTGCGCGAGAAGCAGATCATAAAATGCCGTCTTGAGTTCATACACAAGTTTTTTTTTGGCGGCAAGATAGGCCTCTCGAGACCGGTGAAGGTTCATCCTTGCGCTGTTATACGTGTAGTAGTCTTCCCCACCCTTGAAAATGTCCTTTTCAATACGAACTGCCCCGATGCTTTCCGCGTATAGAAAATCATCGCTCGCTATTCTTCGGATGCCGGGAGAACTGGTTCGGATAAATTGATATGTTAAGAATACCTTAGGCAGAAAAGCGGCGAATTTTTCCATGAGATACCGCTCGCTTTTCTTGACGTCTTCGGCTGCCCGGACAACGTCGGGGTTGACTTCAAGACCTTTTTCTATGCAACCGGAGATATTCAGGAGTTGCGCTCCCGTTTCCGTCAAAACGGCGGGCACTTCCGGAGTCGCCGTGCGCGCCGTGAAAAACAGCGCGGCAGTTAACACGATAATTATGGCTTTTACTTTCATGGCATCAGTATTTCGGCATACTTTTTTTGATACTGTCCGGGAAATAACCTTTCTGCATGTAATCCGAACGAAAAAATTCCAGAATATATGCTACAGCGCGCGCGGTGCGAAGAAACAGGCCGTAAATAAAAAACAAGGGCGCATACATGAGAAAAACAACGTCTCGCCGCGGCCTTTCCGACAGAAGAATAACGAAAACAAATTGCCCAAAATCCATTATAGCATAAAACAGATACGTTGCTATCAGAATAAAAAGGAGAAGTTCAGGGGAAATAATCGCCACGATAAGTATGTATACCGGATACGCCAAAAGAAGAAAAAGATTAAAAATAAGGTCTTGAATGCCGGCAAAAAAATCCCCTGCCCTGAATGTGTGAAAGTCAAACAGATTCCGATGTTTGCGCAGGTTAATCTTGATGTAACATCTGTCCCATCGCACGCGCTGCTTGAACAAGACCCACCATGAGGAAGGCACGGTGGTCATGCCTACCGCCCGTGGAGCAAAGGCAATCTTGAATCCCATTTTTCTTACCTTCATGGTTATGTCAAGGTCTTCGCCATATTCGGGATCCGTTCCCTTGACGTCCATCAAGGCCTCTTTTCTGAAACAGCTGAATGCTCCGGATGCTATCTGAAGAGTATCACTGGCGGCCATCCATCTTCGCCCCATGCTTATGGTAACTCCATATTCCGCCGCCTGCAGGCGCGTGACAAGGGATTCCCTGTCGTTCAGAACCTTGAGGTTACCGCTCACGGCGCCGATTTTGGCGTCTCTGAACGGTTTGACGACTTCACGTATCGTATTTCTATCAACAAACATGTCACCGTCAAAATGGATGATGATGTTGCCCTTCGCCATCTGAAGGCCATAGTTCAGGGATGACGGCTTCCCTCCCCAGCTCTCTTTACGGAGATACTGGATGACTCCGCGCGCAGCGTAGGCCCGGCAGATGCCGGTCGTTACAGGGTCCGGAGAGCAGTCATCCACGACGATCAGCTCGTAATCGGGATAATCACTCTCTAACAGGGAATCAATCGTGCGCCGGAGATTTTCTCCTTCGTTATAAACGGGTATTATCGCGCTGACCTTCGGTGTGTACGGGACGAGTTCGTTTTTCGCGGGGGGAGATTCAAAAAGACTTGTGATAAAAACTACCGTGTTCGTAATGTAATACCGTGTCGTGTCAAACAGAAGCGCCGGAGCGAAAAGAAGGAATACACTTCCGGATGAGCGCATCCGGATATTATCAATAGAAAATTGGATATAGTCAGTAAACCAGAGAAAAATATCGCCAATCATCGGGTAGATATCCTGCATTTCACGGACATTCCGATTTTTAAAATATCCTGCGGTATGTGTTTATCCAGAAACGAGATCCTGGCGCGGAACACGGACGTAGGGCGATAAAAACTTCTTGCGAACATTTTGGGCAGAGTTTCTATCTCTGCGGAGATAAAATCAATCTTCCCCCTGAATTTTTTCCGCGCGGCAGGAATTGAAACCACCGCCTGATTTCCTATCTGTAGGTGATTTATAAGTTTTTCCGGTATGAAAGCCTCAATCCAGTATTGCCCTACCGGTAAAACGCCATAGATTGCATCGCCCTCTTTAACGGTGTCTCCCACTTTTTTTAGCTTGTCAACGATTAGCATTTCTCTGTGCGCCTTAATTTTTATGATGCCGTTTGACGCAATTTCTTGCGGTGTCGCTGTCGCCGGTCGGATCGTTGCCAGAGTGCTTTCAGTCGAGACCCGGTCACCTTTTTCGGCATAAAGTTCAAGTATTTCTCCGTCCACGCTGCTTTTGACATCTATGAGAGAAAGTTTCTCAAGGCCGAGTTCCAGCTGTCCCATGACGATGCCGTGACAGCGAACAACGCCAAAATTTGCCGTTTTCCAGATAATCAACGGCGCTAAAAGCACAATGACGAAAATCAACACTTTTACCATTTTGGGAATAGGATTTGCCGACTGGGTTTGCCTTTCAGCCTGCGTTTTGTTCGGAATAAAAGATTCTATTTTTCGAATTCTCACTTAAGCACCTTCACTTCCCTGAGCCTTTACCAAAAGTTCAAGAAGACCGTCTTTTGTTTCGGAGTCCTCCGGATAGGAAACTACCGTTGTATTAATATCCAGTGCTTCTTCTTTCATGGCTTTTATCTTTTCTTGGACCAGATTTGCCATTTTTTCCGCGCCCTTTTTTTCAGTTTCCGGCAGAAGCACGATGAACGCGTTTTTATCGTAGCGCGCAGGGGTATTTACCGCCCACAGTTCAGTTTTTAGTATTGACGCGATGTCTGATAATATGCGGCTACCCTTTGCGGAACCGCGAGTTCCGATTAGCTTATCAAAATTGCGGATATCCACGAGGACAAGAGAGAAAGGCCTCTTAAATTTTTCGGCGCGTGTCATTTCGTCATCAAGACATTTTCTAAAGTAGCGCAGATTATAAAGATCAACCTCTTCATCTATCAGCACCTGTTCCAGGTTTAATTCAGTGAAACGCCCGTTTTTCGCTATTTCTTTCCCTCTTTCCGTGAGAACATAAGTGAAGATGACCTGCCATAGACCATCATTGCCTTCAAAAAATTTTTTGCAGTTTCTACATTGACAGTAAACTTCGGGATCCGTAAATTTTTCGCCGGTCTCGTTGCAAATATAACTCTGTCCGGGTTTATCGTAATCAATGCCAATCTGCCGGGCTTCCTCATTACATTTAGGGCAGACATAACGAAGTCCCTGTTTAAATTCATCCTCCGTCCCGACATAACCGCACCTGAAATGATGTATCATCTCAACGATTGATATGTCGGCGCTATGGTTTGAAGGACAGGTTTCACGAACGTTGATATCGTGATGACGGCAGTAAGGACAAATCATGATCTTGTCAAAAAATCTCTGTTCCAGACATCCTTTTTCGGCCAGGAAAGTCAGGTGCCCGAGTTCCGAGCCGTCATGCGTTTCAAAAAAAACGGCCGCATACGGGTATGCGTAACCGTTCAGACTTGCCATGTTATATTCCGGGATAAGTTCACTGACCTTGTCTTTGATCATGGCGCGGAGAAAGTTAATCCTTTGCTGATCCGTCTCATTCAGAACGGCTTTCGGAGGTTGTTTTTTTGAACGGCGCAGAACCGCCTCTATTCTTGCCACGAGCTCATCGGCATCATAGGGCTTTGTAATGTAGTCATCTATCCCCATTTGCAGAGCCTTTACCTTGTCCGCGGTAGAAGTTTTGGCCGTAAGCATTATGATTGGGATAAGAGAAGCATCCGGGTTTTTATGCAGATGTTCTGCAACCTCGTATCCGTCCATTCCCGGCATCATGATATCAAGGACAATAAGGTCAGGCAGGGTCTTCTTGACGTATTCAAGGGCAATCGGCCCGTTCCCGGCCGATGCAGCGTCATAACCGGCCTTATTTAAACGGGCGCAGACCATTTTTACTACATCAATTTCATCATCAACAACAAGAATTTTATTTTTCGGCATTTTTTCACCTTTGTCTCTATGCAAGGGTATCCGCAAACCGTGAAAATGTCAAACCTTACACCCCTGTTAGATCCTCTCCAGTTCTTTCGGGTTTTTTAAATAATGATCCATGAGTTTTTTTAATATTTCGTTTACCCCGATCTGCGGCACGCAGCCGGCAATTTTTTTCAATTTTGTCAGGTCGGGAACACGTTTTTTTATATCCTGAAAATGCGGACCGTAGTATTTATAATAGGGCTCAAAAACGATCTTTGAGGAGCTTGCCGTAAGGATCTTAATCTTCATCGCAAGTTCGCGTATGGATATTTGTTCGGTATGTCCCAGATTTAGGATCTCGCCGTTGGCCTTTTTCAAGGATGCCAGTTTCAGGAGAATGTGTATTGCATCATCAATATAGGTAAAACAACGAACCTGACTGCCGTCGCCGTATACATGCATCGGCGCATTTGCCAATGCGGCCTTAAAAAACCGCGGGACAACCATTCCATAATGACCTACCTGTCCGGGACCAACGATGTTGAAAAGCCGAAGGATCACAACTTGGAGCCCCCTCTCGCGATGATATGCCATGGCAAGAAACTCGTCCAGCAGTTTTGAACACGCGTAACTCCACCTGTTTATGTCAGGCGGACCGAGAGTGATATCCGAGTTTTCCTTAAAAGGAAAGACGGTCGTCTTGCCATATACCTCTGAAGTGGATGTCAGGAGAACGCCTATTTTTTTAGTGGAAGCATATTTCAGGATTAGTTCGGTGCCGAAGGTATCGCAAATGATAGTATCAAGGGGGTGTTTTACCACCCTTTTTACGCCGACGGTAGCAGCGAGATGGTAGATAAAGTCGCATTTTTCGATTGTTTTGCTGAGAAGCGCTTCGTCAGTAATAGACCCCGTGACCAGATGCAGCCGTTGATGATCTTTGATGTCGCGGATATTTTCCACATATCCGGTTGAGAGGTCGTCCAGAATATAAACGGTTTGCCCTTTCTTTATGAGTGCTCTTGCGAGATGTGAACCGATAAAACCGGCTCCGCCTGTTATCAAAACGGTTTTTGACATTTTATCCTCTCGTCAATCTTTGATACGCTTACGAATAACATCCAGAATATCCTGCGATTCATATGGCTTAGCTACAAAATATTTACCGCCCTTGAACCGTCCCGTTTTTTCCTCCTCATCTTTCGTGACGAGGCAGGTCAGGAACACCACGGGGATGTCGGCGGTATCGGGATCCTTTTTTAAGATATCCGCCGCTTCTCCTCCGTCCATTCCCGGCATTACTATATCAAGAATTATAAGGTCCGGGCGTTCCTTTTTCGCTACGGTCACCGCTTCCCGGCCGCTCTGCGCCTTGATAACGTTATATCCCGATCCGCTCAATCGCGCTCCCAGAGTTTCCAGCACATCCTTGTCATCATCCACGATCAGTATTTTTTTATTCATGTTGTACCTCGTTTGTTATTTTTGGGATTCTCATCAATTATTTTCTTTATCGTGTTTCTTAGACGAACGCTGTTATGATGGATCAAATTATTTTTATGTCCGACATTCGCGATGATAATCTTGGCGCCGGTCAGTTTTTTTAAAAGAGAGATCTTGCCGGCTTTGACCTGGAACTGCTTTTTCCGGGAATATCGGGTTTTGGCTGCAGATGCCGGCAGCGTGTCGGACACGATCACGTAGTCAAGACAATCGCGTCCGAGATATTTAACTATTTCTCTGAGATGATCGGCTGCCGTATACCCGGGTGTCTCCCCGGGTTTGGTCATGAGATTGCAAATATAGATCTTTTTTGCGGTGGTTTTAAGAATTGCTTCCCGAATGTCTTTTATCAGAAGATTCGTTATCACGCTGGTAAAGAGGTCTCCGGGACCAATCGTAATAAACTCGGAGTTCAAAATTGAGGCATATGCGCGGGCATCGCACCGTAGTGGCGGGTTGTGCCATATTTTTTTCACCCGCAGGTTGACATTGCGCCCTTTTCCGAGATCTATATTACTTTCCCCATTAACAATCGAGCCGTCTTCAAACATGGCGTGTAGCGTTGTTTGGGTGTCGGCCACCGGAAAAACAATACCACGGATGCGTAAAATATCACTTAGTCCGCGAATGGCCTTCGGCATGGATCCGCAGATTTCGGATAAAACCGTTAAGAACAGGTTTCCGAAACTATGTCCGCGGAGAGTGCCGCCTTTCTTGAAACGGTACTGAATCACGCGATTCATCAGCTCGGGCGCGCTGGAAAGGGCCACGAGACTGCGTCGGATATCACCGGGAGGAAGAATGCCGAATGATGATTTAAGCCGACCCGAAGATCCGCCGTCGTCGGCGGTAGACACGATTGAAATCGGCAGAACACCCGCAAGGGTTTTAATCCCCATCAACAGATTGAAAAGTCCCGTGCCGCCGCCTATGCAGGAGACACGCGTTTTTTCTTCTGCGCAGGCAGAAAAACGGAGCTCAAATTCGTGTATGCTGAAAGGTTTGACCATATAATCCGCTGCGCCAAAATCCTTTGCTTCCTTCATGCGTGAAATATTTTTGCTGGATGACACGCATATGTATTTTTTTTTGTAAGAATGCAGAGTTTTAAGTGTCTTTTTTCGGATAATGCCGCTTGAGCATACAGAATCGTCAAAAATAACGATGCCCGTATTTCGCGCCTGTATTTTTCGGGTTATTTCAGGATACGCATTCGCCGTGTCGTATTTAAATTTCAAATTCGAGAGAACGGGCTGTATCTTGTCGGTAAACTCTGCTGCGCCGATGAGCAGGACCGTTTTGGTTTTGAGTTTTGTCGGTTTTTTCATTTGGTAAACTTTTTTACTTTTTCAAGAAGTACTTTCGGGTCGAACGGTTTCACCAGATAATCGTCCGCCCCGAATTGTTTTGCCTTATCGGCAACCGTTGCCGCGTTTGAAGCGGTCAGGAATATGATTGGTATATTTTTAAACTCATCGTTTGATTTTAGCTGTTTGCAGACGTCAAAGCCGCTCATGATCGGCATGCGAATATCCAACAGAATAAGATCCGGTCTTTCTTCTTTTACGCAGACCAGCGCGCTTCCGCCGTCCGCCGCCGTCACGGTCTGATATCCCGCGGCTTTTAAACGGAATACCACGATTTTAAGGATATCCTCTTCGTCATCAACTACCAGTATTTTTGGTGCTTTTTTTTCTGTTGCCATATCGCGAATCACCTCCGCCGTTCTTTTATGGGCAACGTGAAATGAAATGAGGTGCCCTTTCCCTGCTCGGATTCAGCCCAAATTCTGCCCTTATGCCCGGCGATAATCTCCTTGGCTATCGCGAGCCCCAGCCCCGTGCCTCCCGTTTTCCGGTCTTTGAGGCTTTCCAACTGCTCAAACTTGTAAAACAACCGCGGCAGATCATCTTTTTTTACGCCACAGCCCGTGTCAATCACGGAAACCCTGATGCTGTTACCCTCTCTCTTTGACGAGATCGTAATTGTCCCCTTTTCCGTGAATTTAACGGCATTACTAAGGAGATTCGTGAGAACTTGTATGATAAGGTCTTTATCAAACTGTATTTCCGGCAAATTTTTATCTAAAAGCGGTTGGATGGACAGACCTTTCGTCTCGGCCAGGGGGATTATTTGCTCCCGGGCTGCCAGAATGATTTCGTTCATGTCGTTTTGACACAAGTCAAACATCATCTGTCCGTCGTCCAATTTCTGAAAATCCAGGACGTTATTAATAATGCGGGCAAGTCTGTCTACGTTCCGTTTCGCGATACCGAGAAAATTCTTCTGTTCATCGGAGATTTCCCCCGTCGTGCCGTCCAGAACCAGAGCAACGCCCTCCTTGATTGCGGTAAGAGGCGTTCGGAGCTCGTGAGATACTCGGGCGGTAAAATCCGCTTTTATTTGCAATGCAGTTTTTAATTTTTTTTCCACCTCGGTTCGGTGCTCTATTTCGTGATTAAGCCGGGTTACGGATATCATGGTTGTCTTCAGATTTGCGGCCATTTTGTCAAAGGCTCTTGATAACTGTCCAATTTCGTCTCGCCGGTTGGTTCCGACCTTATGGTTCAGGTTTCCCTTGCCAATGAGCTCAGCCCCTTCATACAGTTCATGAAGAGGGGCGGTTATGCGCTTTGATATTATGATACCAGTCAGCCATGCCACGGCCGGGACACTGAAAAGGACGATAAGAATTACAAGTTGTATTCTCCGCAAAGGCGCCATGGCCTCACGTTCGTCTATTTCCGCCCTGAGTTCCCAGCCCGTATGTTGTATGGAACTACGTACGCCCAGTACTCTTACTCCCCGGTAGTCGGGATAGGTGGCAGGAACGGAATGCCGAACACCCCGCGTGCCTTTTTCCAGGGAAGTGTCTTTAATAAGGTTACGATTGACTTTTTGCTTGAGAAAAACATCTTTCTTGAAACGGGAAGGGGTAATCATGTAGCCCTCTTTGTTAACAAGGTAGATCTCTCCCGTTTTGCCGAGGCCCGTCCGGTTTTCTATGACAGTATTCATTTCATCCATTGTCGCTTTTATAACGATAGCCCCGAGAAATTTTTTTGTATCTTCGTCAAGAACCGGTACGGTGAACGCGAAAGCGGTCCTCTTGTCGTCCGGAGAGAAATAAATATCGCTGAAATAGGAGCCCTTTTTCCCTTCCATGAAATTCTTGCTGTTACTTCTGTTCTTCCCCACGATTGAGGGTTCGCTTGAAGCGACTATGGTGCCTTTGGAGTCCAGGACGGATATTTCTTTGCCATATTTCGCGATATCAACCGTGCTATCCAGTCTTTTTGTGGCTTTTCCAAAAATGGCCGTATAATTCGTGCTTTTTTTGTCCACGGTAAGCACATCTTCTATTGTAACGCTCTTTGAAAGCTGCAAGGCGGCGTTTTCATAGCCGTTTAATATGGAATCCACATGGTAGGACCTTGAGACGGCCGACGTGACCAGATGATTAAATATGGCCCCTGTTAACGCGTTCTTGGCTATGACATAAAAAATTGATACGGAAACACACGTAAGAATAAGCGCTGTTATCAGGAAAGAAACACTAATTTTTGTGGAGATTTTCATATATAAGTAATAGTATACTTAACGCCGCGTTCAAATGCCAAGATAAAGGGTGTTTTTTACTTCTTGTTTTCTTCCTGCCATCCGACGACTTTTTTGAAGTGGGAATAGATATCTACGGGAGCTTGTCCGTTGTGTCCACGATAAGCGTTTTTCGGTTTTCGGCAAGAGGCGCGCATCGGGTGAAATGCCATTCCACTCGTCCGGTCCGCCATTCTCCGCTCGCGTTCTTACCTATCTCCGTTTTTAATACGATGCCGTAGAGATATTTTTGTATGTTGCGGCCGAAACAGAAATCCCCCAGAGAATACGCCAAGAGCCGGTTCATGCCGCCTGTTTTTTCCGTTGTCACAGGTTGAGGCGTGTGTGGATGATGTCCTGCGACAAGATCAAACTTCGTTAGTAACTTTTTTGAAAGAGAGATCGTTTCCCTCCGCGGGTAAAGCTCAAGTTCATAACCGAAATGCGGATAAAGAATATTGAAAGCGCCGGGACGAATATGCCGTGAAACATCTTTAAGGAAAGACACATAGGGACACGCTAGGTTTGACCACATCGTGCCGGTAACGACTCGCAGATCATTACTGATATCCAAGAAGGGCTGTTCTCTTTCACCGAAAACACGGAATCCCCGTAATCTCAATATTTCAAGAGATCTGAAGAACGGCTCTTCTCCGAAATCGCAGGCATGATTGTTTGCGACGGAAAAACATGTCCTCTCCGGAGGAAAGAATCCGGCAAAGGCATCTAATACCTGCTCGGTATGCCGCTGTGCCAGGCCGAGATGCCGAAGTCCCGAACGT
>Ga0208325_1000129_pt1 | contig 20587 bp, 20 predicted proteins | sample PL_2010_330m_FD_185486 | JGI IMG/M metagenome (GOLD analysis project Ga0208325, IMG submission 185486) | Freshwater microbial communities from Powell Lake, British Columbia, Canada to study Microbial Dark Matter (Phase II) - PL_2010_330m... | ecosystem: Environmental > Aquatic > Freshwater >...
GCGTTGAGATGGTAATGCCGGGCGATAATGTTACTATGGAGATAACCCTTATAACATCCATCGCCATGGAAAAAGAACTCCGCTTTGCCATAAGAGAAGGCGGCAGGACAGTCGGCGCCGGTGTTATAAGTGAGATCATCAAGTAATTGGGATAAGAAATGCGGGAACAAATATTATTGTCATGTACTGAGTGCAAAAATAGATGGTATTCCACGTCTAAAAATAAAACAAATACTACGCATAAGCTTGAGCTTGTGAAGTTTTGCAGATCTTGCCAGCGCAGAACCCCGCACAAAGAAGTTAAATAGAATATTAGATATCATATATAATAGAACCTGCCAATATGATGGCAGGTTTTTAATGCATCGAAAAAGGCCTGTAGCTCTAATTGGTTAGAGCAGCGGCCTCCAAAGCCGCGTGTTGGGGGTTCGAATCCCTCCAGGCCTGCCAGAATTTAGGAAGCAAAGCTTTGTTCGCGGTGAAACTGAGATAGGGAATGTAAGGCATCATATGTTTGGTAAGATAAGCAATTTTATAAGTGAAGTAACGGTTGAGCTTAAAAAAGTATCATGGCCTACAAAAAATGAACTAATAGGTTCAACCATTGTTGTAATAATAAGTGTTGCCGCGCTGGCTATTTTTATAGGTATATGTGATTTTATATATTCAAAAGCGGTTCAATTTATAATAAGATAATAAAGTATTGGATAATATATATGGAAAAACACTGGTATGTAATTCATGCCTTAACAGGGCAGGAAGAAAAGGTTAAAGCTAATATCCTAAGCCGTTTAGAGCTTAGCAATTTAAAAGATAAAATTTCGCAGGTGCTTATACCCACAGAGGTTATTGCTGAAGTAAAGTCCGGCAAAAAGAGGATATCGGAAAGGAAATTTTTTCCAGGGTATGTTCTTGTTGAAATGGAGCTTACCGATGAGAGCTGGTATCTGATAAAGAATACACCTGGCGTAACTGGTTTTATAAGTTCGGGTGATAAGCCAACGCCTCTTTTGAACGAGGAAGTAGAAAATATACTTAAGCAGAGCGAAGAGAAAAAAGAAAAACCCATGCCTAAGATTACATTTAACAAGGGCGAAAACGTAAGGATAAAAGAAGGGCCATTTACAAATTTTAACGGTACGATTGAAGAATTAAATCCTGCAAGGGGCAAGCTTAAGGTTTCGGTTATGATATTTGGTAGGTCCACCCCGGTAGAGCTTGAATACTGGCAGGTGGAAAGATTATAGAAAAAGGAAAGAGTATAAGATGGCAAAAAAAGTAAAAACTCAAATCAAATTATATTGTCCTGGAGGACAGGCAAACCCTGCCCCTCCCGTTGGCCCCGCACTTGGACAACATGGTGTGAATATTATGGAATTCTGCAAGGCGTTTAATGAAAAAACAAAGGATAGACAGGGACTTACCCTGCCCGTTGTGATCAGTGTCTATGAAGACAGAACATTCAGATTTATAATAAAAAGCCCGCCGTGTTCCGTTCTGCTAAAAAAAGCGGCAAACATAGCTAAGGCATCGGGAACTCCGAACAAAGAAAAGGTGGCCAAAATAACAAGGGAGCAGGCAATAGAGATTGCCAAGGCAAAGATGCAGGATCTGAATACAGATAATATCGAAAGCGCGTTAAAAATTGTAAAAGGAACAGCCCGAAGCATGGGCATAGAAATAGGGTAAACCATGAATAAAAGACTTAAACAGGCAAGCAATCTTTTTGATAAAACAAAACTTTACAAGCTCGATGAGGCAGTTGAAATAGTGAAAAATAGCCCTGCTGTTAAGTTTGACGAAAGCGTTGATCTTGCGATTAAATTAAATCTGGATGTAAAAGAGCTTTCACAGTCAATAAGAGGCTCAGTGGTTTTACCCCACGGGACAGGTAAAAAAATCAGAGTGGCAGTATTTTGTAAGGGTGATATAGCGCGCAAAGCAAAGGATGCAGGGGCTGATACTGTTGGGGCGGAAGACCTCATCCAGAAGGTAATGAACGGTTTTCTTGATTTTGATACAGCTATCGCAACGCCTGATATGATGAAGGATATGAGCAGGCTTGGAAAAGTTTTGGGCCCACGCGGGCTTATGCCGAGCCCTAAGGCAGGTACCGTGACTAATGATGTTGAAAAAGCTATAGCTGAGGTAAAGGCTGGTAAAGTGGAATTCAAAATGGATAAGCTCGGTTGTATAAATATGACAATAGCAAAAAAATCTTTTAATAATAATGCTATTGTAGAAAACGCGGAAAGTATTATAAAGGCTGTAACGCATGCAAGGCCTGCGCAGGTAAAAGGAAAGTTCTTGAAAAACATATCTATATCAACAACTATGGGCCCAGGCATTAAGCTGGACCTTACGGCATTTTCAGTGTAGAGGAATCATATGGTTAAAGAATTAAAACCGGGTAAATTTTTAAAAACACGTATAATAAAAGAATACGAGCGCAGGCTTAAAGGGGCATCGTCATTTTTCGTAACTGATTTTGGCGGGTTGACAAACAGGGAAATTGAAGAGCTTAAAAAAAAGTTAAGGTCAGCCTCAACTAAATACCTTGTTGTCAAAAACTCACTGTGCAGGTCAGCATTGAAAGAGATGAAAATTGAGAGCCTATCAGGCATGATAGAGGGTTCGTGCGCTATAAGCTATACGGATAAAGATCCTGTTATGACTTCTAAGGTTTTGGTTGATTTTTCCAAGGCTAATGAAAAGTTCAAATTAAAAGGTGGATATGTAGATGGACAGGTTTTAGGTATTGATACACTCAAAGAGTTCGCATTGATACCTTCCAGGGAAGTGTTGCTGGCACGGCTGGTATCCGCGATGAATTCACCTATTGCAGGTTTTGTTTTAGTGTGTTCAGGTATCGTAAAGAAGCTTCTTTACGCGCTTAACGAGATAATAAAAAAGAAAGAAGAAAACAAGGAGGAATAAAATGTCTGAAGATTTAAAACAACATGAAGCAGATTCGGCCCAATCAACGGCCAAAGCAGAGGAAGAAGTTTTGATAACAAAAGAGCAGGAAGAATTTATCGGCAGGATAGAGAAAATGTCCGTTATGGAGCTCGCTTCTCTGGTTAAAGTGTTAGAGAAAAAGTTCAATGTTTCTGCGCAGGCTCCTATGATGGCTATGCAGGCGGGCGGTGGAATTGCCGGGGCAGCAGCCGCGGAAGAGGAAAAAACAACATTTAATGTTATTTTAGCTGCTATAGGCGCAAACAAGATACAGGTCATCAAAGAGATACGTACAGTTACAAGTTTAGGGTTGAAAGAAGCCAAGGACCTGGTAGAGGCTGCTCCAAAAGCGATTAAAGAAGGCGTTACAAAGGCCGAAGCAGAGGATATAAAGAAGAAGATTGAAGCTACCGGCGCAAAAGTAGAGCTGAAGTAAAATTTAAAGATTGATGCAAGATCAGTGTGGCGGATATTTTTTGATAGGGTCACTTGATGATATCATATAGGTATGCAGGAAGTGTTTGCCTCGAATTAATGTAAACACATTTTTTAGAGGGCCTGACACTAAAAATCAGAAAGAAAAAAATATGCTAAGCAAGAGAAAGAGTTTTTCTCAATTAAAACAGTTATATCCTATACCAAACCTCCTGGATATACAGCTTGACTCTTTTCGTGACTTTGTTCAGATTGGCGTACCACGTACAAAGAGAAAAAACTATGGTTTGCAGGAGGTTTTTACAAGTATTTTTCCGATAGAAAGTTATGATAAAAATTACCGTTTGGAATTTGTAAGCTATTCTTTAGGTAATCCTAAATATGAGATAGAAGATTGCAAGGTGAGAAGTATGACTTACGCTTCTTCGCTTAAAGTTAAACTGAGGCTGAAGTCCAAGAAGGACATAAAAGAGCAGGAAGTGTATATCGGGGATTTGCCCCTGATGACACCCGTTGGAACTTTTATTATAAATGGAGATGAAAGAGTTGTTGTAAGCCAACTTCATCGCTCGCCAGGCATATCGTTTGAATCATCTATACATACTAATGGTAAGAAAATATATGGCGCGCGTATTATACCTTATAGAGGGGCTTGGCTTGAATTTGAATTTGACGCTTACGATAATCTTTATGCTTATATAGACAGAAGGAAGAAGGTGTTGTCAACAGTGTTTCTGAAGGCTCTTGGTTTTTCAACGGATGAAAATATATTAAAACTTTTCAGTGATATAGTAGAATTGGAATCCCCTTCAGCGCAGGTTTTGGAGAAACATATAGGTTCTATTACGGTATCCGACGTAATTGATGATGAAACCGGTGTAACTATCCTGCAGAAAAGGGAAAAAATTACACGGGAATCCATCCAGCAGATTGTTTCGTCGAAAATAAAAAATATATCTCTTATCAAAGAGCCTGTTGAAGAGATAATTAACACTCTGTTAAAAGATCACAGTAAATCAACTGACGATGCGCTTGTTGACATATATAGAAAACTCCGGCCCGGGGATCCGCCAACTATTGAGAATGCTAAATCTTTGCTTGGTATGTTATTTTTTGATAATAAACGTTATGATTTGGGCGCTGTCGGCCGTTTTATGCTAAATAAAAAGCTTCACATGAAAGCGCCTCTGGAAAACAGGGTTTTGGATAAGGATACTGTCGTAGAGGGTATCAAGCAACTATTACATCTTAAGCATACAGAAGGCGAAACAGATGATATAGATCATCTTGGAAACAGAAGGGTAAGGACAATAGGGGAACTTTTGGTAAATCAGTTTAGAATTGGTTTCACAAGGTTAGAGCGCGCGATCAAGGAAAGAATGTCTATATATGATCTTGAAAATATTATGCCGCATAATCTTATTAATTCGAAATTGGTTTCAGGAGTTATTAAAGATTTCTTTGGCAGGAGCCAGCTTTCGCAATTTATGGATCAGACCAACCCATTAGCGGAGATGACCCATAAAAGGCGTGTTTCAGCTTTAGGCCCCGGCGGATTATCCAGGGAAAGAGCGGGCTTTGAGGTAAGGGATGTCCACTATTCTCACTATGGAAGGGTTTGTCCTATAGAGACCCCTGAGGGCCCTAATATAGGGCTTATAGCTTCTTTATCGACATATGCAAGAGTAAATGAGTTTGGTTTTATAGAGACCCCTTATGTTAAGGTTGAAAATGGTAAGGTTACAAAGAAAGTCGAATATCTTTCAGCTGATGTGGAAGATATGTACTATATAGCGCAGGCAAATTCAAAGGTTGATGAAAATAACTGCTTTGTAGAGGGTACTATATTTTGCAGATACAAGTCAGACTTCTTAAAGATCGACGCTAAGCAGGTCCAATATATGGATGTATCTCCGACCCAACTTGTAAGCGTTGCTGCCTGTTTGATACCTTTCCTTGAGCATGATGACGCTAACAGGGCATTAATGGGTTCTAACATGCAGCGTCAAGCAGTGCCTTTACTTGAGCCTGAAGAGCCCCTTGTAGGCACTGGTATGGAGTCAAAAGTCGCTCATGATTCAGGTGCTATGATTATAACCCAATCTTCCGGTACTGTAAAAAATGTACAGTCCGATCAGATACAGATAAATGATAAAATATATAAGCTTAGAAAATATCAAAGATCAAATGCCTCTACATGTGTGAACCAGAGGCCATTAGTCCAATTAGGGCAGCGAGTTGAAGCAGGAGATATTATAGCTGATGGAGCTGCTACAAGAAATGGCGAGCTTGCCTTAGGTAGAAATCTACTGGTAGCGTTTATGCCATGGAGAGGGTATAATTTTGAAGATGCCATACTTATAAGCGAAAAATTAGTTAAGGATGACCTTTTTACGTCAATTCATATAGAAGAATTTGAGATTGAAGCAAGAGATACAAGGCTTGGCCCCGAAGAAATCACAAGAGATATCCCCAACATAGGAGAAGAGGCATTAAGAGACCTTGATGATGAGGGTATAATACGACTAGGTGCAGAGGTAGGCCCAGGAGATGTGCTTGTTGGCAAGGTCATGCCTAAAAGCGAAACTGAGCTTTCGCCTGAAGAGAAACTTCTAAGAGCTATTTTCGGAGAAAAAGCGGGAGATGTAAGAGATGCGTCGCTTACAGTTCCACCTGGGGTAGAAGGTGTTGTTGTTGATGTAAAGGTTTTTTCCAGAAAGCAGCACAGGCCGAAGAAAAAAGAAGAACTTGGAAAAGAGTTGGCGCAGATAGATGAAGTCAAGGAATATTATGATTCTCAGATAAAGATACTTGAGCAGGAAAAGGTGCATAAGCTGACCAAGTTTCTTGTGGGCAAGAAGATATCAAGCGCATTGCTGGATGAGCATAACGGATCAATTATTATAGCTTCAGGAAAGTCTATAAGGAAAACTGATATAAGAAAACTTCAAAAATGCGATATAGCAAGTCTTAAGCTTTCCGAAGAAGAGATGGAAATTGAAGAGGAAATAAAACGAGTAATAAAAATATTAGAAGAGCAGATAGAAGAGTTAATATATGAAGAAGAAAGAGAAGTAGATAAGATAAAAAGAGGTGATGAGTTGCCACCGGGAGTATTAAAGAAGGTTACAGTTAATATCGCAAGCAAGAGAAAAGCATCGGTAGGAGATAAGGTTGCCGGACGACATGGGAATAAAGGTGTTATCGCCAAGATATTACCGGAAGCGGATATGCCCTACCTTTCAGATGGAACCCCTGTTGAGATAGTCCTTAATCCCTTAGGTGTGCCTTCGCGAATGAATGTAGGCCAGATCATGGAAACCCACTTGGGGTGGGCAGCAAAGATATTAGGCATGAAGATAGCATCGCCTGTATTTGATGGGGCCACAGAGGCAGACATAAGAGCTAAGATGGAAAAGGCAGGTATTCCCAAAGGCGGGAAGGTTGTAGTTTATGATGGGTTTACCGGAGAATCGTTTGCTCAAAAGGTAACAGTTGGGTATATATATATGATGAAACTCGCCCATCTTGTAGATGATAAAATACATGCTCGCTCTATTGGCCCTTATTCTCTTGTTACGCAGCAGCCGCTTGGAGGAAAGGCCCAGTTTGGCGGCCAAAGGTTTGGTGAGATGGAGGTTTGGGCATTGGAAGCTTATGGGGCTGCCTATACGCTGCAAGAGCTTCTTACTGTTAAAAGTGATGATGTTTTAGGAAGAACGCGTATATATGAGTCTATAGTAAAAGGGGAAAATACTTTACAGCCTGGTATACCAGAATCATTTAATGTACTTGTCAAAGAGCTTCAGAGCTTGTGCTTGGATATAAGAACAGAGAACAGCGGGCGAAAAGATACCGATTTAAAAAAATAGGTGTATTGGAAAGTCTACCTACTGGAGAAATAGATGGATTTAAATTTTGATTCTGTTAGCATAAAAATTGCTTCACCTGAAATCATTAAGTCATGGTCTAAGGGAGAGGTGAAAAAACCAGAGACAATAAATTACCGCACACTACGTCCTGAAAAAGACGGCCTATTCTGCGAAAGGATATTCGGCCCTACAAGAGACTGGGAATGCAGTTGTGGTAAATACAAAAGAATTAAGCATAAGGGCATTGTCTGCGACAGGTGCGGAGTGGAGGTTACGCTTTCAAAGGTCAGGCGGGAAAAAATGGGCCATATTGAGCTCGCAACGCCGGTTTCTCATATATGGTTTTTTAAGGTTGTCCCATCGCGGATAGGGACTCTTCTGGGTATAACCTTAAGAGAGCTTGAAAGGGTGTTATATTATGAAGAATATATTGTTATAGATCCAGGGGAAACAGGCCTAAAAGAGAAAGATCTTTTAAGCGATGAAAGATACCGTCAGTATTGCCAACAGTATAAAGATGGATTCCGGGCAGCAATGGGTGCTGGAGCGATAAAAGAGCTGCTCGAAAAGGTTGACTTATCAAAATTATCTTCTAAAATCAGTAAAGATATCAGGCATTCTAAGGGCGATCAATCGCAGAAGAGGTTAGCAAAAATACTGAAAATTATAGAATTGTTCAAGCAGAGTGATAATAAACCGGAATGGATGATACTTGATATCATACCTGTGATACCTCCGGACCTAAGGCCGCTGGTACCTTTAGATGGAGGTCGTTTCGCCACAAGCGATTTAAACGATTTATACAGACGGGTTATAAATAGAAACAACAGGCTTAAAAAGCTGATGGAGCTTAAAGCGCCTGAGGTTATCATAAGAAATGAAAAACGCATGCTTCAGGAATCTGTTGATGCCCTTTTTGATAATGGCCGCCATGGCAGGCCGGTGCTTGGTACCGGAAACAGGCCTTTAAAGTCCTTGAGCGATATGCTAAAAGGAAAGCAAGGTCGATTTAGGCAGAATCTTTTAGGTAAAAGGGTTGATTATTCAGGCAGATCTGTTGTTGTAATAGGGCCTGAGCTTAAATTGCATCAGTGCGGGCTTCCGAAGAAGATGGCCCTTGAACTATTTGAGCCTTTTATAATAAAGAAACTTAAGGAACGCGGTTTTGTTCATACGATAAAAAGTGCCAAGAGAATGGTTGAAAAAGCAAAACTTGAGGTGTGGGATATACTAGATGAGGTTATAAAAGACCACCCTATACTTCTTAACAGAGCACCTACCTTACACAGGCTTGGGATACAGGCATTTCAGCCCGTGCTTATAGAAGGAAAGGCAATTAGGATACATCCTCTTGTTTGTTCGGCATTTAATGCGGACTTTGACGGAGACCAGATGGCGGTTCATGTGCCGTTATCTATAGAAGCGCAGATGGAATCAAGGCTCTTAATGATGGCTTCAAATAATATTTTTTCCCCTTCAAGCGGATCACCGGTTCTCTCTCCTACACAGGATATCGTATTAGGTTTGTATTATCTTACAAAAGAAGATAAAAATAAACGCGGGCAAGGCATGATTTTTGCTTCAATGGATGAGGTGGTAACCGCCTATGATGACAACCAGGTGGATATACATGCCATAATCAAGGTGAGGATGGATGATAAGAAACTGCTCGATTTAGAGCATAGTAATAGTGAGGCACCTTACAATCCTTTGCATGCTTCCCCGCATTGCAAGATAATAGAAACAACACCCGGCAGGATAATATTCAATAAGGTATTACCGCAAGGCCTGCCATTTATCAATGATACTGTTAATAAGGGAAAGATATCAGATATTATAACAGCCTGTTATAAGGAATTCGGCCACAGCAGCACTGTAGCGCTTTTGGATGATTTAAAAAACCTTGGCTTTGAATGGTCGACAAAAGCAGGGCTTTCTATATCTTTGGATGATTTAAAACTTTTGCCCGAAAAGAAAAATATTATAGCTGGTGCGCAAAAGCAGGTAAACGATGTCCAGTCTCAATACCGGAAAGGTATTATAACTGATCGTGAACGATATAACAAGATTGTAGATATATGGACTCATGTTACTGACACCATATCAGAAAAAGTTATAGATAATTTAGGTGAGTTTAACCCTATATATATGATGGCAGATTCAGGAGCGCGCGGTTCAAAGCAGCAGATAAGGCAGCTTGCCGGTATGAGAGGCCTTATGGCCAAACCATCAGGCGATATTATAGAATACCCTATTACAGCTAATTTCAGAGAAGGATTAACTGTTCTTGAATATTTTATATCAACCCATGGGGCTAGGAAAGGGCTTGCTGATACTGCTCTTAAAACAGCTGATTCAGGATATCTTACAAGAAGACTTGTTGATGTAGCACAGGATGTCATTATAAACGAAGACGACTGCAAGACCTTAAACGGTATCCTTATAAGTGCTATTATTGAAGGAGATGAAGTTGTTGTAAGCCTCAAGGAGAGGATTATTGGAAGAGTCGCGTGCGATAATATAGTTGATATAATAACAGATGAATTAATAGTGGAATCAGGGCAGGAGATAGATGAGAAAAAGGCGGATCTTATAGAGACAGCAGGTATTGAACGCATAAGGATAAGAAGTGTTTTAACATGTGAAGCGAAAAAGGGGGTATGTGTCAAATGCTATGGCAGAAATCTTGCCACAGGCAGGCTTGTTGAGAAAGGCGAGGCAATCGGAATAATCGCTGCGCAATCCATAGGCGAACCCGGCACCCAGCTTACCATGAGAACTTTTCATATAGGTGGTACCGCAAGCAGGGTTGTGGAGCAGGCATTTATAAAATCCAGAAATGACGGTGTAGTCAAATATCATAATCTAAGAACCGTAGAAAAGGCCGATACAAAAGATGTCGTAGTATTGAATCGAAACGGACAGATATCAATAAATGATGAAAACGGCAGAGAATTCGAGCGTTATCCTGTACCTCATGGAGCTGTTATAATCGTAAAAGAAGATAAGCCGGTAAAGAAAGATATGATTTTTGTAAAATGGGATCCATATATGTCACCAATCCTTACAGAGATGGCAGGCACAGTAAGGTTTGAGGATATAAAAGAAGGCGTTACTATGCGCCAGGAAAAAGATCCTCATACAAAGCTCGTAGATACAATAATAATCGAGCATAAAGGTGAATATCATCCTCAGATTGTGATACAGAACGATAGAAAAGAGATAGTGGCGCTCTATCCTATACCAGCAGGGGCGCACATATTAGTTAAAGATGGCCACGAGATTAAAGCGGGTGATTTGCTTGCTAAGACTCCACGAGTAGTCACAAAGACAAGGGATATTACAGGAGGCCTTCCAAGGGTTGCAGAGCTTTTTGAAGCAAGAAGGCCGAAGGACCCGGCTATAATAAGTGAAATAGATGGTATTATAGAATTTGGCGGATCCAAAAAAGGCCAGCGAAGGATAATTGTAAAAAGTGAAACTGGAATGAAAAAGGAATATCTCATACCTCATGGCAAACATTTGAATGTATATAAAGGTGACAGGGTTTACGCAGGCCAGCAGCTTATTGACGGGCCTGTTGTACCCCAGGATATACTCAGAGTCTCAGGAGACAAGGCATTGCAGGAATATCTTGTAAATGAAGTCCAGGAGGTTTACCGACTGCAAGGGGTTAAGATAAATGATAAGCATATTGAGGCGATAGTAAGGCAAATGCTTAAAAAGGTAAAGATCGATGATGCAGGAGATACGGATCTGCTTATTGGTTCACATGTTGACAAGATAGAATTTTACGAAGCAAATCAACGCGCGACAAAGAAAAAGCAAAAACCTGCCAAGGCAACGCCTATACTTCTTGGTATAACCAAGGCCTCTTTAAGCACAGAGAGTTTTATATCCGCCGCAAGCTTCCAGGAGACAACACGTATATTGACAGAAGCTGCTACAGGCGGCAAAGTCGATTACCTTACAGGTTTAAAAGAAAACGTTATAATGGGGCACCTTATACCTGCTGGAACAGGTTTTGCGGATAATAAAAATATCGATCTTGTAAAAAATATTGACATCCTGGAAAATGCTAAACAGGAACTTGAAAAACAAAAGACAAATTTATTGGCTTGATGGTAAATATAAGAGGAGCATATGCCGACAATTAACCAGTTGATACGAAAAGGGAGAAAGTTAGTTACATCAAAGACTAAATCACCGGCACTTAAATCATCGCCGCAGAGAAGGGGTGTGTGTCTTCAGGTGAAAACTCAGACTCCTAAGAAACCCAACTCAGCACTCAGAAAAATAGCGAGGGTCAGGCTTACTAATAATATAGAGGTTACAGCTTATATACCTGGTGAGGGCCATAACCTGCAGGAACATTCTATTGTTTTAGTTCGAGGTGGAAAGGTAAAGGATTTACCGGGGGTTCGTTACCATATAGTACGAGGTATCCTTGATACCCAGGGAGTAGCAAATAGAAGAAAAAGCCGTTCAAAATATGGCGCAAAAAGGCCGAAAAGCACTGCGGCTGCTTAAATAACCCTGCCTGATAGCAGGCGGGCGATATAATAAGGAATAAGATAATGAGAAGAAGAAGGGCTGAAAAGAGAAAAGTGTTGCCGGATCCCAAGCATAAATCAGAGATAGTTTCAAAATTTATAAATATTGTTATGGAAAGAGGCAAGAAAGCAACGGCAGAAAGAATAGTTTATGATGCCTTTGATACTCTGCAGGAAAAGACAGGTAAAAAAAATGTGCTTGAATTATTTCAACAGGTACTTGACAACGTAAGGCCTATGCTTGAGTTAAAATCCAGGCGTGTAGGAGGCGCAACTTACCAGGTACCTATAGAGGTTACACAAGCCCGCGGCATAGCTATAGCAATGAGATGGCTTAGAAACTTTGCAAGGCAGCGCAAAGGAAGCCCTATGAGTGAAAGGCTTGCAAGTGAATTAATAGATGCTTATAACAAACAGGGTGCTGCAGTAAAAAAGAAAGAGGATACGCATAAGATGGCTGAAGCCAATAAGGCATTTAGTCATTTTAAGTGGTGATTTTTCGGTTAGTGGCAAATTAATATGACAACAGTATTAGATGAACCAATAAAATTAAATACAATGAAACAGAAAAATCCGCTGCAAAAATTGAGAAACATAGGTATTATGGCTCATATTGACGCGGGGAAAACCACAACAACTGAAAGAATGCTCTATCTCGCGGGCAGGATATACAGGATAGGCGAAGTGGATGATGGCACCGCCACAATGGATTGGATGCAGCAGGAGCAGGAAAGAGGTATTACGATCACTTCGGCCAGCACAGCATGCAGATGGAAAGATTGCGATATCAATATTATAGATACCCCAGGCCATGTTGATTTCACGGTAGAGGTGGAGAGATCACTCCGCGTCTTAGATGGCGGTGTGGTTGTTTTTTGTGCGGTTGGCGGTGTCGAACCGCAAAGTGAGACAGTATGGAGGCAGGCAGATAGCTATGCGGTTCCGAGAATAATATATATAAATAAGATGGATCGTGTAGGTGCTGATTTTTTTTCTGTTGTAAAACAGATAAGAGAATACCTTGGAGCAAAGGCAGTACCCATACAGATTCCAATAGGTTCAGAGGATACTTTTAAAGGTATCATTGATCTGATAGAAAAAAAGGCTTATATATATAGAAATGATAACGTTGACGGAAAAGCTTTTGATGCTGTTGAGATACCCAATGAATATATGGATATGTACAATCAGCATAGGCATAAACTCCTGGAAGCAGTCTCAGACATTGATGAGGCCCTTATGCAGAAATATGTGAGCGATGAAAATGATATTGCAGCCGATGAAATAAAAGCGGTTTTAAGAAAAGGGGTTTTAAGGTCAAAGATAGTGCCTGTCTTATGCGGTTCTTCTTTGCAGAGTAAAGGTGTGGGGTTATTGCTGGATGCGGTTTGTGATTATCTGCCGTCTCCTGTTGATGTCCCCTCTATTGAAGGCATTGACCCAAGAGATAACTCTGAAAAAAAAAGAAAGACAGGCCCCAATGAGCCATTTTCAGCCCTGGTGTTTAAGATTGTTTCTGACTCTTATGTCGGAAAGCTTACATATTTCAGAGTATATTCAGGTTCTGTCCAATCAGGCCACAATGTTTATAATGCTGCTAAAGGTTTTAAGGAAAGGGTTGCCAAGATTGTTAAGATGCACGCAAATAAGCAAGAGATTGTGGATATGGTAAGCGCAGGAGATATAGCGGCAGCAGTGGGCCTTAAAGACACTAAGACAGGTGACACTATATGTGATGAAAAAAACCCAATAATATTAGAAAGTATGCATTTCCCCGAACCAGTACTTTTTATGGCAATAGAACCAAAATCACAAAAGGATCAGGACAAACTTGGCCTGGTGCTTAAAAAATTGGAGGAAGAAGACCCTTCGTTCAGTGTCCGTTATAATCCTGATACAGGTCAGACAATTATAGGTGGAATGGGAGAACTTCATCTGGAGGTCCTTTTGGACAGGATGAACAGTGAGTTCAGCATAAAGGCTAATACCGGAAAACCGGAAGTAGCATACAAAGAGACTATGAGAAATAGGGCAAGTACGGTTGGTAAATTCATACAGCAGACAGGCGGCCGTGGACAGTATGGCCATGTTGTCTTTGATGTCGAAACAGGCGAAAGAGGTTCTGGTGTTGTCTTTGATAACAGGATAAAAGCAGGCGTGATACCGAAAGAGTTCATACCATCTGTAAAAGAAGGCGTGATGGATGCCGCCAGAAACGGGGTTTTAGCAGGATACCCTGTTACGGATATATATGTTAAGTTGATTAACGGTTCATATCATGATGTTGATTCTTCAGAGATGGCTTTTAAAACAGCAGCGTCTATAGCCTTAAACGATGCCTTAAGAAAAGGCAGCTCTGTATTACTTGAGCCTGTGATGAGGATAGAGATTACTGTGCCGGAGAACTTTTTAGGGGATGTAATAGGAGATTTTAATTCAAGAAGAGGTAAGATAGAATCTATAAAACCAAAAGGCAATGTTCAGGCCATTAAAGGTTTTGTGCCGCTTGCTGAAACATTCGGATATGCCACAGCATTAAGAAGCTTGACTCAGGGCAGAGGAACGTATATAATGGAGCCTGCTTTTTATAGCGAGGTCCCTTCTTTTGTAGCAGGTAAGATAATTAATTTTTAAAATAAAAAGGAGAAAATTCAAATGGCAAAAGAAAAATTCTTAAGAACAAAGCCGCATGTTAATGTAGGCACCATAGGCCACGTAGACCATGGCAAGACAACCCTTACATCAGCTATAACAATGTGCTTAAGCAAAAAGGGCATGGCTGAGGTGCGTTCATTTGATTCTATCGATAAGGCCCCTGAAGAAAAAGAGCGCGGTATAACCATAGCCATAGCGCACGTTGAATATGAAACAGCAAACCGCCACTATGCTCACGTAGACTGTCCGGGCCACGCTGATTACATAAAGAACATGATCACAGGCGCCGCTCAGATGGATGGAGCAATACTTGTTGTATCAGCTGCTGACGGGCCTATGCCTCAGACAAGAGAGCATATACTCCTCGCCCGCCAGGTTAATGTTCCTTCCGTTGTAGTGTTTCTTAATAAAGTAGATATGGTAGACGATAAAGAACTTTTAGACCTTGTAGAGCTTGAGATAAGAGAACTGCTTTCAAAATATAATTTCCCAGGAGATAAGATCCCCATAATAAAAGGTTCCGCCTTAAAGGCAATGGAATGCGGCTGCGGCAAGGATGAATGCCCCACATGCAAACCCATATTTGAACTTATGCAGGCAGTAGATGATGCAATACCAATGCCAAAAAGAGATATTGAGAAACCATACCTTATGGCAGTCGAAGACGTATTCTCAATAACAGGAAGAGGAACCGTTGCCACAGGAAGGATTGAAAGGGGTATTGTAAAGGTAAACGATAACATAGAAATAATAGGCATGCGTCCCGAGATTCAGAAATCCGTTGTCACAGGCGTTGAGATGTTTAGAAAACTTCTTGATGAAGGCCAGGCGGGCGATAATGTAGGAATATTATTAAGAGGCACAGGCAAGAACGACATTGAACGAGGAATGGTACTTGCCAAACCCGGTTCTATCACACCGCACACACAGTTTAAGGCAGAGGTCTATATCCTTACCAAGGAAGAAGGCGGACGCCACACACCATTCTTTAACGGTTATCGTCCGCAGTTTTACTTCAGGACAACCGATGTTACAGGCATTGCTAAACTGCCTGAAGGCGTTGAGATGGTAATGCCGGGCGATAATGTTACTATGGAGATAACCCTTATAACATCCATCGCCATGGAAAAAGAACTCCGCTTTGCCATAAGAGAAGGCGGCAGGACAGTCGGCGCCGGTGTTATCAGCGAGATAATAAAATAAATGAGGCCGTAATTTATGCCTGCCTGGCGGCAGGCAGGGGAGCGACCGAAGGATCCAAAGATGGGACCCGAGTCCCGACAATAGGATAAGATGAAAACAGAACAAAAGATAAGAATAAGGCTTAAGGCCTATGATCACAGGATACTTGATCAGGCAACAGCGGATATAACAGAGACCGCTAAAAGAACAGGGGCTAAAGTAATAGGCCCGATACCATTGCCGACAAGAAGAGAGGATTATACTGTGCTAAGGGGTCCGCATATCGATAAAAAATCAAGAGATCAATATCAGATTAAGATACATAAGCGCTTGATAGATATCTATAATCCTACTGCAAAGACCATTGATGCATTGAAAAAACTGGATCTTGCCGCAGGTGTTGATGTGGAAATAAAATGAGTTGCATTTTACAGTCGCTTGATAACAGGTAGCTACGTAAAATGTATAGGAGAATGTTATACCCGAAAATCGGGAATAGCGGGAGCTTATAGGGCGCACTATAAAACGTAAATAGGAAATACGAATGATAAATGGAATTTTAGGGAAAAAGATAGGGATGACACAGATCTATGGTAAAGCAGGCGAATTTATACCTGTGACCGTTATCGAGGCAGGCCCTTGCGTTGTCCTGCAGGTTAAATCCATTCAAAAGGACGGTTACCAATCTGTTCAGATTGGATTTGACAACAAAAAGGAAAGCCGTGTCAGCAAACCTTTACTGGGCAAGTTTAAGAAAGCTAACTTAACACCTATGTCTTTTGTAAGAGAAATATTAGTAGACAACACAGAGGGGATTAAGCCGACGGATGTGCTGACAGTTGATATATTTACGCAAGGTGAATATGTTGATGTCAGAGGGACCTCTATAGGGAAAGGTTTTCAGGGAGGGGTTAAAAGGTGGAATTGGAGCCGTGGGCCGATGGCACATGGTTCTATGTCTCACAGGGCGGTTGGTTCTATCGGAGTAACAAACCCGTCGCATGTTTTAAAAGGTAAAACCCTTCCGGGCCATATGGGTAATAAGAGGTTTACTGTTCAGGGCCTTGAAGTGGTTGAGCTTGATAAAGAAAATAACCTACTTTTGTTAAAAGGTGCTGTGCCTGGGGCAAAGAATAATTATCTTGTTATAAATAAATCGAAGAAGAAAAAGAAGAAACTTGCGAAACCTGTAGGGGGTGTTGTTAAGAAGATAAATCCTCTGAAGCAGAGCAAGAAGATGATGAAGAAATAGGTGGTAAATGGCAAATATTGATGTGGTAGATAAGAACAATAAAAAATTAGAGGTGCTGGAGTTAAACAGCAAAATATTTAATTCCAAGGTTAACGTATTCCTTCTGCAGCAGGCTGTTAATATGTATCTTGCCAATCAGCGTAAATCTTTCGCTAAGGTTAAGACAAGAGAGGAAGTTCGTGGTGGTGGTAAAAAACCATGGAGGCAAAAAGGAACGGGAAGAGCCCGCGCAGGGAGTATACGTTCTCCTTTATGGAGAGGTGGAGGCGTTACCTTTGGCCCCATACCAAAGGACTGGCATTATCAGCTGCCTAAAAAAATTAAAAAACAGGCAGTAATATCTGCTATAAACGCTAAGCTTAATGAAGGGAATTTACTTGTAGTCGATGAAATCTCACCTGTTTCCCATAAGACCAAGGATATGTCCGCCATTTTAAAGCACTTAAAGATCAATGCTGAAAAAGTTATAATTGTGGCTGATCTGCCAGGAATCAATCTGCTAAGGTCAGGCAGAAATATTAAAAAATTAAATATTGTAAGAGTGGAAGATGTAAACGCGCATGATATACTCGTAAGTAATAAGCTTGTTTTTGAAAAAAAGGCTTTAAAGAAATTAGAAAAACGCTTAGGCCGGATTGAATCGCCAAAAAAACCTAAGCGCGGCCCTAGGAAACCGCTCGACTTAGAGCATCAGACTAGTTAGGTTCCTTGCGCAGCAAGAAACCGCTCGACTTAGAGCATCAGACTAGTTAGGTTCCTTGCGCAGCAAGAAACCGCTCGACTTAGAGCATCAGACTAGTTAGGTTCCTTGCAATGCTTATATACGTTCCTATGTAGCAAGAAACCGCTCGACTCAGAGCATCAGACTAGTTAGGTTCCTTGCAATGCTTATATACGTTCCTATGTAGCAAGAAAAAGGTGGCATAAAAATGTACGATAGCCCGCATGATATAGTAAAAAGCCTATTAAGAACAGAAAAAGGAACACGCCTTGTTTCCGAAAATAAGTATATCTTTTGGGTAAGTAAAAGATCTAATAAAATACAGATTAAGAAGGCTGTTGAAGAAATACATAAGGTAACTGTCATTTCCGTTAATACATCAAATGTTAAGCCTAAGCCGAAGCGCGTACGTTTTAAGCTTGGTAAGACGTCAACATGGAAAAAAGCAGTAGTAACGCTTAAAAGCGGCGATACAATAGAGATGGCAACAAGCTAAATGAGCACATAAGTTACGGAACATGAGTGACGTAACTTATATAGTGCGAATTTATCCTGATGATGCGACGAAAGAGACCATGATCAGGATCCAGAGTGATATTCTATAGTGAACGTTTTTTATATTGAGGAAATTAGATGAAACTTATACAAAAGAAACCTACAACACCTACGCAGAGATTTACTACAGTATCTTCTTTTGAGGAAATTTCAACAAGCAGGCCATATAAGCCTTTAACGGTTGCGTTGAGAAGCAAAGGGGGAAGAAATTGTACGGGCAGGATTACAATGCGTCATAGAGGAGGCGGTCACAGGAGACGCCTTCGTATAATTGATTTTAAAAGAGATAAATATGATATGCCTGCTAATGTACTTACGATAGAATACGATCCTAACCGTTCTGCAAGAATAGCTTTAGTCGAATATCAGGATGGGGAAAAACGCTATATAATATGCCCGTCAGGCCTTGAAGTAGGAGCTAGTATTATCTCAGGAGACGCGACGGATATAAAGGTAGGTAATTCTACAACACTAAGAAGAATACCACCAAGTACTCAGATTCATAACATTGAATTAGTAAAAGGCAAGGGTGGCCAAATTGTGCGCAGCGCAGGCTCTTCTGCCCAGATAATGGCTAAGGAAGATAAATATGCCCATATCAAGCTTCCATCAGGCGAGATAAGGTTGATAGATATCAACTGTTATGCAACTATAGGACAGATTAGCAATATAGAGCATGAGGGTATTTCATTAGGCAAGGCAGGCAGAAGCAGGTGGCTTGGCAGAAGGCCAAGGGTAAGAGGCGTTGTGATGAACCCGATAGACCACCCACATGGAGGCGGAGAAGGTAAGTCTTCAGGCGGACGGCATCCATCGACTCCCTGGGGAAAGCCTACCAAAGGATATAAAACAAGAAAGAAAAAGAAAAGCTCTAATAAGTTCATACTTAAAAGAGGTAAAGCCAAGAAGGAGTAGACGAATTGAGTAGATCACTTAAAAAAGGTCCGTACGCGGATGAAAAACTCGTAAAAAAAGTTGATAAGCTGAAAAGGACAGGCGATAGGAAGCCTATAAAGACATGGTCGCGTAGGTCCACTATACTTCCAGAATTTGTAGGGGTTACATTTTCCATACACAATGGAAAGAGTTTTGTCTCCGTGTTTATAACTGAAAACATGGTCGGCCACAAGCTTGGCGAATTTTCTCATACAAGGTTATTCAGAAAACACGGTTCTCATACCGATAAATCAGCTTCGCTTAAGTAGAGGATGTAAAATGATATCAAAGGCTGGTATAAAATACACAAGATTATCGCCAAGAAAAGCAAGAATAGTTATAGCCCTTATTAAGGGGAAAAATGCAAAATATGCTTTGGGGTTGCTCCAGAATACCAACAATAAAGTTTCAGGCGTATTATATAAGTTATTACAGTCAGCTATTGCTAATGCGAAGCGTTTCCCGAATGTGAACGAGGATGAATTATATATATCAGATATTTATGCTGATGGGGGGCCGGTATTGAAACGTTTTAGGGCTGAGGCAATGGGCCGTGCGAGCGTATTAAGAAAGCCAACTGCTCATATAACAGTTATTTTGGACGCAAAAAAAATAGCAGAAAAAACACCGGCAAAGAGACCCGCAAAGTTATTAGAAAATAAAACAAAGTTGTCTAAAGCGAAAACATCGAAAAAAAATTGAGGAGAAAATAGTGGGGCATAAATCGCACCCGTACGGGTTAAGAATAGGCATAACGCACTCATGGAAATCCAGATGGTTTGCTAAAAGAAAAGATTTTGCAGCGCTGCTTTTGGAAGATCAGAAGATAAAAGGATATGTAAAGAAGAATTTTCAGACAGCAGCTATAGCCAGGGTGGAGATTGAGCGTGCAAGCGAAAGAGTAAGAGTGATTATATTTAGCGCGCGGCCCGGAATAATTATTGGACGCAAAGGTGCTGATATTGACAGGCTCAGGGAAGAATTGAATAAGATTACAGGCAAGGAGATATATATTGATATTAAAGAAATCAAAAATCCTTATCTAGAGTCACAACTTGTTGCAGAAAACATAGCTTTTCAGCTTGAAAAAAGAGTAGCCTTTAAAAGAGCTATGAAAAAAGCTTTACAGCAAGCCATGGAAAGTGGCGCACGCGGTATAAGGATGCAGTGCGCGGGAAGACTAGGAGGGGCGGAAATAGCAAGGACAGAAGGCTATAGAAAAGGAAGCATCCCCCTTCAGACATTCAGGGCCAATATAGACTATGGTTTTACTGAAGCTCATACAACTTATGGAAGTATAGGTATAAAGGTTTGGATATATAAAGGCGATGTAGTACGGGGCGCGGATAAGAAACCGCTCGACTCAGAGCATCAGGCTAGTTAGGTTCCTTGCGCAGCAAGAAACCGCTCGACTCAGAGCATCAGGCTAGTTAGGTTCCTTGCGCAGCAAGAAACCGCTCGACTCAGA
>Ga0208325_1000130_pt1 | contig 20399 bp, 20 predicted proteins | sample PL_2010_330m_FD_185486 | JGI IMG/M metagenome (GOLD analysis project Ga0208325, IMG submission 185486) | Freshwater microbial communities from Powell Lake, British Columbia, Canada to study Microbial Dark Matter (Phase II) - PL_2010_330m... | ecosystem: Environmental > Aquatic > Freshwater >...
GATAGGCCTGAGCATGAAAGGTATTGACAGCTAAGCAAAAGAGGTTTATAATAAATGAAGACAACAGACCGTAATGTTATAAGGGAATAGGGGGTAGCGATGAAAAGATATGTAGTCTATATAATTTTTTTGATAACGGTCATTTCTTTAATCCTTATTTCAGGGGAAGTTGTTGCGGAAGAGGAGAAAAAAGAAGAAATTACCCTTACGACATACTATCCCGCCCCCTATGGCGAATACGCTGATTTGTACATAAGCGAAAATATATTTTTTCCGGTAGAAGCTAATAACGCGGCAACGCAGTTTACCATAAGGAATACGGTGACGGATATAGATGGGATTGTCTCTACAGGAGAATATATACCTATAGTAGTATACGTTAAGTTTCCCGGAGCCTCTACTATAAGCGAGATTACCTATGCCCCTGGAGGATACCAGGTTGTTGGCGTTATGGATGATGCTATGACTATGAAGAATCCTGAAAAAGGAGACCTCCTCTCAGGATATTTAATCTGTGTTAGGGGGCAATGATATGAGTAAAGAAAAGAATTTTTTCAGTATAAAGAATGGTTATGCAAGATTAAAGGTCAGCTCAAAGGCGTATACCCTTTCAAGTATCTATGCGGCAGGCTATGTTTTCCTTGAACGCGCTTATATAATATTAGATAATGAAAAAGATAGTTTTTTAGTCTATCTTTATCCCCAAAAAGATAAGAAAAATCTACAGAGATTGGCATTGGACTTTTACAACGAACTGCTTAATTATTCCCACTATTTTTCACGCCTTAAGGCTAACGCAGAATCTATAAAGATTTTAATGCAGCGGGCGCTGTTTTCAGCAAGCCCTGCCCTTGCCCAGGAGGCAGAGGAGAAAGAGATATCGCAGCTTATAAAAGAGCTGGAGGAAGAGGATGATAAAGCCACCGCTTCAAAGAAAAAGAGATAAGTTTACTCTAAGGCTCAGTAAGCTTCTGTATCCGTCTCCCGCAATAAAGAAAGCTCTAGATGAAGCCCCCTTTCCTATAACCAGAATTGGATGTGGCAAAGACTATGAAGAATTTGAATTAAAGACATCTGATATTTCCGATGCCCTTAAATGGTCCAATTACCTGTTTTTATTTACAAGGATAAAACATGAAGCTAAAAGATAAAAAAACAGCACAATGGGCGGTATTACCTTACAATGCGTCAAGAAAAAAGGATTTTTATATAGTAAGCACAACCCTTGGAAGCTGGTCTATCTTATATGATGAGGATTTTAAAAACTTCCAAAGACTTAAAATCAGCGAGGGATCAAATCTTTTTAACCGCTTAAAGAAAAACGGGGTAATCATTACGCAGGACAACATAAGCAAGGTCCTAGATGACTACAGAAACACAAATAGCCATCTTTTTACGGATGCAAGTCTATTTATAGTGGTAGTTACAAACAAATGTAATCTTAAGTGCCGCTATTGTCAGACTCATGTAGAAAAACCTCAGGATATGAGTCTTGAGGTGGCTAGAAGATCGCTCGATATTGCTTTGGCCTCAAGGAATAAGACAGGGACCATTGAGTTCCAGGGAGGAGAACCCCTGCTGAATTGGCCCGTCATAGAATACCTTACAGAACATTCAAAAAAATTTAACGGGGATACAAAGACCCTGCATGTGAATCTTGTTACAAACGGGCTATTGCTGGATAACAGAAAAATAAATTTTTTAAAAAAACACAACGTAAGTATATGTGTTTCACTGGACGGGCCCAAAAACATTCATGACAAAAACCGAGTGATGAACAATCTTCACCCAAAGGGCAGTTACAATGGCACGGTTAAAGCCTTAAAGCTGCTTAAGTCAAAAAAATATAAGCACATAAACATGTTGCCTACTATTACCAGGCATAGTCTAAGATATTATAAGGAGATTATAGATGAATATGTAAACCGGGGCGAGAATACAATTGCCTTGCGCCCAGTGAACAGGCTAGGAATAGCAAAAGGTAATTGGAATGAGCTCGGGTATACACCTGATGAATTCAAAGGATTCTGGTCGAAATCAATGGATTATATATTAAAGCTTAATAAAAGAGGCACATATGTAAAAGAGCGCATGGCGTGTGTTATGCTGGAAAAGATACTTAGAAAAACAGACCCTGGTTATGTTGATCTATCATCACCATGCGGCGCCGGCCGCTCAACCCTTGCGTTTGACCCTTCAGGTGATGTATATCCATGCGACGAAGCCAGAATGCTGGGAGATGATATTTTTAAATTGGGAAATGTCTTAAAAGACTCATACAGCCAGCTCATGAGCAGCCCCAACCTTTTTTATACATGCCAGTCGTCCATGCTTGATATATGGGATTATGCGTCTGCGTATAAACCATGGTCCGGTACCTGTCCTGTGCTCAATTACTATTATCAGCAGACGCCAGTTGCAAAGATACATACAAGTCCTCTTTACAATATAATTAACTTCCAATTCGATTATATATTTGATAAAATAGATAAAGATAAGGCCGCAGAAGCCACTTTCAAAAAATGGGTGGGTATAGGGTAATACAGGCCTAAGGTAAGCAGGGGGACTATTATGAAGAAAAAGGCTGTTTTCAAAAAGATAAAAAAGCACCTAAAGGATTTTATGCTTGACGAAGAAGGGTTTGCTTCAAAGGATAAGATGCTTAAGTTGGGAATAGGCACTGTTGTTGCCCTAGGTGTTTTTTCAGAACTCTATCATAGTGTTTCGTTCGCCGATACCCATTCAAGCCACACGAGCCATTCCAGCAGTAGCGAGACGGTTCATAGCAGTGCCAATATAAAAAGGACGTACCATCAGAAGACGCACACAAGCAATCATTCAAGCCATTCAAGCCATTCAAGCGTCCATTCGAATCACAGTAATCACTCTTCATACTGATAAGGGAGGAGCATGAGAAATATGAACAAAGTAAGTTTTACCTGTTGTATTTTTGTGATCTTCTCTCTTATTTTACTATCCAAGCCCCTTTGGGCCTTAGACCAAGACCAGGACATAGCTCAGCCACAAGAAAAACCGGGGCAGGTTATTTTAGAAGAAGACCTTATAGAGATTCAGAACAGGGAGGTATCTGTAAGAAATAAAGACCTTCTCGACGGCCTGAAGCCGTACCTGGCCGTTGCAGAAGATGAGCTCTTAATCTGCTATAGCACCAAGGAGCCGGAAGATTGCGTAAAAGATGCAGAATCTATATACCTGATAAAGAATATCGCCGAAGGCAATATAGATTCTATAGATGATGTGAATATGCAAAAACTTTCAGCGGCATTACTATATGAGGGTGATGAAAAACTTACAGATTACCCGCTTAATTTATACAAAGGCATAAAGGAATGCGACCCAACTTTAGTATCCAAGGGTATGAATTCTGCTGAGTTTATCAAAAAACATGGCAAGTTCGACAAGGATTCGCCGGTGATACTCATCAACCTTTACTATGGTTTTTTAACTAATTCTGCAGATCCCAAAATAGCCTTTGATGAAAAAGATACTGATATAGAGGATATATTAGGATACAAGCTGCTCTTTAATCCTGAGGGGCCTACGGTTACCCTTGATTCGATAGCTCATGATTTTGCTGTGCTCGCTTACGTAAAAGAATATAAAAAGACAGACAAACCTATCATAGATTTGATAAAGGACCCGTATATAAAAAGACTGGCCACCGACCCGAACATAAAGAACCTCGATGATATTTTTAAGAAATAGAAGAGGGGCGCGGGCGGGATATCGTTTTAAATAATTAGAGATTTATAGATTTTAGAAATTGGAACAAGGAAAATATGTTTTTCTTGTTCCAATTTTTTCAGGAACATGAAAAAATTAAATACGGACTTTAAATCCCTACTCTTTTTTATTGTTTTATGATGAAAGACAACGCCCAGGAAAGTATTCGGAGAGTTCATATGAGACAGGAATCTTTTTATCATAAGTTCCAAACGGATATTTAAGGGCTTACCGTCATTTGCGTAATCGTTTATGCTTACGACAGCTGGGATTTGGCTAAAAGAAAATTTATTCGATGGGATAAAAACTCCGGCAGAAAACAAAGGTATTGAAAGTTCATCAACAATCTTTAATGTTGTATTATCAAAACCATGATAAGGCGGTACAAAACACTCAAGGAACATACTCCCAAAAGCACCTTTTAACCTTTTATACCCCTTTAAGATGTCTCTTTTTTGCTGAGAGTAACTTCTAAGAGTACCAAATTCATATTTATCGGACTTATCCAAATTGTAATTTGTATGCCGCCAGCCATGCTGTAGTATGTCTATAAGGCCGGGGTAGCGTTTTTTTCTCCTTACCAGGTATCGCATTAATTCAGTTTCAAGCCTTGCCGGTATTATAGCGTAATTTATGGGTATATTGTGTTTTAACAAGAACTCAGACACATTAAGGAATAGCTCATCTTTTTTATACAGGTCATCATTTCTTATAAAGACATATTTTCTGTTCATCAGAGTCCAATATAGGTTGAAAGATTATACGCGAGATTATACCGTCCCTTATGCGCAAAGGAGTCTCCCGTCTTAAGAAATACGTATTTCCTTTAAGAATTATTTTTCCCCCTATTTGGGGGTTTTCTATTTCAAAGGTTTTTCCTACGCACTCTTTTTTGCAGCGAAAGCAAAAACCTTTTTTTGCAGGTCCCGGCAGACCTATCTTACATAATCGAGTTGTTGACAAAAGGGCATAGGGGTAATATAGAGAAAGGTCCGCATCGATAGACCTATCTTTTATTATATTCAGATTGTCAATATCTATCTCAACCCTTTTAATCTTATATTGCTTTAAGAAACTGCCTAATCCAAATTTTTGCAATATACTATTTGCCTGCGAAAATGTGAACGGTGACAATAAGCGCCCTATTATAATCTTAAAACCTTTATATTTTTCACTCAGCAATCCAAGCACCCCGAAGTCGTTCACTATTATTTCGCAATGAGCAAATTGCTCTTTCAAAAAATCGAAGATAGGCAATAGTTTTTTCAGGCCATAGCTTGTTACTATAGGAGTTATTAAACTGAATGGTATAGCCCCTGCAGACGATATCATATTTTTCAGGTATGCCTTCGCGGGTATCCTATATTGGCAGAATTCATTTCCCAGATATACCCTGTCAAATTCTTTGGCCTTATTTAGCCATTTCATCTCGTCTACAATTATAGCTTTTTCCATATCCTGCCAGCAGTCTTTATAAAATCGTCTTTATCTATTTTATGATTCTTAAGAATATCCAGAAGTTTAGCGAGGAACTTGGTATTGGTATATTTCTCACGGCTGGTATCATCTCTGTGGCCCAGTTTTATGCATTCTACCCCCATGCTAAAGGAATCGTATAATGCAGCAAAAGGGTTTAAAAAAAGGTCTTGATTGAGATTTTTTATAAGACGTCTTTCCAAGACTTTACTGCCATTTATAGCCTTTACACTTTTATGGTCTTCACATGCTGAATTGCTTGGGTTTCGATGCATCCTACAAAATGAGTCAATATTATTACAATATGCCACCTTGTTAAAAAATACCTCTTTTTCAATCTTTATACCTTTGCAGGCATGCTCGATCTCTTTTGAGCTAATGTGTCTTGGAAATATAACCCTTGATATGCCAAATTGCATATTGAATTTTATAGCCGCAGAATTAAAACAGGGGTTAAGGCAGCTTAATATTATCTTTGCCTTTGGGTGCGTAGAGTTTATAATTTTCATTAGCATTATATCCGCTACGATAAAACCGTCTATTCCCAAAAGAAGAGAATACCTCACCAATTTTTTTATATATTCTAACTGCTCTTTAGAATAGCCCTTTTCATTCGCAGCTAGATAGATGCTCTTGTTTTGGGCGTGTGTTATGTTTACTGCATTTTCAAGGTTATTTATGTTTATATTGCACCTTGAATCATTAAACCTGTGATTTATAGGTCCGTATTTCGTATTAATGCCGCAGTAAAGCTCTTCTGCCCCAAGCTTAATCAGGCCCTCGATCTCGTTCAAACTTGAAAATCCTGCTACAATTTTCATAGCCTGTGCTCTTTGTGAGGACTATACAATGGATCCGTTGCAAAGAAACTTCTCTTATGTTCCCGTGCCAAAAATCTACTTCCCCCCTTGCACCATCTTAGGTAAAAACACTTTTTGCATTCTTGAGGTAGATAAGAGAGGGATCTTATCTTTTTTAAGAATGCATGATTCCATGCATCGCTTATATTATTTCCAACTGTTTTATCTATAAAATAACTTGGTTTGATATGCCCCATACTGTCAAAGACTAACCGTAGATGCCCGTCATCGTACATATTGCCCGCAAATATTTCAGGGTGGTCCAATGTTTTTTTAATTACGCAAAAAGGAATAGTATTTCCTATTATTAGATAGAGGCCTTTTTTTCTAATAGTTATGATAAACTCAAAAATCTTTTCAAAATCACTATTAGTAAGTTTGTATTCGCAGCTATTTTTTGTATTTATCATAGGCCTGTATAATTCCCATCTTTTTACCCCCAAGGCCTTGATTAATCTATAGTAAGATAAAAGATTCTTGATAAAGGTTTGTGAGATTATGGTCCCTATGCGCATTATGGGTATAGAGGATTTTTTTACGAGGCCGATATTTTTTATCTTTTTTAAAAACAAGTTACCGCTTCCAGCCAATGCCATGTCGCTTTTTGCATTATAGCCCTGCAGTGATATGAGAATGTTATCAACATAGTTTTCTATGCTCGTTATCAGTTCTTTATTAAGAAGAGAGGCGTTTGTATTAAGGCGCACGTAAAAGCCTCTTTCCTTAGCATATCTTAAAACCTCAACCAGATCTTCATATAAGAGGGGTTCGCCGCCAGTAAATAATACTTTTTTTATGCCTAGAGATTCACACTCAGCCAGTGCATTTTTTACTATCTTAACAGGAAGAGCACGGTCCTTTTTTTTCTTGAGATTACATATCGGACAGTCTTGGTTGCAGCTTTTTGTCAGCTCAAGAACAATCTCTTTTGGCAGGTCTTTTATGGGCCGGAGAGTTGCAATCTTCAACCCATTTTCTATGCCAGGACAGTCCTTAGCATGTAGACAGCGAGCACATTTTTTTAATCTATGATAGCTTTTATTACCACTCTTTTCATATGTGATGTGCTCAGTAGCATCTGGCATGCAGCAGTATGGTATGCCCTTTATTAATATGAAGAACTCATCCTGATAGTTGTTTAACAAGCTATATGCAACCGGTTTAAATTTCCCAAAAGGCGTCTTTAGGAGGTCTATGTAGAGATAAAGGCGAAATTGGTTTAATTTAACCCTTACGCCCATTTGCAAAAGTTGGATGATTAAGGATTTGATCATAGTTGTTGTTTTTTATTTTCTAAGAAGATATAATAACCTCATGACCCAGTGTATCAAGGGGCCGTTTAAAGATAAAGCACCTATAAACATAAACAAAGCCAGAGGAATTTTGCTTTTTTCTTCAAGAGGCTTAAGCTTGTTCATCACTATGCCTATGAGGCCGAATATAAGAGCATACTGCACGGCAAGGTTAAGGTAGGCCAGCATATACTTCAATGTAAAAGTCTCCTGTGCAAATAGGTATCTTAAAGAAAAACCCGAGATAAATAAGAATGCCAGTATTAGTTTAAAGCGCCTTGCCAATGCCACAACGGTAAATATTATATAGTAAGCGGCAAAATAAATAAGCATCACCAATATCGAGCTTCTTAAATTTAATTTTAAAACCACAGGTTCAATAACCCATGTTAATGCATAGAGAGTAAGGAAAGAGCGTATCATGTAGATTACAAGATCTTTAAGTATTTTTATATCATAAAGTATTCTATGGTTTTTTATTATGGAGATACATAAAGCAAAAATTATTCCTGCGGTGCTGATTAATATTATGTTTACAAAAAGAGCTATGCATGAAAGCTTAAAAAAAGCAAAATATCTTGATGCAGGTATCAGCATGCTGTAAACGATAAACAACTTAGCGTCGCCTGCGCTCCATGCCTTAGTCAGGTACATTAAATACGCTATAAGGATTGCTACAAGTGGGTTGATTATCAAATAAGGCGAGTAGGGCAGTTTATTAGATATAAATAAATATACATATACCAAAAATGCCGCGGAAAACGCTATAACAAGGTGTTTATTGAAAATCTTGTTACGCGTTATGTCCGTATATGAAGTGGCAATGCCTAAGGCCAAGAGTATAGGCGTAAGGTACAAATTGCATTCCATTATTGGAAAATTGACCTCCTTGTGCTATAATTATACCATGACAACAGCTTGCTTGTCAAAGAACCAATATATATGAGAAATCTTATACGCGATTACATGCCTAAAAAGTTCTGCCGCGAGTTTGTTATCATAAAAGGCCATGCCCTGCAGGTTAGCATGTATATGTCATGCGTATTGGGCATAAAACCCCTTATGGACGATTGGATTCCTACGCATGCCATAGGCGATTTCAGAAAAGCATGCAGAAAGTACGGCTTACACTGCAGGGAAGATATTATATTTTTAGATAAGAATAAAGAAGACATTGGCAAAGAAGTTGTGGGCAGGGAGAACATAACTTCCACTTCAGGCATTGGCTTACCTCTGGCTGCTAAAGTCGCGGGGACAATTCATGTGTTTGTATCAAAAGATAAAAACCTCCTTAAAGAGGGAATGTGGTATCCGGCAATAATAAAAAACAGAGTCGTTTTCCAGCCGCGTGCAGACACCTTAAATTACGGTGCTGTTTTAGGTTATCCGGATTGCTGCATAAGGTTTTTCCGCAAATACAATAACTGGGACAGGTATAGCTATCTTTATGAGGTGTTAAAAAACACAAAGACAACCCCGAGTTTTTTATGCAATCCCTTCTTAAAAGATATGGTGTTTTCATATATATACCATATGCCCTGCGGTTATGATTGCGTTAAGACTAAAACGCTTGTTTCTAGGCTAAGAAAAGAGATAAAAAAGCTAGAACCTGATTTTGTAACATTGGCAGACACATACCTTAAAATGCCTTTTTTAGTCTTTTATGAAAGAAAGGTATATGGTTTTGAGGGAAGCCTAAACAGGGACACGATAAGATATAAGAAATACCACTTTCTTTTTCCGGACAAAAGAAAAAATATATATGCAGGGCTTTTTAAAAGATCAGATAGAGTAAGAATGGACAGATGGCACATAAGCCTATTTAAGGGCAATAGGTATTCAGGGACTATTGATACCCAACAAAGCGGTTTTGCCCCGGAATATCCCTTCATGATACAGTTTTCATAAGAAAGGCCAGTAATAAAATGGCAATCAGCGTAAAGGCCGATTTTTTTAAGACATTTCATTTTTTACCTGCGCATGAGACAAATCACTTAAATGACAAAATACGCAGGAAAGATATTATATTATTTAAACTATCAGAAAAGGTATTTGACTCTCCAATACTGCTAAAACTGCTTATGTTTCAATCAAGACAATGGCTAAAAAGGGAAAAAACAGAACTTGCGTTTTCTATAGCAGGTTATGCCCACTATCTTGACAGGCAATACCGAAGGGCGGTTAAGTTTTTCCTAAAATCTATAGAGAAAAACCCCTTAAATGTAGATAACTGGTTTGATCTTGCCTTCAGCCTTTATCATTCAGATGGTAAGGACTTAGAGCTTTCAAAAGCTATAATATTCGATCACGACTTTTTTATAGATTATTACCATAAGTTAAATATAAAAAAATGTTCACGAAAAACAATAGAGAAGATTCACACAAAAATACAACGTTCAAAGAAAAAATGAAGATAGCCGTATATGTTAGTAATGATGAGACCTTAGGCCACATAACACGCATATCTTCAATATTAAAGCACCTTAAGAAAACCTTAAAAAACAATGTTGAGATACTTATCTTTCATAGCGGCAGCCCGAATAATACATGGGGCCTTGACAGATTCGGTAAATTGATAAACCTCCCCTATGCAATAAGCAAGAAGCATTTTAAATTAACCAGAAGAGTCTTTTTAAGGCCGGGAGTCCTAAGTAAGATAAATAAATCGCACATGTTAGAACGCCGTCAGCTTATAATCAAAAATTCACTTAAGAATTTCAAGCCCGATATTTTTTTAACAGAGTATTTTCCTTTTGGCCTTGAATTTTGGACACTTGAACTGATCGAGATAGTAAAATTTGTAAAGGAAAATCTCAGTACCAAAATTGTAAGCAGTGTAGGATACCCGTCTTATAGACCAATTACATCTTGCGTATTTGATCTTTATGACAGGATATTTTTCCACTATCCCAAGACAGAGATATCTTACTATATAGATTCATTAAAGGCCGCTTCATGTTTTCAGCAGGCAAGCGATTTTTCTGCATGCTTAAAAAAATATTCAGGCAGGATACGCCATACAGGCTATATAATCGAAAGCGAAAAGATAAATATTTCCAAACGCACAATAAGAAAAGACCTGAAAGTAAAGAAATCCCAGAAGCTTGTTGTAGTCAGCAGGGGAGGCGGCGTAATCAATGACAGAATAATCTTTCAGTCTATATTAGCTGCCAGAATACTTAAAGATGTTTTTTTCTTTATATCTGCAGGTCCTGCAACCCAAGAAAATGAATTCAAGCTCTTTAGCAGACAATGCTCAGGGTGTGGAAACATAAAAATAACCAGATGGCAGGATAATTTTTTAGATTTCTTAAATGCAGCTGATTTGAGTGTTAATATGTGCGGCTATAATACAATAGCAAAAATTTTATGGCTTAAGAAGCAATCTGTTACTGTTCCTCTTGATAGTATAGAGCAGGCTTACAGGGCAAAAATGCTTGCAGATAACCGGTTTGCCGTAATACTTAAGCCAAATGAGCTTAGCGTGGATACTATTACATTTGCCATAAAAAACATGCTGGATAACCCATTAAAGCCTAAAGCACATATTGAGAAGATTAGTTTTAACGGAGTCGAAGAGACAGTAAAGGGTTTGAGATGTTTGATGTAAAAAGAATGTTTGAGGTCGTAAATATCGAACATGTATGGCTGTTTTTTACAGACAGATGCAACTTAAACTGCGACTATTGTTTCTTTCAATATAGGAGCAACAAAAGGACGCTCTCTTTTGAGATGATTAAAAAGCTTATCGATACACTATCAGTCGATAAGCATTATAACTTTGTTGTCTCGGGAGGAGAGCCCCTTGTTGAATGGCAGACCGCCAGAAAGGTCATAGATTATGTAAGGAAAAAATTTCCACACTGTCCCGTGATTATCCAAACTAACGGGACCCTTTTAAACGAAGAGATAGCAGCATATCTTAAGTCCAACAGCGTATGCGTCGAACACGGCATAGACGGCAAATTTATCGCTAACCAAAGGCATCGAAAGGGTATATCAAAGGAGAATTTTAAGAAGGTACTCGAATCCATAGAGCTGGTATTGAGAATGGGTGTAAGAGTAAACCCAACAATGGCGATCCACCCTGACGAAGTCAATGATATATATGATAATTTTAAATTCCTTGTTTCGCTGGGGCTGTATTCTATGGATGTGCACCCTGTAGTTCTGGAAAAATGGGAGAAAAAACATATACCCGTATTTAAAAGAGAATATCTAAAGATTATCAAAGAAGATGCCAAGAAAGGTCATATGCTTATATGCAAGGATTATAATGCGCCGAAAGAATTTCGTTTTGACCTTGTCGTTATGCCGGACGGAAATATATTGCCAAACTGGGTATTCTTGACCCGACCTCCGCAGATAAAACAGGATTATTATATTCTTAAAATAGAAAAAGACGGTGTTTACGCATATGCGGACACATTAAAGTTTTTCTTAAAGACATACAACAAGTTTTATAAAAAACCCCATGCCACATACAGAGAGTTCAGCAACCTTAATGTGGAAATTTTCCTTAAAGATAATCCGAACGCCGTACTGAGCAGGCATTTTGATAATTATAAGCGCATATGCGATATAACCAAAAAAATAGACCAGAATGTTTTATCTAAAGATAGGTTATAAAAGATGAAGATAAGGTATGAAGATATGAAAATAGATAGGGCATTAACCAATGCCTACACAGAAGAGATAAAGAAGGCATTTAATCTAATCAGTGGCCAGGATGATATAGAGTTATTGCTTAGGGGCTTTGAAAAAAAATTCTCTGATTATATCGGAAGAAGGCATGCACTTGCCGTAAACTCCGGTACAGATGCTATCCACTTATGCCTGACAATGCTTGGCATAAAATCAGGCGATGAGGTTATAATGCCGAATGTTACATATCCGGCTGTTCCGATTGCCGTATCATATAGAGGCGCAAGGCCTGTATTTGTAGATGTAGACAGAGAATCTCTTAATATGGACGCAAGGGCAGTAGAGAAAGCGCTCACAAAGAAGACAAAGGTTATTATAGCCGCGCATATGTTTGCCATGCCATGTGATATCAAAAAGATATCTGATATAGCAAAGAGGCACAATATTAAAGTCATAGAGGATGTTTGTCAGGCTGAGAGCAGTACACTTGACGGTAAGAAATTAGGCAGCTTCGGTGATTTCGGATGCTTCTCATACTCATATTATAAGCCCCTATCTTCATGCGGAGGAGGTGGAGGGGCGATAGTATTTGATAACGAGCTATACAAGGATATATATAAATATACGCAGATCTGGCGGGATGAAAAATCACAGCTTAACGCAAGGGTGAGATTTGCGCCTATGTATCTCTTAGACCTTATATCTGTTGAGGTAAAGTTCAAGTATCTTCTGCCTATTATCAAATCAAGACAAAGGGCAAAGAAGATATATGAACAAGAACTTTGTAAGGTTAAAGGCATAACCATATTTAAAGATAAACCAAACGCCAATAGTGTGCCGCAGAACTTCGTAATATTATCGAATAAACGCGATAGCCTGAACAGCTATATGAAATGTAACAGTGTTATATGCCAGCAACCCTATAAGCCTTTACACATATCAAACACATTTAAAGAATTCTCTAAAGGCAGTAAATTCCCTGTGAGCGACATGTACTGGAAGAAGGCCCTGCATCTGCCGCTCTATTCTTTTATAACAGAAAAAGAAGTGAAATATGTGGCGAAATTGGTAAAAGATTTTTATAAAAGAAAGCCCGCAGATGACTAAAGCAGATTTCATATTCAGGATATACAAAAAACAGGATTGTGAAGCGCTCGCACACCTCTGGAAAAAGTCTAGGATTTTAAAAGACCGTGACATAGAATGTAGCCTTACTTCTTATATAAGGTGGAAATATGATTTTGCTCATCGAAACATGAAAAATATTATATGCTTGTGCCTGCAAGGCGAAAGAGCGCTGGCTTCATGCGGTGCATTAGCTAGGCAGGTTTTAATTGAAGGCAGGAAGGCGTCAGCATTTTTTGGTGTTGACAGCCTTGTAGATCCTGAACTACGGAAAAAAAAAGAAGGAAGATTCTTGTTCTTCAGAGTATATCGCAAGGCATTATTAGGCGAATTCAGGAAAGGAAGAAAAGGGTTAGTCGGCTGCTGTTTCCCAAACAAGAAAGTTCGCGGCCTGTACCTTCGGACAGGCTGGGTTGATACAAATATCATAGCCCATATGGTAAAAAGAATCAGCAAGGATCATGGCCGAGGCATAAAGACAAACATCTCTTTTGAAAGAATAGATAGATTTAATAAGCGTATGCTCTCTTTTATTAAAAATATCGAATCTAAATTTTCTTTTATCATAACGAGAAACAGTACGTATCTTAACTGGCGTTATTGTGACTGCCCAAGCAAAAAATATATAATCTATATCGCAAAGAAAGGCGCTGCGGTAAAAGGCTACATGGTATTGCGCATTGAGCCTAAAGGAGGCTATATTGTTGAGCTGTTGGCAGACCCGGATGACGCCGGTCTTATAAAGTGCATGATTTTAAAGGCTGAGGAGTTTTTTAAGATCCGGAATATATATGACATAAGCGTACTGTGCGGCAACAAGAGAATGAATAATATTTTTCTAAATTCGGGATATGCAACAAAGAGAAAGGTGGATTTTTTCTTGTTCTCCAAGAACAAACAAATGCTAGATGAGCTGCTTAAGAATAAAGATAATATGTTTGTCATGGCAGGCGATACGGACGGAGACACAGAATAGTTTCTAAGGTAGGCTTATTGCTTTAAGTTTAATTCGTTAAGATAGCCGTGAAAGGCAAGGCATTTGCGGCATTTCCCCTTTTTGGCTTTTGATATTATATCTTTACTTTTTACCGCATCAAACGTGCCTCTTTTAATATCACCGACAGATTTATAATATAGGCATGGGTATATCTTGCCGAAAGACGTTATGAAAACGCATTTTCCGGGGATCACGCAGCTTTTTATAAAATCCAGCTTTCCCGTTTCCAGAAACCTAAGAAGGGCTTCTATAGCAAATTCCGTAAGGTAGTTTTTGTTATATTTTTGTTTTTTTTCTAACTTTAATATTTCCGATAATTTATTTTTAAGTCTTTCTTTTGTGCAGGCGCTTAACTTTATAAATGAAAAATTCTTTGCGCTGTTTGAGCGGTTGTAATAATTCGGGTTTTTCTCAGCTAGTTTTACCAGGAATTCACATCCTAATTTTTTTGATATAAGATATACATTAGAGACATCATTGTAGTTATTAGGGGTTATAGTGAACTTGATTGAGATAGGTATGCCGTAGCGTTTTAAAATCTGTATATTTTTTAAAGTTTTCATAAACGCACCGGCAACACCGCGTTGTGCGTCATGAGACTTGGCTAGCCCATCAAGGCTTATGCTTAATGAGAGAGGCCCTAAGAATTTTTTGTGTTTTTTTATAAAATTACATATTTTATCGGTTGTCGCATTGGTGCTTATGTCTATATTTACTACTTTTTTTTTCAGGTAATCCAAAAACAATTTTTTGTATATGTTTTCAAAATCAGGATTAAGCAACGGTTCTCCTCCTGTCAGTGCTACCGAATAAGGCGGCTTAAGGAGCCTAAAGGATTTTTCTATATCAGATATGGATAGGGAGGTTCTATCCTTTTCTCTCCATATATCGCACATCGAGCATTTTAAATCGCACTTATTGGTCAGTTCGAAAGTTATATGATTCATGCTATTATTCTATCAAAAAGAATCCTCATAGTCTATAGGGAATAGGATTATATTGACCGCGGAATAATACCATGCTATAATTAACTTCCGTAAAAAGGAGTATTTATGAGTAGCAACATAAGAGAAGAGATAGAGCTTATAAGAAGAGGAACTGTTGAGATAATAAGCGAAGGAGAGCTTATTGAAAAGCTTAAAACTTCACACAAGAATCGGAAGCCCCTTATTATCAAGGCAGGGTTTGATCCTACGGCTCCGGACATACATCTTGGGCATACTGTGCTTTTGCGAAAGATGCGGCATTTTCAGGATCTAGGTCATAAGGTTGTGTTCCTGATAGGAGATTATACCGGAATGATAGGTGACCCTTCAGGCGCTTCAAAGATCAGGCCGCGTCTTACAAAAGAAGAAGTAGTGGAAAACGCCAAGACATATGAGAAGCAGGTTTCGAAAGTACTGGATATAAAAAAGCTTGAAGTCTGTTTTAATAGCAGCTGGTTTGAGGGCATGGACGGCCTCGCGCTTGCAGATCTGATGTCTAAATACTCTGCAATACGCCTTCTTGAAAGAGACGATTTTTTAGCTCGGTATAAAGCCCATAAGCCAATTTACATGCTTGAGTTTTTGTATCCCTTGCTTCAGGGCTATGATTCTGTTGCATTAAAAGCAGATATTGAGCTTGGTGGTAGCGATCAGAAATTCAACCTTTTAGTTGGAAGAGATATACAGACTTCTTATGGACAAGCCCCGCAAGTGGTTATTACCATGCCGCTCTTAGAGGGCACAGATGGCGTCCAGAAGATGTCAAAGTCTTATGGAAACTATATAGGTATAACAGATACACCAAAAGAAATGTTTGGCAAGATTATGTCTATATCTGACAGCATGATGTGGAGATATTATGAGCTACTTACAGATATAAGCATAAGCGAAATTAATCTTATGAAAAAAGATGCAGATGCAGGTAGCATGAACCCCAAAGATGCCAAAGTAAGGCTCGCTAAGGAGATTATTAAAACATATCATAGCGAAAAGGCAGCAGAAGAAGCTGAAAGGGAATTTGAAAACATATTTAAAAAGGGGAATATGCCCGCGGATATGCCTCTATATATAGTAGAAAAATCCGATCTCAAAGACAACAAGATATGGATATGCGCTCTTTTGACAAAGGCAGGCCTTACACAATCCAACACAGAGGCCAGGAAAATGATAAAACAGGGCGGGGTTTCAGTTGACGGCGAAAAAATATCAGATGAAAGCCTGCATATTATTCCAAAAGACGGCATGATTATTCAGGTCGGCAAAAGAAGGTTTGTAAAGTTACAAGTATCTTAACGCATCGTTTGCACCCCTGCCTTCACAGCAATGGTATTTTTGCATCTTACTAAATCAGGGCAAAAAAAGCCAAATTGCTGCTCTGGCAAGGGTGCAAACGATGTTATAATAGATCAATAATTACAGACGTTTTGATTTTCAATCGGGTGCCTGTTCCGGATTTGTGCGGCAGGGTGTACCCTTAATAATCAGGAGGTATTTATTATGAATATTAGAAACCTCATATTATTGGCTTTATCCTTTGTCTTTATATTGCCCATTGCAAGTTTTGCAGAGGAACAAGAAGAGATAGTGCTTACTACCTATTATCCTGCGCCCTATGGAGATTATGATGAGTTAATTGCAAATTCACTATTAGTAGCAGAACAGGTCAAGATTCAAGATGGTACCGAAGGTGCAGGCAAAGTCTTAACCTCTGATGCTGATGGTGTAGGCACGTGGCAGGCGCCACAAGCTTCATCTTTTGGGTCTATTGTAGACAAGGCCTGCGATACGCCTTACTTAGCAGAAACAGACGGATTTGTAATGGCTATTCCGGGTAACGATGGTACTAATTACTGGTCATATCTGCATGGACAGATATCTGACTCGGTATCTGGGCCTTGGACTACAATTTCACATGGTCACGGTTATACCCCCTCCGGAGGCAAAGGTTCCATTACTATGCCGGTAAAAAAGGGGGTATACTGGCAGATAGTTACGGCTTATGGCGTGCCCGCATTAGCAGTGCATTGGATGGCTGTGGGCGATTAGCGATAGTTATTATTAGCAGACAAGATATAGACGCTTTGAACTTTAATCGGCTGTCTGCCTGCCCCCTGGTACATAGCGTATAGAACAGACCATACTAGGCAATTTTTAAATATGATTTGAAACTGTATTATTGCGAAAAATTTATTAAAAATTTATCTTGAGATCCTTCGCCTTTTTTTGGCTCAGCATCAAGAAAAATTCGAAAGAGAATTTAATGAAAGTTTAGTTCCCTCTGATGCTCCTGTTTGTCGCATCATCGGGACACCTGCCTGCCGGCAGGCAGGGCTGCTGCTACTACTAACCGAATGTTACATTTCTATTTTGGTAAGAATGTTACATTTTTAATTTGGCTTGACATTATGCAAAAATAATACTTGACAAGATATAATGTTTGTGTTATTTTATGTGAACCTTCATAGAAAAACTTCATTGTTTATATCAATGATATATAGTTTGGCGGGAGGTATTGTCCGAAATTACCGCCGAAAAAATAGGAGGAGCTTCTTGAAAGAAGCTTTACTTGAAATAACCTGATTTGAAGATAAAAGAGGACAGTCATTTATGGCATCGTCTTGATGCCATTTTTTATGCCTGCCTAACGGCAGGCAGGCCTGCCTTTTTTTGAATACAGTTCTTTGAAAATTGGATAGCCAAAAGCTAGCGAGAATAAAGAAACTACTTGTGCAAGGCTCTGTCTGTTGAAATACAGGTAGATGAAAGAAAGTCAGTTGTAGGTTTTAGGTTGCAAGTTCTAGGTTGCAAAACTTAGAACATAGAATCTAGAGCATAGAACTTAAATATATCAAACTGGAGAGTTTGATCCTGGCTCAGAACGAACGCTGGCGGCGTGGATTAGGCATGCAAGTCGTACGAGACCCCTTGAACGGAAGCTTCGGCCGAAGGGATAGGGTGTTCTAGTGGCAAACGGGTGAGTAACGCGTGGGCAATCTACCTTAAAATTGCGGATAACCCCTCGAAAGAGGAGCTAATACGTGATGTGGCTGTTTTAGCATAAGCTTTAACAGCTAAAGGCGGGGATTCGTAAGAACCTGCCGTTTTAAGATGAGCCCGCGTCCTATCAGCTTGTTGGTGAGGTAACGGCTCACCAAGGCATTTGACGGGTAGCTGGTCTGAGAGGATGGTCAGCCACACTGGGACTGAGACACTGCCCAGACTCCTACGGGAGGCTGCAGTCGAGAATCTTTAGCAATGGGCGAAAGCCTGACTATGCGACGCCGCGTGAGCGATGAAGGCCTTCGGGTCGTAAAGCTCTGTCACAACGGATGAAAGTTCAGCATGTGAATAATGTGTTGGATTGACAGTACGTTGAGAGGAAGCCACGGCTAACTCCGTGCCAGCAGCCGCGGTAATACGGAGGTGGCAAGCGTTGTTCGGATTTATTGGGTGTAAAGGGTGTGTAGGTGTCCTGACAAGTCGGGTGTGAAATCCTTCAGCTCAACTGAAGAATTGCGCTCGAAACTAGCAGGATTGAGTGTATGAGAGGAGAGGGGAATTCTTGGTGTAAGAGTGAAATCTGTAGATATCAAGAAGAACACCTGCGGCGAAGGCGCCTCTCTGGCATACAACTGACACTGAAACACGAAAGCGTGGGTAGCAAACAGGATTAGATACCCTGGTAGTCCACGCTGTAAACGATGTGCACTAGGTGTGTCCTGTCAAAGGGGCGCGCCGTAGCTAACGCGTTAAGTGCACCACCTGGGGAGTACGTCGGCAACGATGAAACTCAAAGGAATTGACGGGGACCCGCACAAGCGGTGGAGCATGTGGTTTAATAGGACGCTACGCCTGGAACCTTACCAGGGCTTGACATGTATTTGACAGCCCTATGAAAGTAGGGCCTTCCCTCAAAGACAGATACACAGGTGTTGCATGGCTGTCGTCAGCTCGTGCCGTGAGGTGTTGGGTTAAGTCCCGCAACGAGCGCAACCCCTGCTCTTAGTTGCCCATTTTGGGATCTCTAAGAGGACTGCCGTTGATAAAACGGAGGAAGGTGGGGATGACGTCAAGTCAGTACGGCCCTTATGCCCTGGGCGACACACGTGCTACAATCCCTGCTACAAAGCGTTGCCAAACCGCGAGGTGGAGCTAATCGCAAAAAAGCAGGGCCAGTTCGGATTGAAGGCTGCAATTCGCCTTCATGAAGTCGGAATCGCTAGTAAGCGCGTATCAGCCACGATGCGCTGAATACGTTCCCGGGTCTTGTACACACCGCCCGTCAAGCCACCTGAGTCGATTGCACCCGAAGCCGCTGACCCAACCGTAAGGAGGGAGGCGTCGAAGGTGTGGTTGGTAAGGGGGACTAAGTCGTAACAAGGCAGCCGTACCGGAAGGTGTGGCTGGATCACCTCCTTTCTAAGGAGTATATTGGTTCACGGTTGACAGTTGACGGTTCGCAGAAATGGGAACATTAAACATTGACTGTGACCAATCACGCACAAGAAAAAGTTTTTTTATATCGCTGGCTTTGGTTATCCAATATTCATATTTTTATAATGGCTCTTTAATATTTTATGGCTCGAAAAGAATCAGGCCTCTGTGTTTTTTAATTAGGGCCGCTAGTTGGTTGACAGTTCACAGTTGACAGTTGGCAGAATAAGTCTGTGAACTGTCAACAATTAACTGTGAACTAACCCGGGCCTATAGCTCAGTTGGTAGAGCACCGTGCTGATAACGCGGTGGTCACTGGTTCAATTCCAGTTGGGCCCACCAGTTTTGTTGGTAGTTCAGCGTTTATAGTGCATAGTTTGAAAGTAAATGCTATGAACAATAAGCAATGAACTATAAACTAACCCGGGGATGTAGCTCAGCTGGGAGAGCACCTGCTTTGCAAGCAGGGGGTCAGGGGTTCGATCCCCCTCATCTCCACCAAACAAGAACTATCCTATGGTAAGGCAGTAATAATTATGCCTTATCAATACAATAGATTTGTTCTTTGACAACTTATATAGTCGAAAAACTACAATTTCAAACGAGAACCGTAATGATATGCTTTATTGTTCTGCGAGGAATTTTAAAGCATATTTGTAATCGAGTTTTTTGGTCAAGCTACAAAGAGCTTATGGTGGATGGCTTGGCGTCAAGAGGCGATGAAGGACGTGGTAAGCAGCGATATGCTTCGGGGAGGCGCAAACAGCCTTTGATCCGGAGATTTCCGAATGGGGGAACCCGCCTTGAGTAATATCAAGGTATCTTAAACTGAATACATAGG
>Ga0208325_1000131_pt1 | contig 20302 bp, 16 predicted proteins | sample PL_2010_330m_FD_185486 | JGI IMG/M metagenome (GOLD analysis project Ga0208325, IMG submission 185486) | Freshwater microbial communities from Powell Lake, British Columbia, Canada to study Microbial Dark Matter (Phase II) - PL_2010_330m... | ecosystem: Environmental > Aquatic > Freshwater >...
GTATTTTACAAGCAGGGTGTTAAGGCAAATGTTATTTTCTTTGATAACCGTCCGGCAAGTAAAGCGTATCAGACAAAAGAGGTGTGGATGTATGATTTTAGAACAAATATGCACTTTACACTCAAGAAGAATACGTTGAAATATGAGGACTTAAAAGATTTTATTGCCTGCTACAATCCGGCAAACAGGAATAAACGTAAAGAAACATGGTCAGAAAAGAATACCGAAGGCCGCTGGCGTAAGTTCTCTTATGATGAAATTATCGCACGGGACAAAACAAGCCTCGATATCTTCTGGCTTAAAGATAAAAGCTTAACAGATCTCGACAACCTTCCTGATCCTGATGACTTGGCGACAGAGATAATTGAAAATATTGAAGCGGGGCTCGAGAGTTTTAAGGGGATTATTGAGACGTTGAAGGGGTAGTGGGAGAAAATAATGTACATTTCAAAAATTGAAATTAACAATTTCCGTGGTTTTAAAGAGACCGTCCTTATCAATCTTACTGAAGGGGTCAACGTCCTCATTGGAGCAAATAATTGTGGGAAGTCAAATTTGCTTAAAGCATTATCTCTTCTTTTTGGCACAAAGACAAAGACTTTGGCTACTGACGATTTTAATAAGGATATAACCATAAAAAAGCTAAAAGAATCACCGCCCAAAATCCAGATTTCAGCTTTCATTAAAGAATCTGAACAAGAAAGTTTATATTCGGACGATTTGGTCTCTGTGTCAACATGCTTAACAAAATTAGATAAACCATATGAGGCCCGGCTAACTTATGAATTTTATTTGCCGGAGAAAGAACATAAGGAATACAAAGATGAAATGTCTTCCGTCGCTTCAAAAGATATAGAAGCGTACTGGAAGATTATAAGAAATCACTTCATAAGAAAATATACATATAAGATTTATGCGGGAAACCCTGAATACAAGACAGTTGCTGATGCTGATGTAATGAACAAATTTGATTTTCAGTTTCTGGATGCGATACGGGATGTCGAGCGTGATATGTTTACCGGAAAAAATACTCTGTTAAAAGATGTCTTAGATTTCTTTATGGATTATGACATAAAAACTGACAAGACAAAGACAAAATCAGAAATGACAGCGGCAATAAAAGAAAAAAAGAAAACATTTAGCGAAAAGGCAGCTGAACTTATCAAGAGTCTTCAAGATCGGATGAAAGCCGGAAAAAGTCATATGTTGAAATATGCAGAAAAGACAGGAGCAAGTTTTGGGAATGCAAACCCTAATTTTGAAGGGGATATCTTAGACAGTGAATTATATTCGGCCTTAAAATTGATCGTTGAACATGAGACGGGGATAAAGCTCCCTGCTACGCATAATGGATTGGGATATAACAATCTCATATATATTTCTTTGCTGCTTGCAAAGATGCAAAAGGATGCATCAGGAGAATATTTAGGCGGCAATGCGAAAATATTTCCTATCTTGGCGATTGAAGAACCAGAAGCTCATCTTCATCCATCAATGCAATATAAATTCCTGAAGTTTTTGAAAGAAAACCGACAGCAAGAAGTCCGTCAAATATTTATTACAACACATTCCCCAAATATTACAGCTGCGGTTGGACTAGATGAAATCATCGTCTTAAATGTCGATAATAAGGGCACATTTAATATCGGCTATCCAGGGAAGGTTTTTGGGGAAAGCCAAGAGGACAAGGATTCAAAAGCCTATGTTTCAAGATTTCTTGATGTTACAAAATCCGATATGCTTTTTGCCAAAGGTGTTATTCTCGTTGAAGGCATAACCGAGCAGCTTCTGGTTTCAATTCTGGCAGAAAAGAGCAAGAAGAATTTGGAAGACAACCATATAGCAGTAATCAATGTAGGCGGTAGATATTTCGAACACTTCTTGAAAATGTTTGATAGTAATCAAATACATTCAATACATAAAAAAATAGCTTGTATTACTGATCTGGATCCTCAAAGGAAAGCTAAGGAATCAGAAAAATATTCAAAATGTTATCCATTTGAACTCGACATAGATACGGAAAAATATGAATATCAACACTGCTCTAATCAGGTGGTGGACAAGTACAATGCAAGCAATAATCATCCGAATATCCAAAGCTTTAGTCAAACAGGAGGCATTGGAAAAACTTTTGAATACGAGTTGATTTTATGCAATCCCTGCAATGAAGTTCTTATAACAGACTGTATGTCAAATGCAGAAGAAATCAAGAATTTAATGAAAGCCTGTCGAGATAAAAATCCCATCAATAATATGTTAGAAATGTTGAGAAGTGAAAGTAAGGAAAATGAAAGGATAAAAAAGTCGATTGAGGAGAATGTCCAATGGGATGATGACAAGAAACGAGAACATATCATAGCAGCACGTTACCTTAACTCGATTGGCAAAGGTGCAAATGCTATTGAACTTTCACTAAAGATTGAGAAAGATGATTGTGAGATCTCGGTTCCTAATTACATAAAAGAAGCTGTTGAATGGATATGCAAATAGAACCAATATTATTAAAAGATTCTGATGAACTGCTTGAAGATATAGAACATCACTTTAAGGTGGTTGCTGGCCCTGGGGCAGGTAAAACCAGATGGCTTAGCAATCATATAAAGAATGTTTTGACACGCTCAGGAAGATTGAACAAATGCAGAAAGATAGCATGCATAACATATACAAATGTTGGTGTTGAGACAATTGTTAAAAGGCTTGGAGATTCGATCGATAAAGTAGAAGTCAGCACTATCCACAGTTTTTTGTATAAGCATATCATCAAGCCCTACATTTTCTTAATCAAGGATGAATATGGATTAGATCCTGCAAAGATTGATGGACATGAAGAGTTAATCCCGACAGGCGGAATTATATACCAGTGGAAAAATAGAACCAAACAAGTTCACACCCTAACTGATGATGCACAGGTTCTCAGGGCATTGAGCAGCGTAAGCTGGGAGTTAAACGAGCAAGAAGAACTTGAATTAAGACTGCGTAAATTTTGGATGGGAAAAGCAGGGCAGTATAATATACGTAAAGATTCATATATTGAATACAAGAAGATGTGGTGGGAGAAAAACTTATTGCACCACGATGATATTTTGTATTTTAGTTATACATTGCTCAAACAATGTCCTGATATTTTGCGAGTAATAAGAAGTAAATTCCCATATTTTTTTGTGGATGAGTTCCAAGACACAAATCCTATCCAAACTAAAATTTTAAAGATGCTGGCAGAAGAAGAGATAATAGTTGGGGTCATTGGCGATAAAGCCCAATCAATTTATGCTTTTCAAGGAGCAGATGTCAAACAATTTGAAGAGTTTGGATTGCCAAACATGCTTACTTATCAAATAGAAAATAATCACAGGAGCACGGAAGCGATATTAACTGTATTGAATTCTATCCGTAAAGATATTACACAGCTAAGTCCCGAAAAAAAGAGTGGTGAAATGCCTGCTGTTTTTATTGGTTCTGCGTTGGACTCTTTTCGCAAGGCAAAAGAGATTGTCAAATCCGATGATGTATGCACATTGAGTTATGCGAACGTAACGTCCTGTGAAATGAAAAACGAGTATGCCGGTGTGGGTGGAGACGACCTTCTCCTCAGCCTTTTATCTGTAGATAAATCAGATAGGGGCAAGATAATCGCTTCAATTATAAAGGGGGTAGAATATTCCAGGCAGAACAAATTCAAGGATGCGATCAAACAAGTTTCGAGATATTGTAAAGAAACAGATGAATTTAAAGGGCATAAGACATCTCTGCGAATTATCCACTCTATGTTGTCAAAATATGATAATTACCAGAATGGCAGCTTGTTTGATTTCTATTCGGCATTAACCGATATAGGGCTTCTTAAAATTTCTAAGATTAATACTTCTCGAGTTACCGCCATAAGAACTTTTTATGAACAGACAAGCTATAAAGAGATTGTCTTGTGGGTAAAATATAATGATGATGACAGCCTGCACAGGACCATTCATAAGGCTAAAGGCGATGAATTCGATAATGTATTGGTGATAATCAAAGACAAAAATAATGAAGCATTTGATGAAGAAAAGGAATTGAAATTTTTACTTTCTCCGAATTTAGATAATGAGGAACAAAGGGTCTATTATGTGGCGCTTAGCAGAGCAAAGAAAAACTTGTTTATTAATGTGCCGTCATTGTCGGATAAGAATAAAAAAAGATTTGAGGAGAAAGGTTTTATGATTGAAACCCTATAAATAGCTGGGAGGATATCGATCAAAATGTTAAAAATAAATATTGTTGAAAAAGATAAAATGTCCTTAAATTCGAAAGATAAGTAGATGAGCATAACCGCTTCTCAATTATATAATTATATCCAATGTCCTCACCGAGTGTGGCGGGATATCTATGGACCTCAGAATGAAAAGCTGGATGAGGAAAATGCTTTTTTACAGCTTATTTGGGAGCGGGGCATTTTCCATGAGAAGGAAATTATTGAATCCATTGGTGATTATAAAGATATTTCATCAGGAACCTTTGAGGAAAGAATAGCTGAAACGAAAAGCGCAATGGATGAAAAAGCCGATCTCATATATCAAGGCGTTGTTAAGTTTGATGATATGGTGGGTATCCCCGATCTATTGAAGAGGGACAGTAAAGAGTATATACCAATTGATATAAAATCTGGAAGAGGATATGGGGATTTTTCAGAAAATGGGGAAGAAATACTTAAAAAACACTATGCTGTTCAATTATGCTTGTATGCTGATATTTTGAAGAAACTTGGATATGCTACCGCGAATAAAGGAATCATAATAGATGGACATGGTGACTATGCAGATTATGATTTGGATTTATCACTTGGCAAAAGAGATGCAAGGACATATTGGCAATATTATGAAGAATTGAAATCTGAGGTCAGAGAGTTGATTTCTAACGAGGTTCAAAATGTGCCAGCCTTAGGGTCTGTTTGCAAGATGTGTATATGGTATACAAGTTGTAAGAAGTGGTGTTATATGCAAGATGATCTAACGAAGCTATTTTATTTAGGACGAAATAAACGAGATGCTTTAAATAATGTGTTTGGGATCATGTCTACTAAACAATTGTCGGAAATGGACCTGGAATCTGTTCTTGCTACTAGGAAGCTAGAAAAAGTTAAGCTTAAGGGCATGCAGCTCGGTGAAAAGACTATAGTGCACATTCACAAACGAGCACAGGTATTAAATAAATATCAAAAGCCTGTGTTTTATGAACCAGTCTCGTTTCCTGAAGTTGATATTGAATTGTATCTTGATATAGAAGATGATCCGATGAGGGGGATAGTGTATTTGCATGGCATCTATGAGAAGATAGGTGTTCAAGAGAGGTTTATTTCGTTTGTTGCTAAAACAACGGATGAAGAAGGAGAGAAACAAGCTTTCAAAGAATTATGGGATTACTTGAAATCTTTTGAAGGTAAATCCCACGCTGTTTATTATTATTCGAGTCACGAAAAAACTACATACAAGGCCTTGGCTGGACTTTATTCTGATATAGTAGCCCCTGAAGAAGTCGAAGCATATTTTAAACAGGCCTATGTAATTGATTTATATTATGACGCGATTTACAGTAAAACAGACTGGCCACTACCAAGTTATTCGTTGAAAGAAATAGCGACTTATCTTGGCTTCAAATGGCGAGATGAGACACCATCCGGGGCATTGTCTATACAGTGGTATAACGAATATTGCGAAACAAGAGACGAGAGCATTTTGCAGAGAATTCTAGAATATAACGAAGATGATTGTAAGGCATCAATGGTTATAAAAGTAAAACTCGAAGAGATATCTAAGCAGTAATCTGAAAAGCTATTTTTATGAATGGTAAAATAAATAATGGCACTTATACGCACAACCCAAAAACTACAGAAGGAACTCGGTATTAAGCCCGCTGATATCGCTTCGGATAAAATACCAGCTGGCGCTTTTCAGGAGTGGTATGCTCATGTCTTTATACTCGATCGTAAAAAGCAGGTGATATTTGTTGAGACAGAGACCTTATTTTCGTTTTGTGTGCCAAATCTTACCCGAAAAGACATCAAAGAACGTTTCTCGGAGATATTCGAAAAGGGGTTAGGCAAGGCGCTATATGTTGAGGGTGTAAGCGGTGAGGCTGTGTCAAAATTAATGGAAGCATGTCGTGGCGAGATCGTTTTCGGTAAAACTGAAAACCGCAGGACAATTGGCGCGATGAATGAACTTGTGAAACAGCATAAATACTCATTTTATTATCAGGACAGGCCAATGGATGTTCAGGATAGGTGTAATCGCTATATGCCGATGCGTGGATTTCCGAATGGTTCTAAGGATTACCAGTTTCCCATAGATGTGTTCGCGAAAACGCTGAAAGAACAATATGGATTTGACTTTACTCCGCATAAGCAGGATGCTATCAAAAAAATATTTTCTGAGAGTCCATTGGGTGTTTAAAAATAGAGGTGTTTGTGGTAAGGGAAGAGAAGAGAAAAAATACAGAATATGATTGGGATTATCTTTTAAGAGAGGTTAAAAATATACGTCGTGATTACAATAGGGCAATTCGTGCTAGGAATGTAACAAGGCCTTTGATTTTAAAGAAAAAGGAATATTTAACCAACTCTAAGATTATCGCCCGCGGATTGATGCGGTGGGAATGCATCCGCAGAAACGAGCAGTTCAGGCGGTTATGTGATGGAGATAAGGAAATCTTATCTCTTGGCAAAGATATTAATCTGACGCCTGAAAGCACAAAATCCCGGTTATCCAATGAACTTACAAAAATAAAGACGAAAACAGGCAAAGACAAAAGGGTATCTTTCACAAGCAGAAAAGACGAGCATAAATATACAGCCTATTTTTATTTCCTCAAGAACCTTGGTCACTCGCAGTCCCTCGCTAATTCTCCAGTTTATTCTAAACAACACCATGCTTTGCTTTATGATATGCTTGATAATAAAGACATTAAAAAGTTAAGCCAAGAACAGATAACCGATTTTATTGCCCAACTACCACGAAGGGTTGAGTTTACTGTAGATTTTGGATACACCAAACAGGAGATTATGGCTGATTTTGAGAGACAGATTGATATGTGGTTTAGCCTTAATGATGCCACTGGGGATCGAAATACAAAAAGAGCTTTGGATTACGCGAATATCAATCGGTATCTGAAAGTTTATGATCTAAAAAATAACAAGTCAAAAATAACGTTTTCTGATATCGCCCAGCAGTTATATCCCGGGCCTTCAAATAAAAATCTTGATTCCGCAATCCAGCAGGTGAAGCGGGAATACAAGCGAGCTAAAGAACTGATAAGAGGAGGGTTCATATTCATAAAATAGCGTAACACTTAAGCATCCCAGCTTGATTGTCTTTTAAAACCTTTTAAATTTAACGTATCCTGTGTGATGAGAGTTGCACAGGATTTTTTATTTTTAGGGCGCGAAATTTTGAAGGCAAAAACGTAATACCCGCAGTGAGGATAAAAGAGGAGAGAACAATGGAAGAGAAGTACTTTGAAGCAGGGAATATTTATCTGGCCACATATCTGGTATCTAAAGGGTGTGAGATGAAGGGCCTTTCGGGGTTTGGTAGGCAGAAACGCATACTTTTTGATAATGCCGAGAAAACACGAAAACTGGCGGATAAATTTTTCAGTAATTCCAAAGAGGAGCAATTATTTCAGTGTTACAGAAAAGTTAAAGATTTTATATTTCAAAACGGAGTGTAGAGAAATGAGTGAAGAGAGAAGACAAGAGAAAAAGTGGGATATCGATAATATCCCTCAGGAGTTAAAAGACCTGCCTATCTGGGTTGGGTTTAAATTCAAGCCTCAAGAAGGAAAGAAGCCCAAAAAAGAGCCCTACAACGCGGCTACCGGCGGGCATGCCCAATCCAACAATCCTAAAACATGGTGTACGTTTGATCAGGTTATAGCAAAAGCCGAGATCTTAAAATTTGACGCTATAGGCATCGCCGTTGTTGAGCCGTATATTGTCTGTGATGTTGATAATTCAGTAGAAAATTGTATCTCCTCACCCTTAGCAAATAAAATAATTTCAGGATTTCCAAGTTATACAGAATTCTCCCCGAGCAAGACAGGTATTCACATTATAGGTAAAGGCAAAATTCCGAGAGATCGTGTGTTTAAAACTCTTGATGTTGAAATTTATTCAAAAACTCGCTTTTTGACATTTACCGGCGATCTTATGCCGAGGACACCAAGCGTAATCTGTGATGTTGATATTTTAAAACTCTACGATGAACTTGCCTCGCTAGATGACGAGAACAAGAAAATAAAAGCGTTGTTAAAGAAAATAGAAAAAAGCAAAGATAAAACAACCTTCTTCAAGCTTTATGAAGGTAATTGGCAAGATGATTACCCTTCTCAATCAGAGGCTGACCTTGCTTTTTGCAATAAACTCGCTTTCTGGACAAGCAAAGATCCGGAGTTTATAGATAGGGTATTCAGGAAATCCGGCCTTATGCGGCCCAAGTGGGATGAGAAACATTTCGGTGACGGCAGGACGTACGGCGCGGATGTTATCGCCAAGGCTATCGCCGGGTGCCGTGATGTTTATAGCGCGAGCGATTCATCAGCGTATACGCCCAAGAAGATAAACTCCAATGAAGTGGCGGATGCCATTATTGTGAAGCGCAGGCTTATTAATTTCGCGGATACATATTATGAATATCGAACCGGATGTTACAGGTCGCTTTTTATTGAAGAGGTACAGAAGTGGATCAAGGATGTATGCGGGGCGATGTTTTCGGCGAGCAAACTTCGCAATGTGCTTGTGGCGTTAAAGACTGAGACGTTTATAAAGCCCGATATTATTAACGGTGTTTCAGTTCTTAATGTCAAAAACGGTCTTTATGACATCGATAATATGCGGCTTGTTCCGCATTCTGCGGATGTGTATTCCATTAATCAACTTAATGTGACTTATCGGGATGATGTTGATTGCCCGGTATGGAGGAAAAGTTTAGAGCAAATATTTGAGAACGATCAGGAGCGTATCGAGTTACTGCAGGAGTTTTTCGGATATTGCCTTACACGCGAAAATGATTATGAAAAGGCGCTGTTTCTGTTTGGCGAGGGCGCAAATGGCAAGAGCGTTGTTTTATATGTGCTTGAAGAGCTTGTCGGAAAAGAGAACTGTTCGTCAATCGCTCTTGAGAAGTTTAATGATTCGCACTATATCGCCCGGCTTCGCGATAAGCTGGTCAATATCAGTCTTGAGACCAATGCCAAGACGAATGTCTATGACAATATGTTCAAGGCTATTGTGACCGGTGATACGATTTCCGCGGATGAAAAATACGGCCAGCCGTTTCAGTTTAAGCCTTACTGCAAGCTTTTATTCTCGACAAACAATATGCCGCGTGTGGGTGATAAGAGTGAAGGGTATTACCGCCGCCTTTTAATCCTTCCGTTTAACCGTCAATTCAACAAAGAAGAACGTGACCCCAAACTTAAATACAAGATCGCTTCAAGCGAGCTTGACGGAATTTTTCTGTGGGCGCTTAAAGGACTAAAACGGTTAAGGGATAGAGGCTATTTCGAGGAGAGCGCGTCTATGCTCAATGTTAAAGATGAATACCGTAAAGAGAATAATAACGTGATTATCTTTGTCGCGGAGATGTGCGTTCTCGACGCGCATGATGATATCAGTAAGGATGATTTGTATCAGGCGTATAACAACTGGTGTCTGGATAGCGGGTATCGGCCGCTTAGCAAGATCACGTTTGGTCGTGAATTAATCCGGCAATATGCTTCGGTTAATAAGGGAAGATCTAGTTCCGCGAGGACGTGGAAAGGCATCCGGCTTCGCAAAGAGGGTGAAGTGGATATTTCCGGGCGCCCCTATTAGTGACAACTATGACAAGAATGACAGGAATATTCATTAATTGTGTTTAAAAGATTGAGGTGAGGAAGGTGAAAAAGCAGGAAGAAAAGAATAAATAATTATGGAAAAAGTTGTCATTTCTGTCATTTGGCGCATGCCGAGAAGGGGGATTGAGAATGTATTACTACAACCGGTACAGGAAAAAGAAGAAGAAAAAATGGAAGCCAGGATTCTGGACGCATGTGCGGCTTAGAAGACCTGACGGGCATGGAGTAACGCTTAAGATTTATGTTACGCCTCGGGCCATACAAAAATGGGTCCTTCTGACGGGGGGTTGCGCGAGGGTCAGGCGAGGCGCATTCTGTCAGTGATATTAGGTTCAATTTTTGCGTTGCATGTTCAATTGAGGTGAAGTTACAGAGGCGTGGTCATATGGGTATTTTACTCATAAATAGGCCATATTTAATGGTTTTCGGGTTCAAAATCGCCACGAAAACCTGCAAAATTTAAAAAGGAGGATTTCAGTATGGAAGAGAATAAGAAACCGGAAAATACGAAGCCAAATATCGTAGAGATAGCTAAGAAGAAGCGGCACCTATATCTTTACGAGAAACTTAATAGCGGGACGCCGTTTACTCAAGCAGAGCTAAAAGAACTTGAGCGGCTTGAGGCGGCGTCAAATTTACCCAATGGTGTTGTGGATACAAAAGAAAAGCTGGCAAAGGCTTTAGGTGTGTCGGTAAGGACAGTTTATTATTGGGCAAAAGAAGGTATGCCGGTAACGCCAGATGGTAATTTCGATCTTCTTGAGATTAAGGCGTGGCGGATGACAGAGCAAAGCCATAAGGATTTGAGGGATACTGAGAAGGATAAGTGGGATATAGAGTACCGCAAGAATAAAGCTCTCTTAGCGGAGATTGATTTGAATAGGGCTTTGGGAGAACTCATCTCCAGGGATGAAGTTGAAAAAGGACGCGTCGCAAGGATCATAGCTGTCAAGAGGTCGTTTCTGGCTTTGCCAACTGTAATGGCGCCTCTTCTGGCGATGAAAGAACCGCGGGAAATAGAGAAGCTTCTTTATGACGCGATAGCGGAGATTATCGATGAATTCGCGGGTGTAAGAAAAGGGCATGATGGAGAGGTTAAAGAAGGGGAATAACGTAATTACGAAGAAGTCGCGCGGCTGGGAAGCATTAGAGATAATGCTCAAGAGCCGGGGTTTGTCCGGTACGCAAATAGAAGAAGCCCGCAAGTCATTCCATGACGGCATAGAGGTTTTATCTAAGATGTTTTTGGTATGTTATGATGCGGAGAAACAGGATGACAGGCTGAACAAATAACTTGTATAAGGTTGTTTAATACGGTACAATACGATTGCTTATTAAAGGGGTCATTTATTATGAAGAAATACACGATGACAGAGACGGCAAAGATGTTGGGAGTTCACCGGCAGACCATGATCCATTGGGTTCGCAGGGGCTGGATTGAGCCAAAGAGAGATTATAGAAATTGGCCTGTTTTTACTGAGAAGTGCATTAAAAAGATCAAGGAATGGCGAGAGACGTTAAAGTAGGTAATATGAAAGTAGCATTATATACAAGAGTTAGCACAGAGGATCAGGCGAGGGAAGGGTTTTCGCTGGAGGTTCAGCGGGATTACCTTTTGCAGTATGCCAAGAACTTCGGCTGGGATGTTTTTTGCAGTATGTCCGGACGAGATGTTTATATGGATGACGGGTATTCCGGCGGGAATATGGACAGGCCCGCTTTACAGAGGCTTTTATTTGATGCTAAGAATAAGCAGTTTGACATGGTGATGGTTTATAAGCAAGATAGGCTTAGCAGGAAATTAAAGGATCTTTTGGCTTTGCTCGAAGAGTTTGAGTCCTTAGGGATTGGATACAAGTCAGCGACTGAACCGTTTGATACGACATCCAGCGCGGGCAAGATGGCGATTCAGATGCTCGGCAGTTGCGCGGAGTTTGAACGTAATCGTCTGGTCGAAAGAGTATTCCCGGGTATGGTGGTCGGAGTGAAAAAGGGCCACTGGCAGGGCGCTCGCTACGCTCCTTATGGGTACCGCTACAATAAAGAGATCAAGAAGCTAGAAGTTTACGCCGAAGAAGCCAAGATAGTTAAAGAAATTTATGATATGTATATGAGCGGTAAAAGCACATCTCAAATTGCCGGGCATTATTACAATTTGGGTATCAAGTCACGTCAGGGTGGGAAGTTCTATACCAAGTTTATTTCATCAATTCTTAAGAATAAAGTTTATTTAGGCACACTTGTGTGGAATAAGAGACGGTATGAGAAGAAAGAAAAAACCCACAACGGCGAAGGTAAGGGTTATAAGTATGTGAACAATGACTTGTCACAAGTTATAGAGGTGCCGGATTGCCATGAACCGATCATTGCGCAAGATGTATTTGATAAAGTGCAGAAACTTCTCGCCAGAAACCGCACCAATACGGTTGTGAGGTTCAAAAACAATGTGTATCATTTATCCGGTGTTTTAAAATGCAATGAATGCGGGCGTAATTACAGAGGGTTGACGTTAACGAAGAATCACCGGACAAAAGAACGCAAACCGTGGTATTGCTGTTCGTCTGTCGGAGTGTCATACGTCAAATGTAACAACAGGTATGTTACGGCTGATTCTATCAATAGACAGGTTTGGGATATTATCGATACGATCAGCAAGAATCTTCATGTGATTGAAGGACTGGGTGATATGATCAAGTTGAGTGCTACTGAACCGGAACAACATTATATAGAAGAACTCGAGATGAAAGAGAAAACGTTTAGTAAGAATCTTGAGAAGCAGAAAGCGCTGTATGAAGTGTTCTCGGAAGATAAGATCAACATTGATATTTACAAAGATAAAGCCGAGCTTCTCCGCAACGAGGAGAAAAATCTCAGGCAGGATATTAAGTCGATTCAGTTAAAGATTCTTGAGAAGCGAAACTCGGTTAATCTGGTAAAGGCCACGCAGGATTTTCTGTTGAAGTTGAGGAGCAACCCCAACACTCAGCAGATGGATTATCTTATTAAGACGTTTATGAGGATCATATTTAAAGGGATTTATATTCAAAATCAGGAAATTGTTAAGGTTGATATTAATCAGCCGTGGAAGATGTGCTATGACGAGGCGTTAAAAGTCCGTCATTCTGAGGCGGAGCCGAAGAATCTGGAAGGGAAAGAGATCCTTCGCTTTGCTCAGGATGACACGGTTGGAAAAGGAGTAAAATGTCAGAAAAAGAGAGAAATGACGCCAAAAAAGGCGAAAATAAAGACAAGCCGGGGTACGGAAAGCGTATACTTTTGCGTACCTTCGGATGTCAGATGAACGAGAGGGATTCAGAGATTATATATACGATGATGATGCAAGAGGGTTATGCCCCTGCGCAGTCATATGAAGAGGCAGATCTTGTTATATTTAACACTTGCTCGGTCAGAGAACATGCCGAAGATAGGGTATGGGGGAAACTGACGGAGTTAAAAAGGCTTAAAATTGATCGCAATGACATCGTTATAGGTTTGGTAGGCTGCATGGGTAAGGCGTACGGTAAAGAGATATTTAAAAGGCTTCCTCACGTTGATTTTGTCTGTGGGCCGGCTAATATTTACGATATACCGATGCTTATTGAAAAGGTTGAATCAGGGAAATCCCATATTACAGCGATTTCAAAAGAGCATAGGCCTTTGAGGACAGGAAAAATGAAAACAGTCCTTAGCCGGAAACAGCCCGCATCCCAATACAGAGAAGAGAAAATAAGGGCCTGGGTTAACATAAGCCAGGGTTGTAATAATTTCTGTTCTTATTGTATAGTCCCCTATGTGCGCGGAAGCGAAATAAGCCGTCAACAAAAAGATATAATAGATGAGATAAAGCAGCTTGTTGATAATGGTACAAAAGAAATCACCCTTTTAGGGCAGAATGTGAATTCTTATCAGGCTGCAGCTGGTGGTTCGCAGTCTGCAGATAAGAATGATTTTGTGAAGCTGCTGGAAAAGATTAACAAGTTAGAAGGGCTTGAAAGGGTACGTTTTATGACATCGCATCCAAAAGACGCGGGCGCAGAACTCTTTAAAGCCGTAGCAGGGCTTAGTAAGGTTTGCGAGCATATCCATCTTCCTATGCAGTCAGGTTCAAGCAGGATTTTAAAACTTATGAACAGAGGATATACCCGCGCGCATTACCTTAAGTTAGTTAAAGATATGCGTAGAATAATACCCGGCTGCTCGATAACAACCGATATAATAGTTGGTTTTCCGTCGGAATCCGAAAAAGATTTTAAGGATACTTACGAGATTATGAAAAATACAGAATTTAACAGTGCGTTTATATTTAAGTATTCGCCAAGGCCTTTTGCGAAGGCATCGCAGATGGACGACGATGTTGATATGGAGGCGAAAAAGGAGCGAAATCAGGTATTACTTCATCTGCAGGACAAGGTATCACGAAAAAAACATGAGAAACTTATAGGAAAAACAGAAAATGTTCTTGGTCTTTCTATAGCGAAAAAGAAGCCCGATTCTTCAAGTGACCTATCATCAACCTTCATAAAAACAAGGACAAGGAAAAACGACCAGCTGGTATGCAAAGGCGATAAGCAATTGATAGGAAAGATTTTTGACGTTAAAATAAAAGGCGCCCAGAATAATACGCTTATAGGGGATATAGTATGAGCAAGATTTTTATATATGTGTTATCTATTATTTTTCTTATTTTGCCGCCGGGTACTGGTTATTGTGCAGCTGTAAAACTTGATGAGGCATGGATACATTATCTTAAGGGTGATTACAGAAAAACTATTGAGATATGCCGTGAGATAACCAGCCAGAAGGCGTTAGGCGATCAGGGCCGCTATATTATGGGACTTTCCTTTTTAAATCTTGGCAGGCAGGAAGAGGCAAGAGAGAATTTCGAATTTATTTTGTCTAATTATCCCGGTTCAAAGCTGCGGCAGGAGTTGCTCCTTGGTATCGCGGATTCATATTTTTTAAATGGTGAGTTTGAAAAAGCAGAGCAATTGTATGCTGTCATGCTAAAGAGTTATCCTGCATCAGATTATTCAAGCATTGCTTATATTAGAATGGGTCAGGCTCAACGCAGGCAGGGAAAGTGGAAGGAGGCGGAAGCCTCTTTTAACAGAATTATAAGGGAGTATCCATTGAGTATTGAGGTGAAGCAGGCAAAAATATTTTATGAGAAAGACCCTTTTTTTACAGTGCAGGCAGGAGCATTTTCTAAAAAAGAGAATGCTTCAAGGCTTGTCAGCAGCCTTAAAAGAAAAGGTTATAACGCCGAACTTATCAAAGAAAAAGATGATAGCAGTGTATTGTATAAGGTGCAAATCCGCGGATTTGATGCTCCTGAAACCGCGGAAGGAGAATTAAACAGGCTTGAAAAAGATGGTTTTTCAGGCCGTATTGTAAGTTAAATTGTATGAAAACAATAATATTCTTGGTAGGCCCTACTGCTGTTGGAAAAACAGCGGTTTCTATCTACGCGGCGAAGATATTGAATGCCGAGATAATATCGTGCGATTCAATGCAGATATATAAAGGTATGGACATCGGCACACAAAAACCCTCCCCGGCTCAGCTTAGCAAGATACCCCATCATATGATAGATATAATACCCCTTTCAAGAAGTTTTAGTGTTGCGAATTTTCGTAAAAAAGCGTTAAAATGCATAAAAGATATTGAAAGAAAAGGCAAAAGTGTTATATTTGCAGGAGGCACCGCCCTTTATATGAAGGCATTGGTGGATGGGCTTTTCTTGTCACCATCGGCGGATTATGCCTTAAGAGAAAAGCTTTTAAGTGAAGAAGCTGAAAATGGCAACGGCTATCTATATAAAAAGCTTTGTAATGTTGATACAGAAACAGCAAGGATTCTTCATCCTAATGATATAAGGCGCGTAATAAGGGCATTAGAGGTATACCTTAATACAAAGGTTCCGATCTCTGAGCTTAAGAAAACCACAAAAGGATTAAAAGAGAAATATGATATAGGAATATTCTGCTTAAACCGTGACAGAGAAAATCTCTATCGGATTATAGATAAACGTGTTGATCTTATGTTCAGGAAGGGCCTGCTGGCTGAATGCAGGCGGTTAAAGGATAAAAAGCTTTCAGTAACAGCAAGGCAGGCATTGGGCTATAAGGAGGTTTTTGATTATCTCGATAAGAAGATAAACCTAAACGACGCGAAAGTATCCATTAAGAAGAGAACAAGGAATTTCGCGAAAAGACAGCTCTCATGGTTTAGAAATGATAGCAGGATTGAGTGGATCGACATAGATAATTATTCACCAAAACAGGCGGCAAGGATAATATGCAAAAAACTTATGAGGTAAAAGAACGTTTAAAAAAGCGTGTGATACTTGTTACGGTAAGCCTGCATGAAGACAGAAAGAAAGGTTGGGGGCAGGAGGATAGCCAGGCGGAATTTACGGAGCTTGCTTTATCAAGCGGTGTTAAGATATTAGATCATATTATTGCCAGGGTTGATGAACCGACAGCCAATTTTTTATTGGGCAAGGGGAAGGCCTCTGAAATACACGATATGGTTCACTCTCACGAAAAAGATATCGACGCTGTTATATTCAGCGAGAACTTATCAAGTACTCAGCAAAGAAACCTCCAGGAGTTTCTAGGCGTAAAGATCATGGACAGAACCCAGATTATCCTTGATATCTTTTCGCAGCGTGCCCATACAAATGAAGGCAAGCTCCAGGTAGAGTTTGCCCAGCTTGAATATCTTTTGCCGCGATTAGCGGGTATAGGAATAAAACTATCCCAGCTCGGAGGCGGTATAGGTACACGCGGGCCAGGGGAAAAGATGATTGAAACAGACCGCCGCGGGGTCATGAGAAGGATAAAATATGTAAAGTCAGAACTTGCCGACCTCAGCAGGAGAAGAAAAAGCTTAAGGCAGAACAGGATGGATCACTCTGTAGCCACAGTTGCCGTAATAGGCTATACTAATGCCGGCAAGTCAACCCTTCTAAATAAACTTACGGGCTCTGATGTTCTATCTGATAATAAGCTGTTTAGTACATTGGACCTTACATCCAGAAAAATGACCTTGCCCAATAACCAGAAGATACTGCTTGTGGATACAGTAGGGTTTATACATAAGCTTCCCCATAATCTGATTGAGGCATTTAAGGCAACGCTTGAAGAGGTTAAAGAGGCGGATTTACTTTTACATGTTCTGGATATAAGTAATCCGAAGGCAAACGAGCATCTGAATGCTGTGTACGAGGTTTTAAAGGAAATAGATTCTTATCAAAAACCCGTAGTAACTGCCTTAAATAAGATTGATCTAGTTGAAAATAATTTTATTACTGAGCGCTTTCGAAGGAACATAACAGATTCGGTTGCTATATCCGCAAAAGAGGGCACTTCTCTTAAGGCGTTGGTTGATATTATAAAGAAAAGAACGCCTGTTTTAATGGAAAAGGTTGATGTGCTTATACCGCATAGCAGGATGCCTGTATTAAATTATATCTATGAACAAGGCCAGGTCTTAGAAAGAAAAGATACCCCGGAAGGCGTACGTGTAAAAGCGATAATCCCCCTTCACCTAAAATCCAAACTCCTTTAATTTTGTCAGGGGTTCAAGAACCGTTTCTGAAATAATTCTTGACAAAAACAGGAAAAGTGATAAAATTAGGTTTCATGATTAGCACTCTAAACTATAGAGTGCTAAAAGACAAAAGAATAACATGATACAAAAAGATACCAATATAAGAAAAGATAAGATCTTAGGGCTTATCATTGATACGTATATCAGCACGGCAGAGCCGATAGCGTCAAGGGCTATAAGCAGGAAGCTGCGCATGAGCTTAAGCTCTGCCAGTGTGCGAAATGTAATGAGCGACCTGGAGGAACAGGGCCTTATTACGCATCTGCATACATCTGCGGGAAGAATACCGACTGAAAAGGGTTATCGTCATTATATAGATAAACTTATGCGCGCCTCGTTTCTTACTGAGGAAGAAAAAAGATTAGTGGATAAGGAGTTCAAGGCAAGGACAAGCGAGCTTAACGCGCTGCTTGATAAGACATCAAACGTGTTATCATCAATCACAAATCAGGCCGGTATTGTTCTCTTGCCATTTCTGCAAAAAAGCCCGTTTAAACACATAGAACTTATAAAACTGGGTCCTAATCAAATATTGGCAGTACTTATTACTTCATTAGGCGTTACAAAGGATTTTGTGATATCCATTGATGAGGATATGCCCGCGCAGGAGATATCGCGTATATCTAATTTCATAAATAAATACATGGGAAAGTATTCTTTAAGCGATATAAGGAAAGAAATCACGCAGAGGCTTATTGCTGAAAAAGATTCCTTTTTCTATGTATTGGAACAGGCAAAGGCTATTATCGATATTATGCTTGATATTATAAAAGAAAACAGGATATACCTTGACGGAAGATTCCATATTACAGAACAGCCGGAGTTTGATAACATAGAGAAGATAAAGAACATATTAAAGCGCCTTGAGGATAAGGATTTTTTGTTTTCATTGCTCAAAAAGTTTTGCGACAAGGAAGGGCCGAATATTTATATAGGCTCAGAATTAGGAGATGATTTCTCGGAATGCAGCTTTATAACATGCAATTATTGTATAGGCGATACCTCTTGCGGCGTATTGGGGATTATAGGCCCTACAAGGATGGAATATGGCCGGCTTATATCTATTGTAGATTATATAGCCACTAAATTAAGTGGGGTATTGAAATAATGTTTAAAGACAAGAATAAAAATAAGCAGGAAGATAAGGCGAACGATAAAGAAGCGGATTTGGGCGCACTGGAAGCAGAATTAAAGGTTCTGCGCGAGGAGCTTTCAAAGAAGGATGATAGCCAGGACAGGCTCTTAAGGCTTCAGGCGGAGTTTGATAATTTCAGGAAAAGATCTATTAAGGAAAGGCAGGAATTCATAAAATATGCCAACGAAGGCCTGATAATTGAGCTTGTAGGTATGCTTGACAATTTTGAGCGCAGCATAAAAGCGGCAGACCAAAGACAGGATTTCAAGCTTCTTCATCAGGGTGTTGATATGATATCAAAGCAATTGCATAAACTACTTGAGGAAAAAGGCCTTAGAAAGATTAACAGCATAGGGGAAAAATTTGACCCAAACAAACACGAGGCAATAGAGGCAGCTGTATCGGATGAGGCGGAAGAAGGCAGCATACTAGAGGAATTTCAGCCTGGTTATATCCTCAATAACAGGGTTATAAGGCCTGCTATGGTTAAGGTGGCGAAAAAGCTGGAGGTGGTTGAAGAGGAAGGCGGAGAACAACTCTCAGAAGAAGAGAAGATTGAAAAACAAGCCGAAGAACATGAAGACGATGAAAATATAGAGGAAAACAATAAGCAAGATAAGGATATAGAAGAGAATAAGGAAGAGGAACAATAAAACAGAGCCTTAATAGCAAAAATGCTTAATAGGCATGAATTATATAACAAGGAGGATGGCATGGCAAAGGTAATTGGAATAGATTTGGGTACGTCAAATTCAGCGGCATCAGTAATGGAGGGCGGAAGGCCCACCATTATACCATCAGCAGAAGGAGCGGGTGTTGCAAGCGGTAAGGCATTCCCATCAGTAGTTGCTTTTACAAAAGATGGGCAGAAGCTTGTCGGAGAGCCTGCAAGAAGGCAGGCATCAGTAAACCCGGAAGGCACAATCCAGGCAGCAAAAAGAAGAATGGGAGAGGATTTCCATTTTAATGTTTATGGTAAGAAATATACACCGCAGCAGATATCAGCTTTTATATTGCAGAAGGTAAAACAGGACGCTGAAAATTATCTGGGGGATGAGGTAAAAGAAGCTGTAATCACCGTACCCGCTTATTTTAATGACAATCAGCGCCAGGCCACAAAGGATGCGGGAAAGATCGCGGGGCTTGAAGTTTTAAGGATAATTAATGAGCCGACAGCAGCGTGCCTTGCTTACGGGCTTGATAAGGCCGGCAAGGAACAGAAGATAATGGTGTTTGACTTTGGCGGCGGTACGCTTGATGTTACTATTCTGGAGATGGGCTGGGATGATGAGCATAAAGCAGCTACTTTTGAAGTGAAATCAACCAGCGGCGATACGCGCCTTGGCGGGACGGATATGGACAACGTGATGATAGATTATATAGCAAACGATTTCAAGAGACAAAATGGCATAGACCTAAAGAATGATAAGATGGCTGTTCAGAGGCTTCGTGAGGCAGCGGAAAAGGCAAAGGTTGAACTGTCAAGCACAGTAACCACGGATATAAATCTCCCATTTATAACAGCAGACGCAACAGGGCCAAAGCATCTTACGATGACAATAAACAGGGCAAAGCTGGAAGAACTTGTAAATCCTATAATCGAAAAGTGCAAACATCCATTACAGCAAGCCATAGATGACGCGAAACTTAGGTCCAGGGATATAGATAAAATAATAATGGTAGGCG
>Ga0208325_1000132_pt1 | contig 20299 bp, 7 predicted proteins | sample PL_2010_330m_FD_185486 | JGI IMG/M metagenome (GOLD analysis project Ga0208325, IMG submission 185486) | Freshwater microbial communities from Powell Lake, British Columbia, Canada to study Microbial Dark Matter (Phase II) - PL_2010_330m... | ecosystem: Environmental > Aquatic > Freshwater > Lake...
GAGGGACTGGCGCGTTCGGTGATCGCGCCTGTGTCCGCGTATGAACAGTTCGGCATTGAGACTTTTACCTTGCCGCGGAATCTTGGGGAAATTAAGGATACATGGAAAAGTGTCGATTTGTCTCGTGATCAAGGTCGCGCTATTATTCATATCCAGGACGCGCATTGCAATTATGACGCCCAAAAGAAAATCTCGGACATTATTGAATATCTGCATAACAATTACGGAGTGAACACGATCAATCTTGAAGGCGGGGAAGGCGCGTATAATCTCTCGACGTTTACCGGTATTAAGGACAAAACTGTAAGAGAAAAAGTTGCCGATTATTTTGTTCGGCAGGGGCTCGTGAACGGCGCTGAATATTACGCGATCAATAATGAAGCGAATGGGGTAAATCTTTGGGGGATAGAAGACACCAATCTATACCTTGAAAACCTTAATGTGTACAGGGATTTTTTAAAACATAAACAAGATTCGGAATTGTATCTAAAGCAGATTGAAAGCGTTTTGAACTCTCTTAAAAAGAATATCTATTCGGACGAGCTTTTAGAATTTGACGCGCAATATGTTCAATATAAAGAAAACGACCTGGAACTAAAAGACTATATAGCCTATTTATCCCGAGAAGCGCGGGGAAAAGACATAGATACAAAAGCTTTCCCGAATGTGTATCGCTTAGCCAAATCTCTTGAAGAAGAAGAAAATATCGATTTTAAAAGAGCGGATAAAGAAAGAGAGATCCTGATAGACGAGCTTGCCAAACATCTTTCCAAAAATTCCCTAACGGAACTTATTGAAAAAACAGCCGAGTTCAAAAAAGAAGAAGAACCCGATGAATTGTTTTATGATTTTCTGATTCAAAAAGCCAAAACAGTAAACATAAGCATAAAAAGATTCCCTGAGCTAAAGAAATACGTGAGGTATATCACTTTCTATAACGCTATGGACAAGATATGCCTTTTTGAGGAAATAGAGCGTTTAGAGGACGGGATAAAAGAGTCCATGTATGAGACGGGCGGGCAGAGAGAACTTAACCAGTTGTCAAAAACGCTTGTTCTAACAAAAAATCTATTTAATATCCAACTTTCAAAAAAAGATTACGAATATTACAAAACCCACCAAGCCGACTTTAAAGTAGAGAAGTATCTTTCATTTATAAAAAGGGAAGCCGCACCAAACAAAATAAACGTTAAACTTAGTCCGAATTTACATAAACTCGACAAGTGGCGTGAAAACCTTTCCCAATTTTATGAATGTTCCACGAAACGAGACCGGGCTTTTATTCGGAATTTGGCACTAAACCCTGTCGTTCAACCTCGTAGGATGGAAAGAGCCCAACCTACGAGGATGAACTCCCAAGCGCCATTTACTATCTTGATTACCGGAGGGTTTCACACCGAAAATCTTTCCGCGCTCTTTAAGAGAAACAATATTTCCTACGTCACCATCATGCCGAACTTTAAGAACGGCAAAGATTACGAGTCTCAATATTTTAACCTGTTATCTGGTAAACAGCTTGAAACATTTAAGGCTCTGGTTGCGGAAACCTCAAACCTGGCTCTCTACACAGATTTTTGTGAACACGTGGTTAAAGTCTATTCCCTGGACGAGCTTGAAGCAAAAGACCTCTGGCGTCAGCTCGCGCAGGCAGTCTTCGAAGAACAAAAAGATATTACCATTCGCGGCAGGCAATATTCTTTCCATACGATAGATGCCGTAGAACCGATTAAAGGGTTAGAGATAGATGGAAAACAGGTTTATGCGAAGAATATCGAAGTAAATGTAGATGAGGTCTCGCAAATTGGCAAACAGGCAGGGGCGTGGATGACTACGTTACAGTTTAACGATGACCGGAGTGAAGCAGAGGTAGCTGTGCATGAACCTGATACAAAAGATAAGAAAGGTGGCTTTTTAGGAAAACTCAAGTTAAAAAAGGAACATATAGACCCTATAATGTTTACACAAGAAAATATTAATGATATGCAGCTTAAGGGTAGCGCGCATAGGCAATTAGTCAATGAAATCTTGAGCCTTTTTGAGCTTTCACCACCGGAGTTTTATACCTTCGACATTCTAATCAAAGACCTCTTTGGTTTTGCTTCTGCCAAACATAAATACAGCCTGATTTTACCCCCTTACAACATTAACTACAAACCTAAACTTATTGCGCTCCATGAAAACTTTGCCAGGGATCCTATCGCAGTACTTCATGAAATCTGTGAACTTGCAGTTAAGATAGGATTGCTGAATTTAAAATTGGAAAATAATGCTTTAACAGTTTCTATAAAACACGGAAAAGAATTTCGACTTCTTTTAGAAGGTGAAACATTAGCCATAGCCCAAAAAGCCCCTGATAACCCGCACTATCTCTTAAGAGCCATGACGAGAGAAGTCTTCGGGGATAGGGACAGAAGACTGACAACCGAGATAAAACAATTACAGAAAAAAGAAAACCCTATTAAGAAATCTTTAGAGAAAAAAACGCCGAAAAATATTTCGTTAAAAGCGTTATATTATTTTGGACTTCCAGTAATACTTGTTGCGTTGTTGTTTCTTTATCCGCTATTCGACTATTTCGTAAAACCTCCGGGGCATCTTAACAATTCTAACGCTTTGATAGAGTCTCTAAAACCCCAGGATCTTACGCCAGGAACAAGAGATTTTGACATACCTTATGGAGAAGGAGATGTTGTTGAAGGTGATTATGCTACAGTGGAATTTTTAGTAGAACAATTACCCATAAGAGAAGGCATGCTCCATATAACACGAGAGGGAATGTATCATCCTGATCCTACCGAGTTCGCGCCTTCTACTGCCGGTGTCCCTGTTGGTATAACAAGAGCTGTAATTAATAGTGAAACAGGAAAGATCGAAATAGGAATCGGTGTAGCTACAGTTATAGCCAGACTTTCGGGAAATATCGCGGAGGACATGTTTATAACAGGTTATTTTAACGATATACGCAATGGCAAAATTAGCCGCCGAGGCGATATCTCAATATATCCAAGAGGAGAAGAAACAACGGAAGAAGTGAGCGTGAAAAAGATAACCCTTCCGCCTTTAAAAGAGGGACAAAGGATGCAGCTTCCTATCATTCTAAACGGCAGGGTTATCCCGGTAGACTTCAAAAATGCCGGAATCTCAATAGATGAAAGAGGTCTGCTCACAGCAAAATACAGAACCAAATTACCGATAAGAATAAGGTATGTCATAAAAAAAATGACAAAGAACTCGGATATCAAATGCGATATGTCCATATCAACATGGATGCAGAGAGAATTTAATGATATTCCTTCAGCAATAAGAGTAGAGCTTGATAGGGTTAAGAATGGCTCTGATAGAGAAAAATTAGAGGCAATCGCTATAACTATTAACAGATACTTTGCTTATCAGACGGATTGGCTACGTATATGTTTACCCGATGGCATGACATGGGGCATGTATCTTAATGATATGCTCGCAAAACACGGCAGATTTGTGACGGACTGCGACGTGCTTCCTGCCTATTCTATGGTGTTCAGTCGTTACTTAGGCATTGATAGCGTTATCCTTACGGGATTCAACAACATGTCGGGCTCGAGAATTCTTACCAGCACTCAGGCGCACGCAACCATGGCGGCGGAAGTAGATGGTGAATGGGTCATATTTGAGCCGACATTATTCTCGCCCTGTCTTATAGGCGGAATTGGAGTAGATATTCTCAAAAAAGCAAATCTTGAGAAAAAGCTGAAAGAGCTGGAAGAGAGGAGAGAGGAAAATCAGGGAAAAATCGAAGAAATAAGAGAAGAACTTAAAAAGATAGAAGAAAAAGAGGGCGAAGAAGAATTAAAGCGCCAGCAGGGAGAAGAAAGGCTCGGGACGAAACACAAAACAAAGCTGTTTGAAATATCGGATAAAGTAAAAAATCAATTAAAAGGCAAGGTTCTTGCCATATCAAAGAAATCTTCCTTCAGCCTACTTTTATATGGAGAGCCTACTATGGAAGTTAGGAATGCCGAAGAGCTAAAGAAACTTGTTGAACGACTAAAGGAAACATTTTGGAGTATGGATGTCGAAGATGTAGAAGTTGATCTCCGAACAGAATGGGAAATATACTTACAACAGTTGGATGATCCGGATGCAGAGATACGTCGCCAGGCAGTAAAGGATATGTCATGGAAGATAAAACATTTAAAGAAATTGAATGCCTGGCGGAAAAAAGACGGAAGAGAGACTAAAGAGTTAGACAAAATAATTAAAAAAGCTATACAGGTACTTATATCAATGCTGGATGATTCCGATCAGCATGTGGCGCGTGAAGCGGCAGAAAGAATAATTGAAATTCAAGGCATCCCCGAGGCGACTCCGGGAAATGTACCTCTTTTAGCCAAATTAGGGTGTTCATTCGGAGATTTGGAAGACATGCTTAGGACATCAGAATATAAAGAGTTATACGAAAAACTTCGCTTACAGGATTCTTTAGGTCTTAAAGCTTTAGTTAACATTTTTAAAAAACATCCCAGAAACAAAGCGCGCCTTAGGGCGTTATATATACTGCTTGAATATTTTTACTCGGAAGAAACTATTCCGTATTTTATGAAAATCGCCGCAGAAAACCCATTTTATGCCGATGACTTTACACATTATTTTATGAGTAAGCTTAATAGCCGTCTCGCTTACGATCCTTTTGTGCAGAGAAAGGAAATCGATAAAGACAAAATGCTTAAAGCAATACCTGAAGCTAAACAGAAAGACTTAGAAAGCCTGACAAACTTTCTTATATTAGGAAGTTTTGAAAATCCTTGCTTTAATGAAGTCGTTCAAAGGTTGCAAAAAATAGAAAAAGAAGGACGTTCTGGAGCATATAAATATTTGCTCGAGAGACTATATCTATACTTGACTCGCAAAGAAAATCGATCATATCATTTTATTTGTGGCGTGCTGTCTTTCTTTAGAGAAAGTAAGATTATGTCTATTGATAGCTTTGATTCTATGTTTGGCAGAAAGGTTTATAATCTAAGCTTTAGAAATGGGGTAATAGAATATGAAAAAATTAACAAAGAAAATTTAGAAACTTTATTTGCGGCAGTACATAGACAATCGCGGATAGAAAAACAAAAAAGTCACAGTATTACAGCGGAAGAAAAATACAAAGCTAACCGAAAAGAACTCGCCTATCTTATAAAAACAAAAGATGAGGAAGGTCTTAAAAATATGGTTGAAGATGAGGATGTTACCTTCTGTTCTCGGGTAGATGCCTTTGTGGGGCTTTGTAAGCTAAAAGCATACGACAAGCTTTATTATATAGCTCTTAATGAGAAGAATAATTTTGAATATTGTGCAGCGGTAGGATGGCCTGCATGGTGGGACAACTACACCCTTAGAGAAAACGCGGTTCTCGCGTTAGTCGAACATTCCAGAAAATATTCCGATAGCGCAACACCTTTCCTCGCGGAAATATTCAGAGATAAGGAAAAGCGGCTACCTTTTAAACTGCGGCGCATTGCTTTAAATGGTCTGCTAAACCGGTTTGATAAAGAAGCCGGATGGCGACGGGAAAAAAGACAAGCTTCTGAAATTTGGTATTTAACCGATAAATTCGAAGAAATAATAAGGATGCCCATTGAAGGAAAGAAGTTATCCAATGATGAGGTGGTGGAACTGATACTGTTAAAAAAGCTATGCTTGCAGTCGATAAATACAATTGCTTTATATTCAGGAACGGAAAACGCGGAGAAAGAACAAGGCTATGTTACATTACATGTTCAATTGCCTTCGCTTTGTCCTACACTTGAAGAAATTATGGCAGCCGAATCCGGAAAATTGAAAGGATATCTCTATGATGACATAGTAGAGAGCATGTTAATATTGTTATCTACACATGAAAAAAGACAGGAGCAATCCGGGGCATACAAAATTTTGCACTCCAACGTATCAGTCTTCGAGGCTATAGTGAAAAATAGTCTCCCCGGAACATTTAATAGTTCTTTGATCGATCCAATACTAAAAGCATTAAAGGTACTGAACCTTTTAGGCGACAAAGATGCCCGAGATGCGCTTAATAGACTAAAAAAACATTGCTACGAGGAAATCGAAAAGCATAAAAACTTGTTAAAGATGGAGAATATAGACGACAAGGAAAAAGTAATAATAAAGTCGGCCTATGAATCGCTAGAGATAGTCTATGAGGAAATTAAAGAAGCTCTGGGAGAAAAAGGTAGTCCTTCCAAACCTGGCACTTTTGCCCATGCCGAAGGTATGCCTCTTGAAAATCCTCAGCCGATTTCTAAGAATGTGACCGGGGATATAGGGAAGATTAAAGAGAGTGTTAAACTCGCCGCACCGGAGATTAGTGTTATTAACGGTACAGCCGTTTTTATTGACAATGATCTTACGAAGCAATATAAGGCTTTCGGATTTAAAGATGAGGTTTCGTTCCTTGCGTTTCTTAATGATTTTTTAACTGATGAGATCTCCCAACACACGCCAAAGTCAAAAGAATTGGTTATCGCGGTGTTGGACACGGCGGAATATCTTTTTGAAGACCATTTGGCAAACGGGTTTATTGGTGTTCACCGGTCATTATTTGAAAAGCTTGGCTCTTTCCCCAAAACCGCTCTCGGTCTTCTGAAAATCGGGCTTAAACATGAACTTTCGCATGAGGCGTTATTTATGGAAAGGGAAGTGCTTATCGCGAATTCTCTGGATGCTGAAGAATTTATACGTCTCAATCGGAATAATTTGAAACAGGCCATGATAGATCAAGGGCTTTGGCAGGAAGTAGAGAGAAGGATGCTTGAGGAGGATATTAAAAATGCTATAAGCGAGGGGCTTGATATACAGGAGGTTATTACAAGTGGAGTGCTTCCTGAATCGGCTCCTTTTGTGGCGGGAATGGTTGGGCGGCAAATTCGGGAAAGGGTAGTTGATAAAGATTTTGCCGCGGGAAAACAGCATAAATCTCCTGAAGCAATGGCAAAAGAAATGATAGATAGAATATCGGATGTAGGTAATAATTTTAAAATGTGGAAAGAGAGAGATATAAAATCAGAGTTAGCGCGACTAAATTCTCTAAGAGAGGAGCTTGATAGGCAGATAGAAGAGAAGAAAAGACACTTAAATGACGCAATAGATTCTTTAAAAAAAGAAAGAGGCAAGCCTTGGTATCGTAAGATATTGCCGGACGATAAAAAGAAGAGAGAATCTATGATGGGTGAAGTTAGAAAATTGCGCGCGGGAATAGGCGCTTTAAGAATAGACCGGGAGAAAAATGGTCAGCAAGTTGATAGAACCGAAGCTGATTATAAAAAGGGACTTATAGCAATTTTAGAACAGGGCTTTGAGCGATATACCAGTTTGCAGAAAGAGCTTACCGCGAATGGAAGGCTATACGCGGAATTTAACGAGCAATTAATTAATAAACATTTGATGCCGGCATTAGAGAAGTTAAAATTTCAGAAAAAAATAACCCAAGAAGAAATTAATGAATATTTAGATTTAGTAAAGGAACAATTACGAGAAGGAGGAGAAGCTTTAAATAGTTCCAATTGGGACAAATTTACTGAGGATGACAAAAACAGGGTTAGAAAAAGGTTAGATAGGATAGAAGAACTTAAACGAGATGCCTATAGCCTTGGCTCTGCTCTTAATATGGAATATGGCTTACCGGATCAGGCGTATGCAAGGATAATCGAACTTCTCATAAGAAGTGAAAGGGCAAAATGGGTTCGTTTAATGGTTCAACATATTGAACAACAAAATTTACCCTTAACTTTGTATGATAGCGCAAAAGAGGCCATTGACCAATTTTTGGAAGGTAAAGGAGATGATTTAGAGCGCTCGCTTAATTTTGAAGAAGTTACCCCTGCTGTTACAAGAATTAGTGAAAAGGTTTTATCAGATTATTTTATGGGTAGGAACGTTCAAACACGCTGGGAAATAATTAAGAATAGCCCTTTTATCAGGGATATATTCGGCGAACAAGATTTTGATGCGTTAGAGAAAGATTTAGCGGATATTAGTTTAGAGCGCCTGCTTCAAACAAGAGAACATACCGGCCAATCAGTAGAATTAGGCTATAGGCTTTTTTGGATAGTTAGCGAAAACCCTGATTTAAGCGTTGAATTAGCGCCTTTTTTAATTATGAATGCTTATAGAGAACCAGGGCATTCAGGAGAAAATCCGTTTATCCTTATTCATAATTCCAGTGATAAAAGTATATTATATCGCTTTGTTAGTTCTTTAACGCAAGAAGAGCTACAACAATTAAGGGATAAAAATATGCCCGGCCTTATGCGAATTATTAATACGATTTTGAATTATCCTACGACATTTAATATATACCAAATTGACAATCCTAATTGGTGTAAATTTCAAGAGGCGTTTAACCGCAGAAGTTTTATGGAAGATAAATGTGGGTGGGACCGTGTTAAATCTGATGATATCGCCAGTTACTATCAGAGTAAAAGCGATAAAGAAATATGGGATAGCAAGAATAAAAAATTGGTGAAAATAACAGATGTTGTAGAAGAAATAGCGGCTGAAGCGGGCGTTAGGGCGGATATTACTAAATGGGATAATAAAATGATTATAAATCCTGCTTATAAAAGTATACAGCAAGGTTTAGCGCAAATGTCTTTAGCCATGATGAAAGAAGGCAACGAAGCTAAGCAATTTTTTATAATGGGGCTTTTTGAGAGACTTTCCGAGGTGGGTTTAGGAGAGGAGGGATACGATATTTTACAGGATATTTTGAGTAATTCAGGCAACAGGAGATTACAAAATGAACTTTTAGAAATGGTGGTTTCAAAAGCGAGATGGCAGGGAGGCGAACACGGAGATCTTGAAGCTATTTTAGTCCCCTTGCGAAGCTTTCAATATGTACATCAGGAGTTACAAGCAAGCATCCGTGAAAAAGCTCCTAAGTTTCTTAAGGGGTTTTTAGGGCGCGATAATCTTGAATGGGAGCATATTGAGCTTTTAGCCAGGATTTTAGAGGAAGACCCCATTAGAATGAGAACAACAATAAATTTTATTAATGAAACTTCAGATATTTATGCTTTTGGTTGGGGGGGAAGCTATAGCGCGGAATATTTATCCGGTTACATAGAATTAGCTCACCAAGAAGGCGCCTTAGATGTTATTAAGGAATTGGCTAATTATGGATATCGTTTTCAAATAGACCATGCCAAAATTATAGGAGAAATGATTCAACGACGAGCGGAAATTATTGAGGCAATCGGCCAGATAAGAGTATTATTCCCGGATTTCGATTATGCATTAGCGGATAAATGCGAATGGAATAATGAAAAGCAAGAAAGCGAAACTGTCTACATAACTGATCCCTATGAAATCCTTTCTTTGAAAAAAAAGATAGAGGAATTGTTACAAAAATTATACAGTTTGCAAAAAGAAACAGGAACAGTTTCAAGAGGATTTACTGACGGGTTATTAAAATCTTTGCGCGCGCGCCGGACTAATTCGCGCTCTGCGGATTCTTTACCGGAACTCAGTGAGGATATTTGTCAACGTTTTCATAGTTCTATACAGACGTTGTTAACAGACTTATTTAGCGAAACAGGAAGGATTCGAGAGCATAGAGATTTTTATCTCAATGAGCACGTTTTGATGTATCTTGCCAGAAGACCTGAGAAGATAGAGGATGTAATCTCACTGATAAAAACTAATTTTCAATTATTTTCATTGTTGAAATTCGGAGGTCCTTTGTATGGCAACAAAGATTTAATCGTTCAAGATATTTTTGCCAATGATAACGTGTTAAAACGGGCAAAGAATATTGAGACGATTTTTACAACAAAAGTTCCATATTGGCAACAGCTTTTTCTTTTTACTGAAACAAGACTGGGCGCTCAATTAGATGCGGCTACCTCTGCTTACCCCATAACGGAAATAGAAGGTATCTCTGTAACGCAACTCGTCGCGGAACATAAAATTGTTAAAGCAAATGATTCTGTGGTACATAGTAAATTAGAAGATATGATTGATAATCCAGATAGCATAACGCAGTTAGAAAATGAAAATTTAGCGTATATTCCTTTTTGGGTTTTAACCGGAAAATATAAACGTTTAGTGTACAGAGATTATCTTAAGAAAACAATAGAATTTAGCCGAGCTGATAAAGAGAAGACGCAGGCGGATAGACGTAATAAAGCGGGGATGACAGAGCAAATACATATAGAAGATGGTGACTATATTCATGGTTCGGCTGTCGATGTTATTGATTCTGTATTATTAAATGGAAATTTACCTTATGAATCGTTAGGTGAAGCATCAAGAATAGATGCTCATCCGTTCCATGTCGATTTTACCCGCTTAACGAAGAAGTATATGGAGCAGAAAGAAAATACTGAGGCTGTGATTATCGGTTCTTTATCAAACAGCTATGGGAACAGCGGACGGCTAGGTGCTGATGGCCAATTATGGTATGTGTATAAACGGAATGCCGGTTCTTGGGAACAGGGTAAAATCTATGGTCCGAGTGATTCTCATGCGCTTATTTTGGGGGGCATACCGGCTACTGAAATATCAGGAATAATTTTAAGAAACCCAGAAACTACATTAGAGACAGTTAAGCGAGCTGTGCTTGATAACGGATTCTATATCCCTATTTATGATCTTAAGGGACAGTTATTATTTACGGCAGAACAATACGGTCGTATTCACGCCGATTTAAACTTATCAGTTCAGGTTGAGGTCTGGGATTACTCGTTAAAAACAGGGGGGCAAAGGGGAAGTAATCCTGGCGCTGAATTTACTGTTCCAACCAATGAAGGGCCAGTGAAGTATTATGTTAAATTCACTTCTTCTGAAAATAATGAAAACATTTGGAATGAATATCTATCAGATGCTATTTATCGTACTTTAGAAATATTAGTTCCCGATACAAAGATAGTAAAAGTTACGGGTGTATGTGGTCATGCTTCAAGATTATTAGATATTGATAATGTTACAGGTAGTGTTAACAGTAGGAAAAAGCTGAAAGATGGATTTCTTGTTGATGCTCTTCTTGCAAATTGGGATATTCCTTATGCTTTTGACCGTAACACGGTGGTTTCTGAAGGAAAAGTTTATAGGATTGATAATGGCGGCGCATTACTGTTTAGGGCTCGTGGGCAAAGAAAGAGTGAAAATGAATTCGGTTATAAAAGTCCGGTAAAAGAATTAGGTATAGGTGTGAATAGAGAACGGTTAGGATGGGGGATGCGCCAAGAGTATGAAAAATTTGGTCTTAATGAACAAGATATCATAACGCAGGCGATGACTCTTAAATCAAAATTCACCGATGAAGTAATAAATAGTTTAGTGGATAGCGTAAGATTAGCGAAAAAAGATAGAGATTATCTTAAAATTACTCTTAAGCACAGAAGAGATTATATACTTTCTTGGGTAGTAACGGATGTAATTAAAGATAGCGAGAGTCCTATTAGTAAAAGATTATTGAAGAGCGTCTTATCAAAGACTAACTTAACTTTAGCCTCTCAACAAAATGCAGGTCCATTGGAGGCGCAGAACATAGCTGAATTTCACGATGGAATAATGGAACAGGGTCACGTTGTCGGCACGAGAGAAGATCCTCCCATCACCGGCAACATTAGTAAAGGTTTTATTCCGGAAGAAGAGGGGTTGCTTCGCGCGGAAATAATGGCGAATAGCGGTGCCGTTATGGATGCGAATATGGATATTGTTGATATTGTTGATATTGTGGATAAAAGGTGCCGTAGGCTTTTGGTGTTTAGCGGGAACATAGAATTCTTGTTAAGAAAAAGAGGTGTTCCGGAAAATCAGATTTACCGCGTTATTTCTGCTTTGAAAGTGCCTCATGAGTCATTTCAATGGTTCAATGCTATTATTAAGAATGAAAACAAGTATCTTTTGGGGCATGAAAGCGCTTTAGCTGTCAATCTCATAAGGTATCTTTTGGTGCAGGAAAAACTGCGGGGGGTCGATAACCTTGTTGATGAATATATTCTGCATGAAGTGTTGGAAAATACAAAGTGGAATCATTATGAAATTATTGCATTTACGAGTGGATATCTCAGGCAAAAAGAATACATAGCTCACGATCAAACATTGTTGGGTGATATTGTGGGGGAATTTATAGATGTTTCTGTCCGGAATATTGGAAAGGTTAATAGCACGTTAAGGGTGCAACTTGCTAAAGTTACGCCTCCGGAGCCTGTTAAAGTAATTCAGAAAGCCGAGTCCTTGCCGCGAGCTGTTGCGGCTGGGGCTGGCGAGAAATCGGGTTTTCGGCCGGACAATAACGTATACGTAAAACAACCAGAATTTACGCCCTTAATTCTCAATTCTTCCGAAGCGCGATTTGATGAAGGTCTAACTTTAAAAAAAGCAGGGGATAAGATCAAAGATCGCGAGACTGCGACCATTAAGGCGTTCGGCAGTGAACCGTCTACAAAAACGCGTGATCCGATAGCGATAGTGGGACTGCCTGAGGCGTTGAAAAACACAAAGGTTAATATTGCTGATTTAAAGCGTACGATAAGCAGGGGACTTGGAAAGAGCGGGCACGGCGCTTCGGATGATCCTCACAAAGTTGATTTCTTTTTCATAAAGCAGGATAACCCGAAAGAGACAAAAACGGGCATAACAAATATTCTCCGAAAATATGAAAATAAAAAACTTGTTCTATTTATGCCTGAAATGCCGGGGGTTAAAATTAAGTCTGACGCGGGATACGTAAAAGAACTGGAAAATGAATTCGGCGAAGCGCTTACAATAGTACCGGACGCTTATACCGACCTTGATTTTTCGTTAATCTGCAAATTTGTGGATATAGACGCGCGGCTCGCGATAACGCGGCTGATCGGATGGTATAAGGAAGCCCAAGGGTATGAAACTTCTTGCGCGTTGGAGGCTCAGGGTGAGGCGATGAAGGCGTTAATCGAATACCTCGCAAAAATTACCGGTGAAGATATTAAAGATACAAAGGATTTGAACAAACTGCTCGAAAACTTGCTTTTAAAGATTCGCCCGGTAGATTATAACGGCGATATCATAAAGTGGGAGGAAGCTCAAAAAGCTATTGGCACGTCGCTGTAATACCAATTACATAAAATAATTGCCAAAAATGATCAGAGATCCCGGCTCAAGGCCGGGATGGCAAATTGGGCGGCTGGGATGGCAATATTTTGAGGTTATGTTTTTACGTTTTGCCGCACACCTTGCTATCCCGGCTTTGACCCGGGATCTCTTATGAGACTCCATATAGGGCGCCTCGCGAAGCGCCCTTTTTTTTGTGCAATTAATTGAGGTAATTGGTATAATCGCTCACACAAAGCCACAAAGGCCACAAAGTTTTTTATTTAACATTTTTATTTACAATTGAGGATATCTCATCTTTCACTTTCCGGCACTCTTTGTGTCTCTGTGTCTTAGTGTGAAAATTCCTTCACATTTTTCATCGCACACAATTCTTTGATACCACTCTTTTAATCCTCTCAGCTGTAATTGGTATCAGTATAGTTCTCGACACTATGGTCTATAAATCTGCATTGAAAGCATGAGGCGCGTATGGTATACTCTCTTTCATGAATAAAGCGGTAAACAATTGGGTAAAATCGAGCGAATATGATATTAAAATGGTTAAGAAACGAAGTCAAATAGAGAAGACAATACGTTTGTTCGTTATAAATCTTAAACGTAAAGGGATAAAAGTTAATCGGGTTATACTTTATGGTTCTTACGCGAAAGGAAATCATAGACCCGGAAGTGATATTGATGTTGCTGTTATATCTTCAACCTTTAACAGTAAAAATTTGCTCGAACGTCAAGAACTATTGGGTGAGGCTATTTTTGGGATTAGCGAACCCGTTGAAGCTATAGGGTATAGTTACAATGAGTTCAGAAAACCACGCGTGTTGTCTTTCTTGTTTGATATTATATCAAACGGAAAGGTGATTTATCCGGAATAGCACTGATCTGCAGATTCTCTGCTTCCGAGGACAGACCGGATATTTCCCTTCGGCGAATTTCGGAATGATAAGTTGTATGTAGCTGTAAAGTTGTGGGGTTAGCAAATATAAACGTGTAGATATGGAGACCGGAAGAGGTTATATATGAAGGTCGACATAAACAGGATAAAACGTAAAATTCTTCCGATTTTGCAAAATTATGGAACTCGCAGAGCGGCTCTTTTTGGTTCGTGTGTTCGAGACGACATGAAAGAAGATAGTGATATCGATGTTTTGGTGGAGATCGAAAGTGATATTAGTTTGCTTGGTTTTGTAGATTTAAAACAAAAAATTGAGGAAGCGTTGGGACGAAAAGTAGACTTAGTGGAGTATGATACGCTCAAACCTCTTCTCAGGGAAAAAATTTTAAAAGAACAAGTGGTGATTTTATGAAAAGAGATGTAAACGTGTATATCGAGGATATTCTGGATGCGATAACAAAGATTGCTTCGAAACACTTATTGGTATGAGTCCTAATTCAATCTCGCTGGTTAACGCGCGAGATTGAATTAGGGCGTTTTTTTTTGGGGGGGGAATGCCGTTTGACAAAGTCACATAATTTTCTTATAATTACGCGAAAGAGTTTCGGCGGCGGATAATTGGAAGTGTGGAAGCCGTTTTTACAGCGGAAGTTGATAAGTTAACGGAAATATCCGGGTTAGGAAAGATTACAGCTGAGAGGATTAGAAGAGTGGTATCAAAGAATTGTGTGCGATGAAAAATGTGAAGGAATTTTCACACTAAGACACAGAGACACAAAGAGTGCCGGAAAGTGAAAGATGAGATATCCTCAATTGTAAATGAAAAACTTTGTGACCTTTGTGGCTTTGTGTGAGCGATTATACCAATTACATTAATTAGTCGCACAAAAGGAGCAGAGATCCCGGCTCAAGGCCGGGATGACAAATTAGGCGGCCGGGATGGGAATATTTTTGAGATTATGTTTTTACGTTTTGTCACACACCTTGTTATCCCGGGCTTGACCGTCCTGAGCCTATCGAAGGTACCCGGGATCTGTTATGTTCTCCAAAATAGGCTGAACATGCAAATATGATCAAAGTTGATGCTCGTGAAGATAGTTCTAAAATCGGTGAGATTCTCGCGCGGGAATATGGGGTAAACGCGGTGCGGGAGACGTTGAGGGTTGGAGACTATGTTATTAATGGTGAAATTGTTGTCGAACGAAAGACTACGGTTGATTTTGTCAGGTCAATTATTGACGGCAGGCTTTTTAAACAAGTTGCGGGAATGAAACGGTTTTTTGATTTCGTGTTTTTTATTATAGAGGGAAAGGAATTGTATAATACCGGAATTAATATTCATCCTCATGCGATAAAAGGAGCGCTTGTGAGTCTTGCCTTGGCATGGCAAGCGCAAGTTTTTTTTACCGAAAACGCGAAAGAAACCGCGTTATTTTTATCTTTGATTGATAGACAAAAAGCGCTGGTTCCTAACGAATATATAAAACGCCCGGGCAGGCGGCCGAAGAGGCAGAGGAAAAGACAGCTTTATATTTTACAGTCCCTTCCGGCAATAGGTCCGAAATTGGCGATAGAGCTTTTAAATTATTTTGGAAGTGTGGAAGCGGTTTTTACAGCGGAAGTTGATAAGTTAACGGAAATCTCCGGGTTAGGCAAGATTACAGCTGAGAAGATTAAAAAAGTGGTATCAAAGAATTGTGTGTGAGTTTACGGAAAGACTTAAGGTTAATGAATATATTTTCACTGGTATTCGGTAAGGATTACGAGAATCTTCCGGAAAAGTTTAAAAATTTTGAATCCCGTCCGCAACAAATAGAGATGGTTAAAGCTGTGCGGAATTCTCTTCTTTCGAAGCGGCATTTATTGGTTGAGGCCGGAACGGGTGTGGGCAAGAGTTTGGCGTATCTTCTGCCTCTTATAAAGTGGACTAATGAACATGGCAAAAAAGTTGTGATTTCCACTTATACGAAAACTCTTCAAAGGCAACTCGTTGAAAAGGATCTTCCCGCGCTTAAGAGCATCTTAGGGCTTGATTTTAGTTTCGCGTTATGCGTGGGGGCGCGGAATTATCTTTGTTTAAGAAGGTTAAACAAAAACAGCCGGCACGGTTTATTTGAATCGGAAGCGGAAAAAAAGGAACTCGTCCAAATATTGGAATGGGCGAGAACGGCAAAAACAGGTTTGCGTTCAAATTTTAAACTTGTAATGGCGGAAACAATGTGGAGCAGAATATGCAGGGAAAGCGATCTTTGCTTAGGGAAAAAATGTCTTTTCAGGAAAGAATGTTTTTATGCCAAAGCGCGGCTTGAAGAATATAAAGCGAGTATTTTAATAACCAACCATCATCTTTTTTTCGCGCATATAGCGTCCGACGGGAATGTCCTTCCTCGTTTTGATACGGTTATTTTTGATGAAGCGCATACGCTGGAAGACATCGCTACAAGTTATTTAGGGACGTCAATATCGAATTTTCAGATAAAACATTTTTGCGATTCGCTGTTTAACCCGGAGTCGGGAAAAGGTTTTTTGCGTGGAATAAAAGGTGTTCCCAAAAAGAAAGTGGAATCGGCGAGAGAAAAATTGGATGAAGTGAGAAATCTTTCTTTGTTATTTTTTTCCGGTGTAGAATCAAAATTTGGTACGTTGTCCGGTACGATTCGAATAAGAGAAAAAGGATTGATCGCGAATTATCTTGATGAACCATTATCAAATCTTGCTTTTTCATTGAAAGAGCTTCTCTCCTTCGCGCGGAATGATGAAGACAAGATTGAAATTAAAGCGTTTATATCCCGCGCGCGATTGTTTAATACCACCTTAAACACGATTTTATATACGCGGCAGAAAGAATATGTATACTGGGTAGAAATTCTGAACCGTCCGAGAGGAGTAAAATATACGTTTTTTGCCGCGCCCATAAATATAGCCGATGAATTTAAAACAAAAATTCTTGACGACATAAGACCGGTTATGTTGACATCGGCGACGATTTCCGTAGGCGGAAGTTTTGAATTTATAAAAAAGAATTTGGGTATGGGAAAGGATAGTGACAGTTTGATTTTAGATTCTTCTTTCGATTACAGAAAAAACGCGCTTCTGTATCTCTCAGATAATTTGCCGGATCCGAGTTCGGGATATGATTTTTATGAACAAAAAGCGGTTGAAGAAATTAAAAAAATCATTTCTTTTATGCAAGGCCGGACATTTGTATTGTTTACCAGTTTCAAAATGATGGATAAAGTGTATGCCGTGCTAAAAAAAGAGTTGGATGGTATTCAATTTTTACGGCAAGGCGATGCCGAGCGTTATCAATTGCTACAGCGTTTCAAGCGCGCTCGGAATGCTGTTCTTTTGGGAACGACCACATTCTGGCAAGGTATTGATGTCCCCGGCAGGGCCTTAGAATGCGTAATTATCAGCAAACTTCCTTTCGCGGTTCCGGATGAACCGGTCGCGGAGGCGAAAATGGAACAGCTTGTTTCAGAGAACAGAAATCCTTTCACATATTACCAGATGCCGCGCGCGGTTATCATGTTTCGGCAAGGGTTCGGCCGGCTCATACGGACAGAGACCGATAGAGGCATGGTCGCGGTAATTGACCCCAGGATAAAAACGCGCGCTTACGGCAAAACTTTCCTGTCGGCTCTTCCTGAATGCAGAAAAATAACTGATTTAAATGATGCTGAAAAGTTCTTTTCCTGAATAATACGGTCATTCATATGAGGGGATAGAATAGTGGGAGTTTATCCTCGTAGGTTGGTAGTGCTCTTTACTACCATCCTACGAGGTTGAACTCGGGGTATTTTGTTAATGGTGTTCGTGCGGAAACACCACCAACCTCGTAGGATAGTGGTGTGAAGAGCCACCACTAACCTACGAGGTTGGTGGTGGTGCCGGGAGAGCTACCACTAACCTGCGAGGTTGTTTTTTTTGATATGGGTTTTGTGTTGATAAATGGGGCTGAATAGTGTACATTTGAACAAAAACAAGAAGGGGATTTTATGCCGTATATATGCATTGAACTTGTCGGGCTTATCGCGGGGATATGTACAACAGTCGCGTTTTTGCCGCAGATCATTAAAATACTTAAAACAAAGCATGTCAAAGATATTTCCCTTGGGATGTATGTCATAATGACGAGCGGTATTTTTTTGTGGATGGTGTATGGAATCCTATTAGGGAGGATTCCCATTATTTTCGCGAACGGGATATCGTTTGTTTTGTGTTTTATGGTGATAGTTGCAAAAATAAGATACGAAGGATAATATGTCAAGACGAGTAATATTTGTTACCGGCGCGACGGGATTCATCGGCAAAAGTCTGGTGAGGCGGTTATTGCCGGACGAAAGATATAAAACAATATGTCTGGTCAGGAAAACGAGCAAGATCGATTTTTTGGTAAAGAATAATGTGAAAACAATTGCCGGTGACGTCTGTGATTTTGCCGGTATGGAAAGGTTTTTTAAAGAAGTAAGGCCTGATATCGTTGTTCACGCGGCGGCGAAAGTTTCAGAAACGAATGAAACCGAGCTGTATAACTATAACGTGACCGGTACGCGCAATATCTGTGAGCTATGCTTTGTATACAATATCGAAAAGCTTATTTATTTAAGTTCCGTATCTGTTCTCAGTGGAAACGGCGATGTGCCGCTTACCGAAAGCCTGCCGTATAAAGCCTCCAATCATTATGGGAAAAGCAAAATAGAAGCGGAACGAGTTGTTCTTGATTACAGAAAAAAAGGGCTTCCGGTTTCCATTTTAAGGCCGTGTATGGTTTATGGTGAAGATGAGCCGCACGCTTTGGATAAGATATTTCGCTTGGCGGAAAAACGGCGTATTCCTATATTGAATATTCCCGAAATGGATTCAAAGTTGCATTTGGTATATGTCGAAAATGTTACGGACGCGTTAATTCTCGCGATTGAAAAGGAAGAGGCGCTCACCGGCACGTTTATGATAGCCGATAAAGAAGTTATAACTTTAAGAAAGTTTTTGGAAATAATTTATGACGCGCTGGAAAAAGGGACTCCTCCGGTAATGCCGCGATGGCTTGTAAGGAGTCTTATGATATTTTCGCCTTTTCACTCGCGAATTCGCGGAATTTTTAAGGACAGAGTTTATGATATAACGCGCGCGGAGGATGAGCTGGGATACGAGCCCGCGATATCAACGGAAGAAGGGCTCCGCCGGACGGTACGGTATTGGAGGGAAGCGGAACATGTCAAAAATTAAAGTTACAATGCTTGGAACGACCGCGGCGGTGCCGACCGCCGAAAGAGGTCATCCCGCGGTGCATATTAGTTTTCGGGATGAGAAAGAGGAGTGTTTTCTTTTTGATTGCGGGGAAGGAACCCAGCGGCAGTTAATAAGCGCGCGTCTCAGTTTAAGAAAAATAGAAAAAGTTTTTATTACGCATTGGCACGGAGATCATTCTTTGGGACTTCCGGGTATGGTTGATACAATGGGGTTTGAGGGGAGGAAGACGCCGCTCGAAATATACGCTCCCAAAGCGCGGAATATAAAAAAGATTCTTAAGTTCAGCCACTCTTTCGGCGAGTTTAAAGTGGTTTCTCGTAACGTGCGGGCAAAAGGGAAAAAAATAGCTGAAGTCACGAAAGGGGTCTCTTACAGCGTGTTATCTTCTCCTGTCAAGCACAGCGCGCCGACTGTTGCCTACGCGTTTTTAGAAAATGATAAAATTTGTATTGATCCTGAAAAGGCGATGAAATACGGGCTTCCGGAAAAAGGACGAATATATCGAAAATTGAAAGATACGGGCGTTGTTACCGTAAGAGGGCAGAGAGTAAAATTCGAAGATATCGCGGTTATAAAAAAAGGTAAAAAAATAGTTTATTCGGGAGATACGGAAATTTGTGAAAATTTGAGAAAATTGGCGCATGGGGCTGATTTGCTTATTCAGGACTGCACTTATTTTGACAGCCCGGATCCCGGTAAAAATTATCAGCACGCGGCGCTTCCCGAAATTATTGAGATGGCTTCGACTGAACACATTAAAAAAACAATTTTGACGCATATCAGCAGGAGATATAAAACTTTGGGATGGCTGAAAGATTTGATTAAAAATTATCCGGGTTTTGAGGTCGCGGAAGATTTTATGGAGATTGAGGTATAGTTAGTCGCACCACCAACCTCGTAGGATAGTGGTGTGAGGAGCCACCACTGACCTACGAGGATGGTGGTGTGAGGAGCCGCCACTAACCTACGAGGATGGTGGTGTGAGGAGCCACCACTGACCTACGAGGATGGTGGTGTGAGGAGCCGCCACTAACCTACGAGGATGGTGGTGTGAGGAGCTATCACTAACCTGAGAGGTTGGAGGTGATACCGAAT
>Ga0208325_1000133_pt1 | contig 20223 bp, 21 predicted proteins | sample PL_2010_330m_FD_185486 | JGI IMG/M metagenome (GOLD analysis project Ga0208325, IMG submission 185486) | Freshwater microbial communities from Powell Lake, British Columbia, Canada to study Microbial Dark Matter (Phase II) - PL_2010_330m... | ecosystem: Environmental > Aquatic > Freshwater >...
GCCGAATGGGACACGAGTCGAACTACACAACCTCAAACAATACAACTACTTGTGTCACTCCACAAGAAACGCTCCATGGGAATGCTCATATCCCTCGGTCAACCCATTAATACGTCATTACCCTATAAGAAGGGTATTCTATCAAAAAAGCTGGTAAATGCGAGGTAAAAAACCTTAAATCCAGCTATCTCTAGTAATTCCACTTTTTTTGTGGATTCTTTTTTATCTGCTCAATATATCGTAAAACCTTCTCAGACCGACATTCACGATAATCATCAATCATATCTGTTTTTTTTAAATATATAGCAATCTGCAGAAAATCCTGCATGAAATCATATTTTTTGAATCTGTCATCAACAACGATATTAAATATTGCCATGCCGTGGCATTTTCTGAGCTTAATTCCACTGCCACACGGACATAATGCATGCCCTCTGTAATTTCGCTCAGCCAATATCCTCAACAATTTAAACGCAACCAAATCATCATCAAGATTGAACCGTTTCTTATAATCAGCTAAAACTCCTTTTGCTCCATGAGCATGCTCCCGAGGAGAAACTTCCCCTCCCTTAGAATGAACGAATATCGCCAAATACGGAATAACAAGGTTATCAACAAAATTTAAAAGGGTCTCATTCTGTCTAAATATTTCCCATACCCGAAAAGGCGTTTCTAGGCAAAAGTAATCTCCATTATGATGATATGTTTTTGGTACTTCGCCTTTCGTTTCTCTGACTATCGGGATTGCCGTTGGATAATCTTTAGAAAAGACGATCTCAATATCAAATTTACACCTAGCTCCGTTATCCTCAAAAAATATTGTCCCGTATATCTTAGGGGAATCTTTATTTTCTCGGATATACAGATAAGGGTGTTTTCTTCGTAACTCATCAAGTTGAGCCTTTATCAATTGGATTCCGCTTGCCATGGTTGATTGTCTTTATGTCCGTTTGTTTTTACATAAACAGGTTTTGGCTTTGATTCTTCAATCACAGCCTTATCCTTTGAAAACCCCATGCTCTCGTTTAGAATTGCTCCTATTTCCATTTTATCTTTTTGATCCAGCGCATTCCCGCAAAATGTGTCTTTCGCAGCTTGAATCCATTCAAAAAAAGCTTTCGGCAAAGAACTATCTTCATTCCATTTATCAGCAAAATTTTCTCCGGGATTGACTGGATTCAGGACTGAATATTTCCCCTCTTTGCGCAACAAGTCGTCGCTTACTTTGTTTAAGGCATCATATATGACATTGAATACATTGTCCTGACCTTCATACACAGAAGCCATTAATGTCGTAATAATTATTGAAATGGGCTTACTCTTTCCATCCTTCTTTGAAAAATAGATATCTCTATGTCTTTTTAAAACTTGTATTGCCCTTTGAAGTGGCGTTCGAACTTTATAATCTGGGACATCTTCCAGATTTAAAGTTTCAGCAAGAGCTTTCTTTCGGCTTTGGAAAATTTCCATCTGCTGTTGAAAAAACCAATCCGCAAACCCTTTTGGATTCGATCTTGGCCATTCAGGATCGCCAGTTTCTATTTTCTTCTTATCCGTTATCAAAATAGCATCTTTAAACTTTCCATCCTTAGCTCGTAGATCCGCATCCTCGATAGAGGGAAGTATATCCATATGAAATTCATCGGCGTAATCAAGTGTCCAGCAACGCCTACCACCTTCTTGACTTTCTAACATCTCTTTGTATGTTTTGTTCTCTTTCAAACGATCACCAACCCTTTGCTTCAAGTCTGCTTGCGAAGTATCTTCTTTTTTTAAGGCGCTAAGAAAACAAACCAAATCAATATCGTACTCATCTTTTCCTATGGGTTTTACAACTGTACCCAAACGAAAAGATCCTTGCGGATAAATTTCAATACTATATTTTGAGAGATCAGATCCTTCTTGCCCCAACCAATTTCCAACAGCTTCGTATTTACTTTTTGCGTCTAAATATTTGCTTTCGGGGATATCTAAGTCCTGTGCCCGGCTATTTAAAACACTTGATATAAAAACCGCTTTTTCATACATTTCCATTCTTCACCTCGCTTATTTATGTGCTGGAATAAATTCCCCAGCACTATGGTCTTTAAATATCTTATTGAATATTGGCGATTCTGTACGACTATGAGTTGAAGCAAATGCAAATAACTCATCCATATTCATTTTATCTAAACCGAATAACCCAGCAGGTACTTTTGGATTGACCCGAACAAATTTTTCTTTAAGCAACAATTTAAGTTGGGCGCTAATACTAACATTCTGTGACTGCATAATCAGTTCAACCGCTGTTTTACCCCAAAACGGCCAGCCTCCAAATTTACTTAAAATACGAGGACTTTGCTTCAGCTCCTCAGTAGTGCCTACGCTAAATATACGCACATCTTCAAGGGGAATTTCAAGAACTGCAATAGCTTCAAATAAGCCAACCATAGCCGGATTGTTTGCCCATACACCGCCATCGACAAGGCGTATGCTATCAATATTGTTACTTATCGGGAAAAATGTCGGAGCGGCACTTGTCGCGCGCGCAATCTTCCATGCTTCTACCTTATAATCTCTTTTAAATCGTTCATGATGGGCGGTCTTAAAAACATAAACATCATTTGTGTCAATGTTATAAGAAGGAATAACAAGCCTCTTATTGCTTTCGCCTAGACGCCTGTTGCCAAAACAATCTTTTTCTTGAAATATTTTCTCGAGAACATCGCCAGAATATTTTGACGAAAACAAATTCTTAATGCTCGTCCACAATGGAAATTTGTTAAATATTTCAGGTCCTTTATTAAAATAAAATTCAACCAGCTTTTGGGGTGATAGCCCCAAACCCAATCCTAAAGCAATTATTCCCCCTGTCGAAGTCCCTACTATAAGGTCAAAATGATCAGCTATTTTTGTCTTCAGATCTTCTTCAAGTTTTGATAGGAATGCCGCAGAAAATAATCCTTTTATTCCTCCACCGTCTAATGTCAACACCTGAAAACGTTTATTCATCCAAAATACCTCTGCATAAGTGTGTTGAAGCTATTATCATTTTTGTCTAAGGATATGCGCATCACAAACACCTCTACTAAAAATTACGACATGCATCCAAATCTATTTCTATAGGCTTACTATTCTTTTCATACTCAGCAGTACCTTTATTGCAGTCTATCTTTTTCGCTAAATATGGTTTAAGCCCTTTGATTGCGTCACGTATACCTGGATCACTTTCTGCGGCAACTTTAACATGTAAACTCGGATAAATAATGAAAGCAAACCAATTATCCAAAGGTAACAAATATTTTGGTTGTTTCTTTGCTTTCTTAAGATATTCCTTAAAAGTTCCATCATTTATACTCTCAGGAGAATTATAATATTTTTTCTGCAAGCCCGCTGAGAACACTATCCTCCATTCAGACTCATCAAAATATTTATAATGCTTTGGCGTTTTACCCGTAGGGCACATGTGCTTCAAAAAAGAGCACGCTATGTTATTTTTATCAAAATCGCCTTTTGTGAAACACTGACTATAAGGGGGAAATAGTATATTTTGTGTTCCTTCTTGGACATAAATCATTGGTCCACCCAATCTGTTGAAAACATAATATCTCTTGACCCCTATTCCTAATCTCCCAAATCTTTTTGCATGCTTCCTATCTTCGGATAATTGTAACTCAGTAAAACATGTCCTTGCCACAACAGGCTTGATGAACTCAATCCCATTAACCTTAATCCTTTCACCATCATTGCTTTCTACCATCCACAAACCATATTTGAGAATAAACCTCAATCTTTCCAAATATTCATTTAAGGTATTTTGATTTGTCAACGATTGATTATTTTTGTTTTCATACCATTTTGGATCATAGTCTTTATCTATATCTTCTCCTGTCCAATGCACAAGGAAATCAGAATGAACTGGTTTGTTTATGAAAACATTATTCATACAAAATACCTCTGTATAAGCGTGTTAAAATGATTCTCCCCTTCGTCTAATGACGCGCTCATTTTTTGTTCATCTCCTCAAGTCCCACCAAACAAATATTTTTCAAGTAATCCTCTTTAACGCCCAATATGCTAATTTTTCGCAATAAGTATCAAGTGAGTGATGCTGTACGCCCATATCTTTTGTCTCAGCAAATGACAGCCTGAGTAAATGTAGCGACCGTTTTAACTCGTCATATTCACTCAACGCTTTTGCATCTTTATTCGATGACACATTCGTCAAAAACCGCATATCACCATGATGTTGGTATTCCTTAAAGTTCTCGATTAGTATTTTCACTTTATCATTTTTAATTTTCTTTGAAATCAACCAAAACAGAGGCAACATAATTCGAGTAAACGGCAAGAAAGGTACAACATCATATGAATTAATAACCCTGTAAATAGGAACTTTTATTTTGTCATCGAATTCCTCATTCCCGACTTTGGGACTTCCAAACGTATAACAAGCTCCTAAGTTTTCAGCATTTATCGCAGATGTCGCTATCAAAGCTAACGCTCCACCTAAAGAATGCCCGGTTATATACAAACCATAATTTTCTATACCATGAATCTGTTGAAGGATTTCGACCTCAACCTTCTGAAAAGCTATCTGAAATCCCTTATGAGTTTTTATGCCGGCTTCATCCGTATGCATCGCCGCATATAAATCAGTAAAGACGTCAAAGAAAGTTTCAAGTGTTAACCCTTCCGTCTGTGTGCCACGAAAAGATAAAACGGCCATTTTATCAGATTCTCGCTTCGCCAAGAATGCTTGTGTTCCGCCTTGATTAAAGCACTTAACTAATACAAAATCTGCTTCTGTTAACGCCAATTTTAGTTCGGTGTCATCGTTTTCAAAGGACAAATATGCTAATTTTGACATCTTAGCCATGAGCCACGCTGTCCGGTCACTATACGCCGCTCTTTTTATTGGAGGATCCAACAATTGTTCATATTCAAAGTATTTCATGCCTATACCTTTTTATCCTTACTATGCAAACCATCAATTATTCTTTCGATTTCCGCTATTTCATTATTCTTAATGGCATGCTCCCATATACGAATGACTTTCCATTCATTTTTCCTTAAAAACAATGTAGTCTTTTTATCACGAGCACGATTCTTCTCTATTTTATCTCTCCAAAAATCATTCTTTAACAGATGCTTCCATCGAGGATACTGCCATCCATGCCAAAAATCACTATCCAGAAAAACACAAACTTTGACTTTGTGAAAAACTATATCGGGCTTTCCCTTGATCAATTGCACGTTACGCTCAAACTTTCGTTTCGTTCTTTTTTTTAGAGTGATTATAAAATTGTCTTCAAATTTTGTATCTCGAGATCGTATTTTTGACATTAAAACCGAACGGTGTTCTTTTGTAATTTTGTCCGATTCTCGTTTCTTCTTAAAATTGCGTCCTAAATAATTTTTGATTCTTCTCTTTGCCATAACCTAATAAGACAATCCATATTTCTTCATTGCTTCTTTTAGAGATGGTGGTGATTTCCGTTCACCAAAAGCGTCCCCTAAAAGATGTACTATAAATTTCTCAGTTTTCGGTAAAATAACACTTGAATGCTGGACAACCAAACTCACCCATTTATCAACGAGTTCTTTTGTCTTTATATATTCCTTTAATTCCCAATAGTGCCTGACTTCTTCAACCGTGAGCTTTGAAACAATTTCAATAATTTCTTTAGCGTTTCTTTGTAGGTAATAAAATATCTTTGGAATCTTATGGTACGCCACTCCATTAATAACAATTGTCTGTTGTCCTCCAGCGGTAAATCTATCTCTTAGCGAAGAATCCACCACACCGTGACGAGCCGCTAACCAAGTAGCAAAATTTTGATATTTCGTTTGACTCCTACCAAATATTTCAGGGAATCTTGCCATAGCTTCATTTCTAAATCTATTTTGTTTATCTTCAGGAAGATTTCCCCATAAAGTAACAGTGGGACTTAGCGTGGCGTCAACTTCATCACCAGGATCCATCCACCAAGGTTCTTCCCCTTTTTTAGCAATTTTGCGAAAATAACGTACAACTTCCTTAATCGGATTATCTCGTTTTCGTAAAATGTCGTATTCCGTTCCCATCTTATCAAATATGGTGTTCCCAGAGGAAAGCTCCATATCAATCAAATATCTTGGGGAATGGGTTACAGCAATGTCATAAAGACATTCTTCATATCTTCGAAACTTAAACTTTGGCGGAGCAACAAGTCTTCCAAAAAACAGATATATTCTTTCAACGCCTTCAACTCTTGTTGTTTCAAGAACGCTATTACCAGTACTACGCCAATGATCTTGTTTGGTGATTTTTACTTCCACCCCGTAATATCGTTTCGCTACTATATCTGGAAATTTATGCCCAGATATAAGTTGTATCGTTCCCTCAAATTCGGTTTTTTTCGATGAAATTAACATAGAGTTGTAGACTTCCTTTTCAAAATCTGAAGAAGATAATCCGCAATAGCGTTTCGGAGCTTTTCCAGCTTCATCTTGGATGGTTTTAATCCCTCCATTCAATAAAGTCTCAAAAGAATTCTCACTCGCTTCTGTTCTTTTAGATATAATCATTTTGATCCTTTCTTGAAAATCTTTGGCCATAGCTCCTGTAGACGCCACGCCACATTAAAAGCTAATAATGGTGGCACAGCGTTGCCAATCACCCTGTAACCATCTGATGGGCTCAAAGCAAACTCCGATCCTAAAACCGAAGCGCTTCTCGTAAAAGCGAAATCATCGGGAAAGGTTTGAATTCTGGCGCATTCTCGAACTGTCAACCGTCGCTCTTTTAGCCCCATATCAATTTCTTTAAGATTTTTCCCGCCATGCTCTTTCGACAAACGTCTAAATTCTATATTCCCATGATGTTCAGCTCGAATCGTTGGCCCTAATCCAATCGCATTAACTTCGCTTTGTCCTTGGCAATGTTTTCCATACCATTTAGCTCTTGAATAAGCTTTTTGAGAGGGGTCATTCGATAACTCCGGTTCTTTTAGCCCAACAAAAGCGTCTTTAACCTTTACAAAGGGCAACAAAAGCGAATCTCTGTTGATCTCACCATGCGTTCTTTGGGGATATGGATTAAAGCACGAATCATCACTCAATGAGGTTAATTGTTCAATAGCTTTTCTAGTCAAAGCATCCCTTCTAAAACCTATAAAAACAACCCTCTCCCTTGTCTGGGGGACGCCATAATCCTGCGCTCTCAATACTTTAGCGTTAACAACCAAATAACCATTATCTCCAATAGATCCAAAATCATTTTCGATAATCTTCTTAGCATCTGATAAAGATACTAACCCTTTGACATTTTCCGCAAGAAAAACTTTTGGCCGAACAATTTCAACAACAGCCCTCATCCACATGTAAAGCTTCCCTCGATTTTCTTCTGATGGCTCCTTGCCGTTTAGTAACCCCCCATGATGCGCCTTGTGAGAATTGAAACCTTTACGTTTTCCCGCCACGCTAAAATCTTGACACGGAAAACCACCAGTAACCAAATCAACACTCGGAAAGACTCTCGTCGCTCCTGAAGAATGTTTTCTAACTAAATCAACAATGCTTTCAGAATGAAAAAGCGATCCATTTTTCCCTTTTTTATCAAAATAAGGAATCCAACTAGCTCTAGCCGATTGTAAAATATCATTGGCAAAAACAGTTTTAAATACTGTTTTGGGCAATCGAGCCCAATGCTTATTTATAGGATTATTTAGCCAATCTGGATGAATTATTGGATTAATGGATTTTTTAAGAACGGTAAAATCACCTTCAAAGCCTAAATCCATACCACCGCAACCAGAGAACAATGAAAGGACTTTTAACGTTTGTGTCTTTTTTTTCATTTTTAATCCCATCTAATTTTCCATAAATCCTTCATCAGCAAAGCTGAAGAAAGAATTATCACCAATTATTACATGATCTAAAAAGTCGATTTTTATAGACTTGCTCACATTTAGAATATCCTTTGTTAAATTTCGATCATCAACACTTGGATCGCAGTTCCCAGAAGGATGATTATGAGCGCAAATAAACGAACTAGAGCAACACTCTAAAGCCTTGTGAAATATTTCCCTAACAATAGGATTAACTTCATCAACTGTGCCTTTTCCAAGTTCAACGATATTGATCAATCGGCTCTTGGTGTCCAGATAAAGAACCTTAAATTCCTCTTTCTTTAAATCACGCATGCGAGGTGATAATAAGGTAAACACATCTTTAGCATTTTCAATCCTAATTTTTTTAGGAATTATTTTCCCTTCATGGAATCTTTTGCCAATCTCTATCGATGCACGTATTTGAGCTATCTTAGCGACACCAAGACCTTTAAACTCTTTCCAATCCAATTCCCCAGCCTGACTTAATTCCCGGAAAGAACCAAACTTTTTAATTACAGAACGAGCTAAATCCAAAGCGCTCTGTCCTCGTATCCCAATACGAAGAATAATTGCTAATAATTCGGCATCGCTTAAAGATTCTTCTCCGTTTTTTAAAAGCTTCTCTCTCGGTCGGTCATCTGCCGGCCAAGCGTTTATTCCTGATAATTTTTTACATTTTGTTTTTGTCATACACCCATCGCCTTCAAAATATTATTTAATTCATTAACTTGACTTCTTTTTTCATTGAGCATGTCCTTTGAGAATAACCGTTCATATGATCGCTTATCTGTCTTTTTATCTGGCGCTAAATACGTTGCTTCAAATATGCTTTTGCATTGATCGCTACTATTGTTCCCGAGATTATCCAAAACAGATAAAAACAAACCCTCTATGCAGGGTGTTGATTTTAATATTTCTATTTTCGGCTTCCGCTTCATTCGAGAAAGCAACTTCTTGTCAGCTTTTAATGGTACATCCGCATCAATTAAGACAAAACATTTATCGTAGCCTCTGCTCCCACATAGCCGAATAGCCTTTTCTACAACATTACGTGGAGATCCTCCGGAGCCGCATTCAACATTTACTGATATGTCCATATCTCGTGTTATGTATAATTCTTTCACATACCGCAAAAAGGCTTTTTCTGTTGAGCCTTCGCCCACAATTAGAATTGTTTTCTTAGTTCGCCTGACTGGTCTTTTGCGCTTGGCTACCATACAATCTCCTTTTAAATGTTTGGTACCGCGCCGTAAGCGCCAGCCATATATTTCGCGTAAATATTATCGTCCCTACGTATTCCTTTTAACTCATCCAATCTGTACATTTCACTCTTACACTCTTTGCCCTTCTCAACTAAAATTACCTGCTCCTTTTCCAAGTGGCTCAAAATTTCTAGAGAATGAGTTGTAAATAGAAGTTGTGTATTTTTAGGATTTGTCGCGGGATTTCCAAATAACTCGATAATCCTTGGTAAGGTATGCGGATGTAAATCTATTTCTAATTCATCGATGATTGCTATCCCTCCAAGCTCAATGGCTGGCAAAAGAAAATGTAATAAAACAAACATATTTTTTGTTCCACTTGATTCAAAAGCAAACGGAAGTTGGTATTCTTTTTTATCAACTACATGCACTCCGAAAGGCAAATAAACTTGTTTCTTTTCTCCAGTCTTCTCATTATGAGCTTCTCCCACTGTAATACGTATACCCTCCAATCCAAGATCAATATCCTTCAAAAAAGAAACGGCTTTTATAAATAGTTCTGGATTTTTATCATAAAACTCAGCCGCTTGAAACAATCTCTGTTTTCCCAACGAAGCCGTATCCCAAGCTTTGCCCATACGATAAACATTTGTAAAAATCCCCTCCCAAAAAGATGCTATTTCAGTAAGCTCATCATTCTTTATCGCTACAGACGCCGCGATAAGGGAAACATTTTTTCTTAAAATTTCTTTAACAACTTCTGTTTTTAAATTAATGCGTTGAGATATTTTTGATTTTTGAATCGTTTCATCCCATGTCCTCTTAAACAGATAATTAAAATGATTTGTTTTCTTATCTTTTTTATACAGTTCTTCCTTAATAACATGTGTCCGGCATAAGTGAAGAACATACTTATATATCTCAGCCTTATGCTCGAATACAATGTCAAATTCGGATGGCTTTTTTTCTTGATCTGAAAAAACAAAGGTATCCACCGGAATTTCTTCCTTTTCTCCTTCTAATCCCACAAAAGAATTCCGTACAAACCAGCCCAAAAAAGCTAGTGCTTTCAAGGCGTTTGTTTTTCCTGAAGCGTTCGGCCCGATAACCGTTGTAATTTTACTTAGATGAACACCGGCAGGACTATCGGCAAACATATTGTTTTGAGTTTCTTGCCCCTTACGGATATCTTCAAAACTAATTGTTGATTCGTCCGAAAAGGAACAAAAATTCTTAAAAGTAAATGAATGAATCATTTTGCTCTCCTATATTACTCGTATTCGATATATTTTTGACTTCACAAACAATGAAATAATACCATTTCAACATTATTTTGTCAATAGTTATTTTTATTTCATTCCAAAACAGTTGTATTCTACACATTAGGCAACATGGTTGGAAAAATGAAAAGTCAAGCAAAGTTAAAATTTAATGCTTATTTTGCCTAGCAATTGCAACAAAATAACCAATATTTACGGAATTATAACCGATTTTGACCTATCTTGGCATAAAATCGGCATGTCATCAATCTTATTATCATTTAAGCTTGTAAATGATAATATGGCATTTTCTTATTATCACTTCCTTACAAGATTTGTGAATAAAATGGGCTCCCGATCGATTATCTACACAAGCAGTATAACCGCCAAAACACGACAACACGACATTTTTCATGTCGTATAATGTCCGGTTTTTCGGGCTATTTTCGTCTAAAAGATCGGCTGAAATTATCCATAAAACACATAAATACAAGCATTTACGCAATATTACGGTTTTTTCCATCCCCAGATAACAGGACACGACATCGATTTTTTATTTTAAGGTCACTGAGAGACTGCGCCTCGCCCGACCCTCGGCAAGCCCCCGCCGTAAGGACCCATTCTTTTATGGCACTCGGAGTTATATTCAACTTAAGCTTAACCTCATGCCCATCGGGGGATTTAATCGTCACTATCGTCCAGAAACCCGGCGTCCATTTCTTCTTTTTGCGTTTATATCTGTACCATCCCATAGATCACGTCCTTTTAAAATGCGTGCGGAGAAGGGCGTTAAGGAGATTTACCAAAACAACGCCCCCTATCAGTCGCATTTAACTGATAAAACCTCTGCGATGGAACAGTTAAGCATCGCATACAGTTTCCCCGCATTATTTGTTTTATTCAACTACCGATTCCTTTTCTTCCACAGGTTGAGGTCGATATTTTTTCATGATCTGGCGAATTTCTTTCTCAAGATCAAAGTTTGAAATCCAGTTGCTTTTGCTTCTGATTTCATTCTCAATATCAGCCACAGTCGGACGGTTAAGCCCGACAATAACTCTGTCTTTTTCAGCATGAAATACATCGTACGCCTCAGTGCCTAAGCTCGGGCTAAATGCCGGATATGACTCCAGATCACGCTTTGTCACCGCAGGGTGTCCGTGTAAAGCAAAAGCTAATCCAAAGAGTTTTCCTTTAGCTTTCCAGAGATCAAGCTTTGCCTTATCACGTTCTCGGTTAAGGCGTTTTCTTATTTCAATGACCTTCTGTGATTCCTCATCTTTCAGAGTGGTAAAAGCATCCTCGAGCTTTTCTTTTAACTTCTCAAGGCTCTCAGAAACCACATCAAGATTGATATTGCATTCTTCAAGCGCGAAATCCGCTTCTTTAACAGCGTTCGGATTAACCTTCTCACCACACATGATCCTGCTCCTGATCTCTTTAGCTCTTTCTTTGGCTTCCTGTTTCTCCTTTTCGCACTGTTTCTGTTTCTCCTCAAGAGCAACGATCTGCTCGGCGATCTCCTCTGGCGTGCTTTTGCCTTTTAACACATTTAAAAAATTAAGTTTCATTGTCTTATCTCCTTTTTTTAGGTGCGGTTATTGATAATGCTTCTTCAAACGGACAATCTGTTTCGTTCTGATACTTTCTGGCACGCCAGACGTGATCAAGCTGTTCTGCGATTACCACACTGCCTGAATCTGCTTCTTTTTCAGGTGCGGTCTTACTTAAAGCGTCCGTTAACGTGCATTCAAACTTCTCACGGTACTCATACGCCTTCTTTAAGTGGTCAAGACGGACATCGTCTTCACTCGCCATGCTATCATTCTTCTTAGCAGTCGCCTGCAAGGCTTCTGTGAGTGAACAGTTGTGCCTCATCATATAAAGATTAGCGTCAATTAAATGAACGAGTTGTTTTTCTTCAGTTGACCCCGGCACATACCGGCTAATCATCCCGCTTATTGTGTTTAATAAATGAGCTTGTTTCATTTTTTATTCCTCCTGTTTTTTGTTTATCTACACTAAAAACCCCTGTCTTTTTCAATCCATAATTACACCATTTTCACCCCCTTCTTTACAGATTTTGTGAGCAGTGTGAGGCAAACGTTCCTACTCCTTACATCTGTGTTTTCTTTCTATATTTTTCTTATTTTTGTGTTTTTAAATTCTTATATACTCATCTTCTATTTAAGAATTTTAGCCTCACTGTCCTCACAGATTCACTTAACTGACTGTAGATACTGCGTTTAGCCCTGTGAGCAGAAGCGTGAGCAAGGTGTGAGCAAAAACACTCTGCTCACACTTCAAAACGGTCTCGGGTCTTCATCCTGCTCACAAAATGAGTCTCTGCTCACAGTCTGCTCACACCCTTGCTCACAGTAAAAATCACCTTCCCCTGAGAATCTTTTTAAGCCAAAAATCCGCCTGCCTGTACCGGCTTCTCGTTTAGTTTTACGAGCAATATCAATTCCCACATTTCGCATAACAGGAGCTATCCTTGTCAGCTCTGTAGATAACCACTTGGCGTTTACCGGAATACCTTTTATGTCTCTATCAGGATTAATCTCCTCGAGCAGCTCAGCCGCTGATCCACGCCACTCGCCATTCGATGAAGCAACAACCTCAATAATCTTTTTCGCAAGCACGCTATCCTCAGCAGTGTCCTGCCACTTTCGATCAACTGATTCCTGATACTTGCTGAAAAACTCATCTCTCGTAAAATTCATACTCTCAGCTAAAGCCGCTCCCCACTGAGCGAAATCCGCCATACGAAACTTCTCATGCCCTCTAATATCACCCACAATATTCATCGCCTGTGAAATAACAGAGAAGAACCCGCCGAGAATGAAAGGAAGTGTCGTGTCCCATTCTGCGTTCATTTCTTTTTCTGATCTTGTTTGCTTCAAAAGGGGAATATCAAAAATGACTGAACGATCCAATAAATCAGGTCGCCACGCTGAAGCTCCTATACCGTTTAACACGAAACATCTGCGGTATGCCCTAATAAACTCATCATCATTTGTATAAAGTGAGCGCTTCATATCGCCCTCACCGGTTACCGCACGGCATAAAAAGTCACTGAACCATTCACGAATCTTGGAAATATTGTCAAAAGTATTTATCCAATGCTTATCCGCTGTCATCTGAGCATGTTCTAAGTCTTTAGGCGTTGAGATGAGCATTACCTTTGAAGGATCAACTAGCCCTTTAATACGCCTGCTATTATTTGATTTGCCTGTGCCTTGCTCGCCGTTTTGATTCGGGATTACATGAGGAATATTGGGAATAAAGAAGGAAGCTACGATTACAAGGAAAAGGCACGAATCATCTTTGTGTAAATTACAGAATTTAAGGAAATCTTTAGCCTCCCCGCCGGTTGCCGGAATAACCTGCTTCGCCTGATGCTGATACCGCCTGAACATTGGAGGAAGATAACAAACAGACCATCCGTCTTTAGTAACACGGACGCCTCGCCAATCAACCGTTGTGAGATCATAATAAATATCACCGTTATGCATGCCTACACGATTAAAAAGTTCGATCTGAGGCGATGCTTCACAACGTGCCTCGATCTGAATACGTGCCTGCCTTAATGCCTCGTTATTAGGTGGTACACCGAACTTATCACGATAGCGTCTAGCCGCCCAGTTGCGGAATCGAGAACTCATCGTTGTGCATACTTCAATATGCTTATCAAACGGCAGAACAACAAACGGATTGCCTTGCTGATCTTTCAGGTAATGCTTGATGTTATTTTCATATTCTCGGGTGATGATCTCACCTTGGGTAGGCTTTCGTTTATATGTATTATCCGACCCGTTAAAGCTGTCAGTGCAGTCACTAATAGCTTTTTCGATAACAGACTCGCCGTAAGTCTTACCGTCACTAAAATGCTTCTCATCCCACTTAGGACGCATAAGCCCGGACTTCCTGAATAACTTATCCATAAGCGAAGCGTCTTTGCCTGTCCAAAAAACGAGCTTGTTGCATAAAGCAAGGTCTGCCTCTGATTGGGAAGGATAATCGTCCTGCCAGTTTCCTTCGTATAATTTGAAGAACACATAAGCGTCTTTGCTTTTCTTAATACGGTTAAGCAGGGATTTTATTTGCTTTGCATCTGAATCTAGTTTTTCAAGATATTCATGCAAACTCTCGAGTTTCCCTGACCGTTCTTTGATCTCCTTGCCACCGCCAGCGACAACATCACCTGTCACAGTGAAGAATCTGTTGCCTGAATACATTTCAACATTAAACGCACTAAACTTGCGATCTTTAGGAAGCGTGCCTTTGCAGATAATATGAATACCTGTTCCACTTACTGAATATTCGGTGTAACTGTTAAGCTCAGATATTATTTCTTGAGCCAAAGGAGAGATAACGCCATCAGCAACACATCCATCAATATCAATACCGACATAAGGCGAGGTAATAGCAAACCCGATAGCGTCTAACTGCTCTGAACGGTCAATAACTTCGTCAAAGGATCGCCATGTTTTGGGATCATTACACCGGGCGTTTTTACCGGTCGCCACATTGACAGGGATTTTCTTATCTTTCTTGCCTTTTTGCGGTGTGAATTTAAATCCTACCCAGATAGGCTGGTCTTTGAGAACCTGAGGAATATTCTCCCTGTTCTTCGCTATTCTTCTCTCTTTCTTCATTGTTATGCTCCGTTCTGAAATATGAAGTCTTTAACCTTCCTGTAACATTGAAATAACTGCTCCTCTTTGGAGTTATTGAAAAACTTATCCGCCAGCTTGCGTGTTTTCTCGGCATCACCAAAAAGTATGCGTTTCTGCCTGCCTGTGCCTGATAAGCCTTTCATATCGCACCCCTGAGATACGAGGTACGTGGCTAAATAAATATTTCCCGCTTCAAAATAGTTTTCTTCCATAATTCTTTCCTTTTCTTTGCCTGCACTACGTACATACAACTTTTTCCCTTAAAATGTTGCACCCATTTTCAGATATACGACGTACCCCTGAAAACTGTCGGGATTTATTTTCTTCATAGGGTATATACGACAACTTTTCGCATTTTGTCCCACTGCAAGATATTTTTACCCCTCACTATGTATATACAGATTTTTTTCAAAAAGTGTCCCCCCTTAGAGCGTATATACGTAAAAAAACTTTAAAATGTTGCAGGCTAAACTAAAATTTTTCATAATTCACGTCCTCAAAGGGTATATACGGAAAAATTTCTCAAAGTGTCTCAGCCTTTTTTACATTTTTTCTAAAATCTGCCCTCCAGAGCATACATACGTATAAATTTCCATAAATGTTGCAGGCAAAATTAATTTTTTTAATCCCCATTGCGTACATACAACTTTTTCTGCCAAAGTGTCTCACTGAAAATCGTCCCATAGCGTATATTCCCCATAATTCTCAAAAGTGTCGGAAATATTTTTATGCCCAAGCGTACATACCGGTTTTTCCTAAAAAGTGTCGGGATTATTTTGCCTCTATTCATGTATTCAGGATTTTTTCGCAAAGTGTCGGATTTTTCTTACCCCTATTAGTACATTCCGGGTTTTTCTACAAAGTGTCGGAACTTTTTTAAAATAACCTGCAACACTTTCAAGAAAAAAGTCGTATATACGTATTAGGGTGCGACACTTTCACAAAAAAAACGGTATATACGTAGTAGGAGGCAACTTATTTAAAGAAAATCCCGACACTTTCGGCATTTATGCGGAATATACATAGGTAGGGGGTATTAGCTTGACTTGTCCCAAGGAGTGTTATAGGGGTGTTGTATTAAGGAGGTTTGAAAAATGAGTGCAGAGAAGAAAAGAAAAAAGTTCGTTATTTACACACGCTGTTCAACTGACGATCAGGCAAAAGGCGATTTCACCACGCTTGACGCACAGGCTCACCATTGCCGGAATATGCTTGAAGCATTCGGCTACGAAATGGCTGATTTCGGGGATCAAGGCATTATCAACGATGACGGTTATTCAGGCAAAGACTTAAACCGTCCCGGCATTCAAGCTATTCTTAAGGACATACAATCCAAGAAGTCATTTGACGGAATCATATTCTTCAGGCTTGATAGGCTGACACGAAATCCTCGTGACCTTTATGGTATGATCGATACCTTTAAGGCTGAAGATATAGCCTTTTTATCAGTCAGGGAAAATCTTGATAGCACAACGGCTATCGGCAGGGTTGTGATCGGTATAATCGGCTTATTATCAGCCTTTGAGCGTGAACTTACCGGTGAACGTGTAAAAGCTTCAGCTATCGCAAGAGCAAGGCAAGGTAAATGGGTAGCGGGTAAACCGCCTTACGGATACATTCAAGTCAAAGACGGTGAAAGATTGTCGAACGGCAGACAACCACACAAAATTGAACTCGACAAAAACCTTGCTCCGCATTTTAAAATGATCTTTGAAATGGCGGCTGATAACCAATCGCTCTCAACAATCGGCAATGAACTTATTAAAAGAGAAGTTCCCACAGCAAACGGCAACCTCTGGCGTAAACAGACTATCGCTAAAATACTAAAAAATCCATTTTATAAGGGAATGATTTCATACTCAGGCGAGATAAACAAAGGCAATCATGAAGCAGTTGTAGATGAAGAATTGTGGAGTAAAGCAAACAAGATAATATCCGCAAGCCTACCCGGACACAGATTCTTGAAAACGACTCTGGACTACAGTCATCTATTAAAAGGCATTTTGTTCTGTGGAAAATGCGGAAGTTATTTTGTATCAACCCACGCCCGGGGGAAAATGGGTAATAAGTTTTATTATTATGAGTGTAGTCGAGCTAGACAAAAACTCGGATGCGATACTAAACGCATATCAGCAACATCATTTGATCGGGCGGTTATCGATTTTTTAAGCAGGGCATCCAAAGATCAAAGTATTATCGTAAAAGCCATCGGTAACGCTGTTAAACACTCATCAACTCAACTCGATAAATACGATAAGGAAATACGCCAGTTAAAAAAGAAACTCGACAAAGCCAAAGACTCTGCCGATAAATTGCTTAACCTTGCTATAGAAAAAGTGATCACCAAAGGACGGACTTATTCAGAAAAAATGGACGCACTTGAGACCGAAATAACCATTCTTGAAGATAAACTCGGAAAAGCTCAAGCCCGAAGGAAAGCCGCTGAGATGACCGCCAACTCAAACGAATACCTGCACGCAAACCTACAGCTTGCCATGAAATACCTCGATCAAGCCCCGCCAGACGCCCAAATTGCCCTTCTAAAGGCACTTATCAAGGTACTCAAGGTTTATGACGATCATGTGAAGATGGAAATGTTTATAAACGAACCGGACGGTGAACTCGTGCGGAACTTACCGCTGACGGAACCCCAAAAACAGCGAACCCCGCTCCTTCTTGAGGAACAGGGTTCGACTGAGCGTCAACAATGGCGGAGAGAAGGAGATTCGAACTCCTGGTTAGGTATAAACCCAACGACGGTTTAGCAAACCGTTCCCTTAAGCCAACTCGGGCATCTCTCCGCGTAATATGGCGTTGTCGGTACAGGCCAAAAGCCTATATCCTGCTTATCTTTTATTCAGGAAAAATTCCTGTATTATTGTACGGCATTCAGGTTCCAGGATACCGCTTATTACTTCAATCTTATGGTTGAAAAGCCTGGGAGCCGCGAGATCTATCTGTGATCCGCACGCGCCTGTCTTTAATTCATTCGCGCCGTAAACCAGTGTTCGAAGGCGCGCGAGCATAGACGCGCCCACGCACATCGCACAGGGCTCAATTGTAACATAAAGATCACACTCGTTCAATCTTTCGTTTTCAAGATACGCGGCCGCCTGGGTTATAGCGATCATTTCCGCGTGCGCCGTCGGATCTTTTAAGGTTTTTATCTGATTATGGGCCCTCGCGATAATTTGGTCTTTATACACTATCACCGCGCCTACGGGCACTTCATCTTCGTCAAATGCTTTTCGCGCCAAGTTAAGCGCGGTATGCATATACATTTCGTGTGTATTCATAATTTTTCACCGCGCTAATTTTAGCATAATTTTTACAAAATATCAAAGATTGCGCCTTTAACTTCGTAGGAGCGAACCCATCCGTCCACCTTTTCTCTCAGTTGTAAGGGCACGGCATGCCGTGCCCCTACGGGGTCGAGGTTGGTAGTTTGGTTAATTTTATTCGGGGGCTTGCGATTTGGGGGGTTTACAGATATACTTACTGAATCGTGGATAATAATAAAAATCGGAGTAGGAGTATAGGTCTATGCTCAAGCCGTTAAATAATATTGGTAATAAGAAAACAGCGGTCTTTTTCGATTTTGATAATACTATTACTTTACGGGACACGATTGATTCTGTTCTTATAGATTATTCCACAAGCAATAATTGGCTTAAATTGGAAAAAGAGTGGAAAAGCGGTAAGCTCGGATCGCGAAAATGTCTTAAAGGTCAAATGAAAGATGTTCGCGTCACAAAAAAACAGATAAACGCGTATCTCGCGGAGATAAAGCTTGATCCTTATTTCAAAAAAACAGCGCTTTTTCTTGAATCAAAAAAAATTAAGCCTATAATTCTAAGTGATAATTTCGATTATTTCATAGAGTATGTTTTAAAAGCGCACGGGATAAAAGGCATAAAGGTGTTCTCTAACAGCATGACGTTCTCGGGAAACAGAATTCTCACCAAGTTTCCTTTTACGAACAATAAATGTTTGAGATGCGCTCATTGTAAAAAGAAAAATATGTTCCGAAACACGCCGACTGGCGCGATATCGATATATATCGGTGACGGACTTTCTGACGTGTGTCCGGCAAAGCATGCTGATATGGTTTTCGCGAAGGATCATTTGAGCAAAGTTCTGAAACGGGAAAAAATATCGTATGTACCATTTAAGTCTTTGAAAGATGTGTATAACAAATTACGAAAGGATTTAAAATGAATCTCAAACAAAAACTAACATTTAAATCATTCCGGAATAGAGTAAAGCAGAAAGAACTGCTGAAACTGGAAGCAAAATACTGCTCGTGGGGAGATACTGTTCATTATGTGCCGAATCCGAATATTTTTGAACGTTCCGAAGGCTGTTTTTTATATGACACCAAAGGCACGGAATATCTTGATCTTCAGATGTGGTATTCAGCGGCAAATTTCGGATATAAAAACGAACGCCTTAATTCTGTGCTTAAAAACCAGATAGACTCTTTACCTCAACTTGCCTGCCAATATCTTCACGAAGAAAAAATACTTCTCGCGGCAAAAATCGCGCAAAAAATGGAAATCACGTTTGAAGAAAAGGGACGCGTTCATTTTAATGTCGGCGGGGCAAGCGCGATCGAAGACGCGATGAAACTCGTAAGAAACCATACCGGACGCAATCTCTCTTTCGCGTTTATGGGAGGGTATCACGGCAGAACCCTCGGAGCATCAGCGATAACTTCAAGTTTCAGGTATAGAGAACATTTCGGACATTTCGGAGACCGGGCATTTTTTATCCCCTATCCCTACTGTTTCAGGTGTCCTTATGACAAAAAAAAGGAATCCTGTTCTCTCCACTGTCTGAAACTTTTTGAACGTCTTTTTGAAACGGAATATTATTCGGTTGTGGACAAAAAAACAAATGCGTCCGAGTTCGGGGCTTTTTTTATTGAATCGGTTCAGGGAACCGGCGGTTATGTTATACCTCCCCACGGTTATTTTAAGGGATTAAAAAAAGTCCTCGAAAGATACAATATCCTGATGGTGGATGATGAAATTCAAATGGGTTTTTTCCGTACGGGAAGATTTTGGGGTATAGAACATTTTGACGTGATTCCGGACATTATTGTTTTCGGGAAAGCCCTTACCAACGGGCTTAACCCTATTTCGGGAGTATGGGCGAAAGAAAAATTCATTTCACCCGATGTATTTCCTCCCGGCTCCACACATTCAACTTTTTCATCAAACACTTT
>Ga0208325_1000137_pt1 | contig 19901 bp, 16 predicted proteins | sample PL_2010_330m_FD_185486 | JGI IMG/M metagenome (GOLD analysis project Ga0208325, IMG submission 185486) | Freshwater microbial communities from Powell Lake, British Columbia, Canada to study Microbial Dark Matter (Phase II) - PL_2010_330m... | ecosystem: Environmental > Aquatic > Freshwater >...
ATCCTGAGCGCAGCCGAAGGATTGAACTTTGGTTATTGTTTCTTGTTTGGTTATTGTATCTTGTATCTTGTTTCTTTCCGCAGGGGTGTCCCCAAAAGGCATGTCCCCCCAATACGAAATAACCAATAACCAAGATACAAGATACAAATAATATCCAAACACCAATAACCAAACGGCGTTTGCTCCTGTTTGATTATGGTTCGGCTTCGCTCACCATCCTTCGAACCATCCTGCCTGCCCCGCCTGTCCCGAGCGAAGTCGAGGGGAGCGCAGCCGAAGGATTGAACTTTGGTTATTGTTTCTTGTTTGGTTATTGTATCTTGTATCTTGTTTCTTTCCGCAGGGGTGTCCCCAAAAGGCATGTCCCCGGTTCTATACAAATAATACCCAAATCACAATAACCAAATGACAGACTTTTTCTGGATTGTTTGGTTATTCGAATTTGAATATTGGTTATTATTTGGTTATTGTATCTTGTGTCTTGGTTATTTCCGCTCGGGATTAACTGAGGGTTAGATTTTATCAAGAATCATTACTTTGGCTTTTTCGAGGGCAGTGTCGCTTAGGGAACTTATCGTTATCTTAGTGCTTTTGTCCGTTACCGGTTCAAAAAATATCCCGACACGGGTAGTGTTGACCTGTTTGGGGAAACCAATAACGACAATATAACGCGCCGCTTTGCTTTCGCAAAGGATCGGCAGCCCAACCTCTTTCACGACAGCCATTGCTTTATCATAGGCGTCGCTATAGGAAAGAGGAATCGTTTTCTTTTCCCCGGTAACGCACGCCGCGCGGAGATCGTCCACATTAACGCCCATGAGAGACGCAAGATTGAACTTATTGCTATGCGCGCATCCCGCGGACAAAACAACCGACAATAAAATTGATAATACGACAGCTCTTCTCATTTCCCACCCATATTACCACCGGCACATGCCCGAGGTCAACATGGAAATAAGTGAGCAACAAAAGACGCAAGGGCGAATGATTATTCGCCCATACGTCTTTTACTTTTAATCTCGTCTCCGGAGGGAAGATAAAAATAGAATTCGTACGGGCGAATAATCATTCGCCCCTACGCGCTTACGTTCATGTCTCTGGCCGCTTTTGCTTCGTCCGGGCGGTGAATTGGGGCGTTCTTTGGGAACTTTTTGAAGGCGCCGGGATCTTTTTCTGCCAGGCGCGCCAGGCGCGTCATGACTTCAATAAACCGGTCCAATGTTTCTTTTGACTCGGTTTCGGTCGGCTCTATCATCATCGCTTCCTTAACTATAAGCGGGAAGTACACGGTCGGAGGATGGATCCCGCTGTCAATAAGCGCTTTTGCGATATCCATAGCGCGCACGCCTTTTTTAGCCTGACGTGCGGCCGAAACAACAAATTCATGCAGACAGTTCCGGTCATACGGAACATCGTAATGTTCCATCAGGCATTTTTTCAGGTAACACGCGTTCAGAACGGCATTTTCAGAAACCTCCGTAAGCCCGTCCTTCCCGAGCAGGAGAATATACGCATACGCCTTAAGCATGACGCCAAAATTCCCGTAAAACGGCGATATGTATCCGATAGATTGTGGCCTGTCAAACTCAAGAACAAATGCCGCCTTTTTTTTGACAATCCTCGGAATGGGCAAAAACGGCGCGAGTTCGCTTTTCACGCCTACCGGGCCCGAACCCGGTCCGCCGCCACCATGCGGCGTCGCGAATGTCTTGTGCAGGTTAACGTGAACCACGTCAAATCCGAGATCACCGGGACGCGCCTTTCCCAGTATCGCGTTAAGATTGGCGCCGTCATTATACATGAGAGCTCCGGCCGCATGAGCAAGGTCGCATATTTCCCTGATATGAGGGTTAAAAATTCCCAATGTGTTCGGGCATGTCAACATTACCGCTGCCGTATCCGGACCGAGTTTTTTTCTGAATGCGTCAATATCCATGACGCCGTCCGGGCCGGTCGGCACGGTTTTAACCTCGTATCCGGCGATAGCCGCCGAAGCAGGATTCGTTCCGTGCCCGGAATCCGGTATAAGCACATACTTTTTCTTGTTGCCTTTATGCCGGTGATACGCCGCGATCAGCATGACCCCGGTAAGTTCACCGTGCGCTCCGGCCATGGGCTGAGTGGTAAACGCATCCATTCCGGCAATCTCGCAAAGAGCCTGCTCCAGATTGCTGATAATCTCAAGCGCGCCCTGAGTAAGCGCCGCGCCCGGCGCGAGCTGTGCCTGCAGTGGATGAAGAGAAACAAATTCCTCAAATGCCGCTATCTTCTCGGTAAACTTGGGGTTGTATTTCATCGTGCACGACCCGAGCGGATAAAAATTGGCGTCCACATTGAAATTCATCCCGGCCATACGCGTGAAATGTCTTATTACTTCCGGTTCAGAAATACTCGGGAGTTCGGCATCGGCGGATCTTTTATATCCGGCGTCCAGCCGGCATTCCGCGGGAACGTCTTTCAGCGGCAGCTTGACGCCTTTTTTCCCGGGTTTTGATATTTCAAATATCAGCTCCATAATGCCTCCTCCACCGCCTCCGCAAGCAGAATAATCTCCTGCTTTGTCCGCTTTTCCGTCACGGCAACAAGCATGTATTCGGCCATGTCTTTATAATATCTTCCGAGAGGAAACCCCGCCGCGATACCTTTTTTTACAAGTTTTTCTATAACTTCATCGGGAGAGCGGGGAAGCTTGACAATAAACTCGTTAAACGTCGGCGAGCTTCTCTTAACCTCAACACCCTTGACGGCCTCAAGACGCTGCTTGGCGAACTCGGCTTTATCCATGCACAACTCGGCGGTTCTCTTCAGCCCCTCTTTTCCCAAGAGACACATGTAAACCAGAGCGCGCAGAGCGCACAACGCCTCGTTTGAACATATATTAGACGTAGCTTTCTCCCTGCGAATATGCTGTTCACGCGTCTGAAGAGTAAGCACGAAACTTCTTTGCCCTTTTGAGTCAAGCGTTGCGCCCGCTATACGCCCGGGCAAATTGCGAATAAACTTTTTTCGTGTCGCCATGAATCCGAGATAAGGCCCGCCGAACGAAAGCGGAATACCAAGGCTCTGCCCTTCGCCGGTCGCGATATCAACGCCCATCTCTTCCGGAGTTTTCAAAACCCCCAATGAAACGGGATATACGCTTTCTATGACCAAAGCCCCCAGCTTATGACATTTTTCCGATATATCGCTGTGGTCGTCTATCGCGCCGAAGAAATTCGGGTTTTGAAGTATAACCGCCGCGGTTTTATCGTCAAGAAATTTATCTATTTCCGCGCGAGTGGCTTGCCCGTGCGTCACGGGCGTTTCCACAAATTCAATAGACAAGTTCGTCGTATAACAGTACATCATCCTGCGGTATATAGGATTCACGCCGCCGTCCATTATGATCTTGTTTCGTCCCGTCAGGCGTATAGCCATCATGGCCGCCTCATAAAGAGCCGTGCCGCCGTCATAAAGTGACGCGTTTGATACTTCCATGCCGGTCAGCCGGCATATACAGCTCTGGTATTCATATATAGCCTGAAGAGTTCCCTGCGATGCTTCGGGTTGATAAGGCGTATATGCGGTATAAAATTCCGGCCGTGAAACAACGGCATCCACGGCAGCCGGGATAAAATGATCATAGAACCCGCCACCAACAAAATTCACGAGATCTGTAACGTTCTTCCGCGCCAGACCGCGCAGATATTTTTCCACCTCATACTCCGATTGCCCGGGATCAAGATCAAACGACGATGCCCTTAGCTCGGAAGGTATTCCCTTAAAAAGCTCTTCCATGCCGCCGGATCCCACGCCTATGGTCTCCAGCATCACGCGTCTTTCTTCGGGAGAATGCGGAACATAACTCATTATGCGGATTCCTTTAAATATTTTTCATACGCCTCGTCATCCATCAAATCTCCGGTTTCCGAGGAATCAGTAATCTCTATACGGCATATCCAGCCTTTTTCGTAAGGCGACTCATTCACGAGTTCCGGATGGGCCTCGAGCGCGTCATTGGATTCTTTTACTTTTCCGGAAAGCGGCGCGTAAATGTCACTTGCCGCTTTTACCGATTCCACGGTAGAAATATTTTCGGCCTTTTTGACTTCGCGTCCTGCATCCGGAAGTTCAACAAACGTAATATCCCCCAATTCTGCCTGCGCATGATCGGTAATCCCAAAAACCGCCTCGCTTCCTTCTACCCTGACCCACTCATGTTCTTTGGTATACTTAAGTTCTTTTGGTACCATGTTCGTCCCCCTTTGATAAAAACAAGAAAAATCCAAATGACAAAGCACAAAATCCAAAATAAATCCAAAATCTCAAATCCAAATAACAAAACCCTGGTTTTTTCTGGTTTTGGATTTTGTCATTTGTTATTTGAGCTTATTTTGTGCTTTGAATTTTGTCATTTGACATTATTCTGTTCTACTCACTGTTCCCTTCTGTATACTGGTATTCCGTGAATCACCGCTTCTATTTCTGTCTTTCCGTCGGTAAGCGTCACTGCCGTACCTTCGCCGGAAAGATCTTTATCAATATAACACAGACCTATTCCCTTCTCAAGGCATGGAGAAAATGCTCCGCTCGTAACCTCGCCTACAGTTTTTCCCTTTGCCAATACGGCAAAATGCCGGCGGGCGCTTCTTCTCGCCTCACACACAAAAGCGGTCAGAACGCGAGGGGTGCCTTCTCTTGACTGTTTTAAAATGGCTTCTTTTCCGATAAAATCTTTTTCCATGAACACGAATTTCGCGAGGTTTGCCTCCGGCGGCGTGTGCTTCTCATCTATATCGTTCCCGTAAAGCGAGTATCCCATCTCCAATCTTAGCGTATCGCGCGCGCCCAGCCCGATTGGTTTCACTCCGTCAATCTTAATCAACGCGTCCCAGAGTTGTATCGCATCTTCTGCTGGAAAAAACAATTCATATCCGAGTTCTCCCGTATAACCGGTTCGCGAGAGAAGAACCCTGATACCGTCTATTTGGGTATTAATAAAACGATAACGTTTGATATCTTCAAGCGTCTCGTGCGGAAGCAGCGTCGCGAGAACCGCGCCCGACGACGGCCCCTGAATATCAAGTTTTGCCGTTTTGTCCGATTCATCCGCAACCGTAACACGCCCGGAAACATGCGCTTCTATCCAGGCGAGATCTTTTTCCCTGCACGCGCCGTTCACGACAAGCATGAACTCTTCCGGCGATATCCTAAAAACAATAAGGTCGTCTATTATCCCGCCCGTTTCGTTAAGAAGAAATCCATAGCGGCATCTCCCCGACGGCATATCATCCACGCGGCAGGTTATCAGACTATTTATCTCTTCGGCGGCCCCCGGCCCTCTCAAGAAAATCTCGCCCATGTGGCAGATATCAAAGAGGCCCGCCTTTGTCCGAGCATGAAGATGTTCTGCGATTATTCCGGTATATTGCAACGGCATGCTCCATCCCGCAAAAGGCACAATCCTCGCGCCCGCAGCAAGATGTCGGTCATATAAGGGAGTTTTTTTAAGGCAAGAATCGTTTTTAGACATCTAGGACAACTTCGTGTGGAATGTACAACGCAAAAGAACCAAAAACCCAGGCGTTCGGTTTTTGATAGATCGCTTCCCTGTGGTTATCCACTCAACCGCTTATTCAAAACACGGCCGTGGCCCGTAAGATTTCATGAAAAAACCCGGATTGATGCGCATTTTACGGACCAAAACGCCAGTTGCACTTGTCTACATTATAAGCAATGCGTCGGTGTTGTCAAGTATGTGAATTCGAGCCAAGAACCGGGTTCAATGGTTTGAGGGCGCGGCGGAAGGGCGAATGATTATTCGCCCGTACGAATTCTATTTCTATTTCCCCGTGCTTCCGTTCCGGGAATGGAAAGGAACGAAAATGAAATTCGTAGGGGCGAATAATGATTCGCCCTTGCTGCTTTGGGTCAAAAACGGGTGATTTTCGTGCGGGAGGGGTGTCCCCAAATGGCATGTCCCCGAAGCGTCTCCGCGGCGTGATACGAGCTTCTTACGAAGGGGGATGCGAGAACTGCGGTGAAGCCTATTGCGCGGGCTTCTTTCTCAAAGGATGTGAACTCTTCCGGGCGGTAATATCGTTTAACTGGCCAATGCTTGCGTGACGGCGCGAGATATTGTCCCAAATAGAGTATATCAACTCCCGCGTTCTTAAGATCCTTCAGAGTTCGGGTGATATCCTCTTCTTCTTCGCCGAGGCCGAGTATCATTGAAGATTTTACCAGGATATCCGCGCCTGTTTTTTTCATTGAACTCAAAATGCTAAGTGTTTTTAAAGACACATCGTAATCCGATCGGGGGCGCACGGCGGGATATACTATCCGCGGCGTTTCAATGTTATGCCCGATAACATCCGCTCCCGAAAAAGCTATTTTTTCCAGCAGTTCCCGGTCGCCGCCGAAATCGGGAATGAGAAGCTCCACCCTAGCCTCCGGCGCGGCGTGCTTAATCTCGCGCGCCGTATTCAAGAAATGTTCCGCGCCTTTATCCTCAAGATCATCGCGTGTCACGGATGTAACAACAACATACCGCATGCCGAGTTTCTTAACGGCCTCGGCAATACGTCGCGGCTCGTCAGAGTCCGGCGCCGCCGGCAGAACATTATCCGAATCAATATTGCAAAACCTGCATCCCCGCGTGCAAATGTCTCCAAGAATCATAAACGTAACGTCTTTATTACCCCAACACTCGCTTATGTTCGGACATGCCGCACGTTCGCACACGCTATTAAGCTTCAGGAGCCGCAGAACATTGCCGACTTCATCGGAAGTCGCATTCCGCGTCACTTTCCTGCGTATCCAACTTGGTTTTGTTTGTTTGGGCATAAAAATAAAAGACGTAGAGGTTGTTTCTAACCCTGTCCTACTCTCGTACGTTGCGAAGAATTGACTGGGGGCCTTGCTTTCGGGGCTTAAATTTCCCGAGCGGGCACGGTTTCCGAAGGCCGAAGGCCTGAGGGAGAGCGAGGGAAATTTCAGAGGTCTATTTCCTCGCTGGGGAAATAGACCGTCCCCGGGAGTAAGGCCACCAGGCAATTCTCGGGTCGTTCGCTTAGGGCGGGGTGACCCCGCCCCTACGCGGGTTTTACTTACCGAATTGTCGCTCGGAAAGATACTTATACAGCGCGTAATGATCCAGCACCAGTTTCTGCGCTTTATCCAGAAGGGTTTTTGCTCTTTCCGGATTGCTTTTTTGCAGGGTTCTGTACCGGTTTTCATTATAAATATAATCTTCAAGTTTGATGCTTGGCGTTTGACTGTCAAGCGTGAGTGGATTTTTCCCTGCAACGGCAAGTTCCGGATTATATCTGAGAAGCGGCCAGTGCCCGGAAGCCACCGCTTTTTTCTGTTCCTCGGTTCCTTTTGTCATGTTAATGCCGTGCGATATACACTGCGAGTAAGCTATGATGAGCGACGGTCCGTCATACGCCTCGGCCTCAATAAAGGCCTTGAGTGTTTGCATGGGGTCGGCCCCCATGGCTATTTTCGCGACATACACGTATCCGTAACTCATCGCTATTAGGCCGAGATCTTTCTTTCCGATAGGTTTTCCGCTGGCGGCGAATTTCGCTACCGCGCCCATCGGTGTTGCCTTTGACGCCTGTCCGCCCGTGTTGGAATAGACCTCGGTGTCAAGCACCAGAACATTTACATTCTTTCCCGCGGCCAGAACATGATCCAACCCGCCGTAACCTATATCATAGGCCCATCCGTCTCCTCCGACGGCCCATACCGACCTTTTCTTTAAATAATCCGCCACGCTCAACAATTCCCGACACTCGTGACAATCGCATTTCTCCAACAACTTTTTAACTTCCGTTACCTTTTCACCCTGAAGCTCTATCTCTTTCTGGTCGGACTGATTGGCGACGGTGACCTCTTTCAGAAGGCCTTTGAGTCCGTCCGGACAATTGTCCATTTTTATTATCCTGTCTGCCAGCTCGTGCGCATATTCAGAATATTTATCCACGGTAAGACGCATTCCGTAAGCAATCTCGGCATTGTCCTCAAAAAGAGAATTGCTCCATGCCGGGCCGCGGCCGTCGGCGCGTTTGCAATACGGCGTTGTAGGAAGGTTTCCGCCGTAAATAGAAGAACAACCCGTGGCATTGGCTATGAGCGCCCTTGCCCCGAAAAGCTGAGTGAGAAGCCGAACATACCCGGTCTCTCCACATCCCGCGCAAGCCCCGGAATATTCAAAAAGCGGCCTGACAAACTGTATGCCGTTCATCGCGGCGCGGTTGAAAAGTTTCGGATCCGGATCCGGCAGGTCAAGAAAAAATTCAAGATTTTCCTTTTCCGCATGGCGCAGAGGCGCCTGCGGCATCATTTTTATCGCATCCTTGGCCTTCATGGGACAATTTTCAACACATACACCGCATCCGGTGCAATCCTCAGGCGCTACCTGCAGTGTGTACACGTATCCCTCACGGCCTTTAGGCGGTTTGGGCGCGGCGTGCTTAAAGGTTGCCGGAGCATTCTTCAAGAGCTCTTCTTTATATATCTTGGCGCGTATAACGGCGTGCGGACACAGAAACACGCACTTGCCACACTGAATGCACGTCTCTGTATTCCACACCGGAATATTAAACGCTATATTACGTTTTTCATACCGGGATGTTCCCGTCGGCCAGGTTCCATCGTCCGGCATCTCGGATACCTTTATCGTTTCCCCTTCTCCGACCATGATCTTGGCCGTGGTTTCTTTTACGAACTCCGGCGCATCCGCCGAAACAACCTGCCGTTTTTTCACCGAGCCCGTAAAATTCTCCGGCACCTTAACCTCTTCTATGTGATCAAGAGCCATATCCACAACCCGGATGTTCATCTCAACAACCTTGTCTCCCTTGCTTCCATATGTTTTTTTAATGGCGTTCTTGATAGCCGCAAGAGCCGTTTTTTCGTCTATGACACCGGTGATCTTGAAAAACGCGGTCTGCATTATCACGTTTATGCGTTCGCCAAGCCCGACTTCTCCGGCAATCTTTACCGCGTCTATAACATAAAACTTGAGTTTCTTGTCTATTATCTGTTTCTGAACACTCGCGGGCAGATGCTCCCATACTTCTTGTTTTCCGTATGTTGACGTCAGGAGAAACGTCCCGCCCTGAACAACATTCTTCAGCATATCGTATTTCTCAAGAAACGAAAAATTATGACATGCAAGAAAATTAGCACTCGAGATGAGATACGGACTGCGGATAACATTCTTCCCGAACCTTAAATGTGATACCGTAACCGCGCCCGCTTTCTTGGAGTCGTATACAAAATACCCCTGCGCGTAATTATCGGTTTCCTCGGCGATAATCTTGATGGAGTTCTTGTTCGCGCCCACCGTGCCGTCCGCCCCGAGCCCGTAAAACATGGCCCTGTAAACGTCGGGCTTCTCCATCACGGAGCAGGCATCACAAGTCAGGCTCGTGCCGGTAACATCGTCGTTTATCCCCACGGTGAAGTGATTTTTCGGCTTTTTTGCCGCAAGGTTATCATACACGGCCTTAGCCATGGCCGGCGTGAACTCGGCCGACCCGAGACCGTATCTTCCTCCGATTATTATCGGCGCTGTCTTGAACGGAGCTTCCTTCGCCTCAATGGCCTCGCCCACGGCGGTGCGCACATCCACGTATAACGGTTCGCCGGCGCTGCCGGGTTCTTTTGTTCTGTCAAGAACGGCTATTCCCTTGACGGTAGACGGAATAGCATTTATGAAACTTTTCGTGTCAAACGGCCTGAAAAGCCGCACCTTGAGCACCCCTATTTTTTCGCCGGCGGCATTGAGATGTTCAACCGCTTCATGCACGGCTTCCGCGCCGGAGCCCATTATCACTATCACCCTGTCGGCATCCTTCGCCCCCACGTATTCAAAAAGCTTATATTCCCGTCCTGTGAGTTTCGCGAAAGCATCCATGGCTTTCTGGGTTATCGCGGGACATGCCTCATAATACTTGTTCACCGATTCGCGTCCCTGAAAATACACGTCGGGGTTCTGCGAAGTGCCGCGGATTACCGGATGTTCGGGGTTCATTCCCCACTTTCGGCGCGCATAAATCAGTTTCTCGTCAAGCATGGCCTTCATGTCATCAAAGGTCAGTTCCTCTATCTTCTGTATCTCGTGCGACACGCGAAACCCTTCAAAAAAATGCACGAACGGTATCCTTGCCTCAAGCGTCGCGGCCTGGGAAATAATCGCAAAGTCCATGGCTTCCTGAACACTCCCTGCAGCCAACAAAGCCCATCCCGTCGCGCGCACCGCCATGACATCGGAATGGTCGCCGAAAATTGATAACGCCTGGCACGCAATAGATCTCGCAGCCACATGAAACACCGTCGGAGTAAGTTCACCCGCGATCTTGTACATGTTTGGTATCATCAAAAGCAGGCCCTGCGAAGCAGTGAATGTGGTCGTGAGAGCGCCCGTAATCAACGCGCCGTGAACGGCGCCGGAAGCCCCGCCCTCGGACTGAAGTTCAGCAACCACAGGAACAGTTCCCCATATATTTTTCTTGCCTGCCGCCGATTTGGCATCGGATATCTCGCCCATCGGGGTTGACGGGGTAATAGGATAAATTGCGATAACTTCGTTCGTGGCATGCGCAACATGCGCAACCGCGCTATTCCCGTCATGCGGGGTCTTTCTCCGTTCCATGACACACCCTCCTGGTTACTGTTGTTGAATCTGAAAAAACAGGCGGGTTTATTTAAAAACCCGCCTGATCATTAGAATAGAACCGCGGATAAAACTTTGCCAGTCCGCTTTTATCCTGCTGCTTCGCCGGTATATTCACGCGAATCCTTCGCCGAAACAAGGGACATGTAAAAGCTCATGAAAGCGACCATCATCACGATCGGCATATATGATTGCACCGCCGCGTTTATGATAGTCGTCAGAATCGAGCCTGCGCCTGCAGGCAGAGCCAAAGTCGCGGCTCCCGTGATAAACCCGAAAATTAATGAAATCAAAAGACTCACTAGAACCACAACCACGAATAGCCCGAGCGTAATCCAGAAATTTTGTCTTGCCACCTCTATGCCTTTTTTGAAAGCGGCAATGGTACCTGTATCTTCTATCACAACAACATATATCGGATAAACCAGAAACGTTATTACGGTTATGCCCACCACCGTAACAATCGCAGCCACGATACTGCGCGTTGCGATATTATCGCCAAGCAGTAAAATACCCGCGCTTACCAGGCTTAACAAGAGAACCAAACCAACGGCGATAAGTATATACAAAAGCAGAAGCCCAAGTATCCGCACATAATAACGCTTGCCGTATGTTATGAACTGCGCCATGCCGGACGCCGATGTCTTTAGCTGATCTTTCACGAGCCCCAGAGCGGCGCCCTGCAGCATGACAAACACCAGAAAAAACAACACGCCAGAAACGCCCGATATCACCGCGAACGCCGGATTCCCCGCCCGCGACGGGTTGGACAATGGAAGGCTGATAAGACCCGCGATCGCGTTAAATGCGAAAAATACCAGAACCACGTTCATGAGTTTTGAAGATACTACCACAAACCCTTTTTTGACCGCGTCTATAATTCCCATTCTTTCCTCCCTTTTATCTTATCGCAAAAAAAACCGTTTTTTCCCTTAAGCCCTATATTACACAGACAAACCGAATCACATTCTCGTAGTTAAGCGTATACCATAATTTATACCGTGTCAAGCCGCAATAATTGCCTTCGGCAATTGGCTGTTTGCCGTTTGCTGTTAGCTGTTTGTCCCCATGAGCCAACGCCCATGAGCCAACAGCCATGAGCCCCGCCCCTACGCGGCGATACGGCGTTCCTCAAAGGCGCGTTGTATCGTGGCTACATCTGTAAATTCAAGACTGCTTCCTGCCGGCACGCCTCGGGCCAGCCGGGAAATCTTCACTTTAAACGGCTTCAGCACCTTAAAAAGATACATGGCCGTTGTCTCCCCTTCGGTGGTAAACCCAGTCGCTACAATAATTTCCTTCGTTTCTCCGGTTTTAACCCGTTGAATAAGCCCGGGAATCTTTAACGCCTCGGGCCCGACACCGTCAAGCGGTGAAAGTTCGCCAAGCAGAACATGATACAATCCCCGGTATATACTGCTTTTTTCCATGGCAATAACGCTTTTTGGCCCTTCAACCACGCATATTTTTGAATGGTCTCGTGAGGAGTCGGAACATATTGAACAAACATCCTTTTCACTGAGATTGTTACATTCTTTACAAAATCTGACGTTTTCCTTAACTTCGCGTATGCACCGCAGAATGGCGTCAACTCCCTCTCTGGGCAAACCCAACACGTGAAACGCCATTCTCTGCGCCGACCTCACGCCTATCCCGGGCATTTTGTTAAACTCATCAATAAGCCGGGCCATCGATAAAGGAAACCCTTTTATCACTTCTGTTCCTCCGTTGTAAAATCACGCACTATATGTCCGCCGAACACATCCATGGCTTTTTCTATGACCGGCTTTATCTTTTTTTTTGACATGTCTTTTTTTGCGGCGGTGGCCGCTTTCTTCGCAACGACTTCCCCCGGAAATTCCAGAGTAATGAATTCCACCACCGAAGGCGCGGCGGTAATTTTTCTCACGGCCTCTTCAATAACACTTCTGTTCATTCCCGTCTCAAGAACCTCTTTGTTGAAAAGATGGTCTTTCGTAAATCCAATAACCACCTTATTCTCAGTAAACTCTACCAGCCGGGCCACATTAAGAAACGTGAACACGGACATCTTCTTTTCTTTTATGTGATTCAGCATCGCTTTCCAATGAAACGCCGCCGCATCCGAGCCCTGATCAAAAGATTTTTCCGCTGGTGCGTGTGGTGAAGGGGTCTCGGCATCTTCCGGCTCGGGCAAGACCGTTTCATTACCCAACCCCACAAGAACTTCGGGTAGTGACAAGATGGAATCTCTTCGCGTCAGCCTGATAAGCGTAACTTCCAGCGCTCCGCGAGTGAACGTTGTTGACTTCATGAGTTCGAGAGACCGCAGAAGATTCTGCAGCGCGTAAAGTATTTCTTCCAGCGACAGTTTCTCTGCCAGCTGTTTCAGCTGTTCGGATTCTTCTTTGGTAAACATCTTACCGTCCGAGGTCGCCCCGACCGTCTTAAACACCATGAGGTCTCTGTAATGCCCGATGAGGCTGTTCGCGACAAACACGGGATCCTTGCCGGCGGTTATCATTTCGTCAAGCGCCCCGATAGCGCGCGCCGGGTCCTTCTCAACAATGGCGAGCGACAAGCCGGATATCCTGTCACTCGGAACAATCCCCATTAGTTCTACAACTTCTCCGGCTGTGATCTTATTACCGGAGAAAGACATCATCTGATCCATCATGACCAGGGCGTCCCGCAGGCTTCCGTCGGCCGCGCGCGCGATTAAAAGAGCGGCATCTTTTTCCAGATCGATCTTTTCTTTCCCGGCGATACTTAACAGCCGGTCCAGTATCATCGCGGACGGTATCTTCCTAAAATCAAACTTCTGGCACCGCGATATGATCGTCGCAAGAACCTTATTAGGCTCCGTCGTGGCGAAGAGAAACCTGACATGCGCCGGCGGCTCTTCCAGCGTCTTCAGGAGAGCATTAAACGCCCCCGTTGACAGCATGTGAACCTCGTCAATAATATAAACCTTGAACTTGTCTCTGGAAGGTAAAAACTTTACGTTTTCCCGGAGGGTTCTGACTTCGTCAACGCCGTTATTAGACGCGCCGTCAATCTCCAGAACATCTATGCTGCCGCCGCGGGTTATCTCCTCGCAGGAGGTGCATTTGTTACACGGCCCGGCAGGTGACGGTTTTTCGCAGTTGACCATTTTCGCCACGAGCCGCGCGACTGTCGTCTTGCCTACCCCTCGTGATCCGCAGAAAATATACGCGTTGGCGACCCGGCCGCGCATGACGGAATTCTTGAGCGTCCGCGTGATGGTCTCCTGGCCGATAACATCGTCAAAAGTCTGAGGCCTGTATTTTCGGGCTAATACTTGGTATGCCATGGTTTCAAAGGTTAAAAGTTAAAATGCTGAGGATTCCCCAGTTATAACACAGCCCGGAACGGAATTCAATCGTAAAGTGCCGAAACCCAAAGAAACAAAACCCGTAAGGGCGAATGATTATTCGCCCGTACGAATTCTATTTTCATCTTCCCGAACGGGAACGAAATTAAAAGTAAAAGACGTATGGGCGAATAATCATTCGCCCTTCCGCTTCGCCCCCCGTGATTTCTCGCCCCTACGCGCGCTCTCCGCGCGAAGTTATTTCGGCGACACCGCCGCTGCGCCGAATATGCCGACATCATTCTTCAGTTTCGCCTGAACCACCGGTGTCTTATCGGCGCGCGTGTTTATGGTATATGCAGGAATAGTTTTTCTGACGGTTGCGAGAAGAAGTTCCCCGAGCATGGACACCCCGCCGCCGATAACGATAATCTCGGGATCCAGAACGCTTATCATGCTTCCGAGCCAGATACCGAGCAGTTTCGCTTCTTCGTTAATCGCCTCAAGCGCGGTCTTATTGCCGTTCGCGGCGGCCTTCCCGACGGTAATCATGGTCACGCGCGCATCGTCCTTTTCGCCCGCGGCCGATATCATCGCTTTTTTTTCATCAGGCGCGTTCTTGAGTTTCGCGAGCAGCCGCCTAACGGTGCCCGGCCCCGACGCCAATGTTTCCACGCATCCCGTATTGCCGCAATTGCACACAGCGTCTTTCGCGTCATAGTTTATCGTAACATGCCCGCCTTCACCGGCCATACCGTTCTTGCCGTGATATATCTTTCCGTCTATGATCACGGCCGTTCCGATACCCGTGCTGACCGTAACATAGAAAACGTGTTTATATCCTTTAGCCGCGCCCCACTTGACTTCCGCCATGCCCGCGGCGTTAGCGTCGTTCTCCAATCGCACCGGTTTGTCGAATTTTTCCGAGACAAGCTCCGCCAACGGCACTTCTCTCCATCCCGGAAGATTCGGCGGGTTATGCACCACACCCTTAAACGGATCAAGCGGCCCGGGCGCGCACACGCCAATCCCCTTTATTTCTTCCCACCCGGCCTTGCCGGAGGCCTTGAGCTCTTCTACGGATTTGTATACCTGCTCAAGCGATGTCTCAAACCCCTCCTCAGCAAGCGTCGACACGACCGTTTTGGCGACAATCCCGCCCTTTTCATCTACAATACCCGCAGCAATCTTTGTTCCGCCGATATCAACGCCGATAACGTATTGTGACATGCTATCCTTTCGTGTTCTGGCCCACCCCATAAAATTAAAATTCGTACGGGCGAATAATCATTCGCCCTTCCGCCCCACGCGCGTGAGAAACGACGCTCTTAGGGCGAATATTATTCGCCCGTACGTCTTTTATGTGTCATTTCGTCTCCCGCCGCGAAAATAAAATTAAAATTCGTACGGGCGAATAATCATTCGCCCTTCCGCCCCACGCGCGTGAGAAACGACGCTCTTAGGGCGAATATTATTCGCCCGTACGTCTTTTATGTGTCATTTCGTCTCCCGCCGCGAAAATAAAATTAAAAGACGTAGGGGCAGGGTTTCCCTGCCCTGCGAACGAAGGGCGGGGTAACCCCGCCCCTACGACAACCGGTTACGATAATCCTCGTACCCAAACTCGCGGATCATGCTGACGGAATCGTCAGACGGATCATAAACGGCGATGGACGGCAGACGCACGCCGTTAAAAGTGTTGTTCTTCACCATCGTGTAATGTGCCATGTCCCGGAAAACGATTCTACTGCCGACTTTCAGCGGCTCGCCAAACGCGTATTCTCCGATAACGTCGCCCGCCAGGCATGTCATGCCGCCAAGACGATACGCGTGCGGATATTCTCCGACGCATCCCGCACCGTCTACTTCCGGGCGATACGGCATCTCTAAGACGTCCGGCATGTGAGCGGAGGCCGAAGTATCAAGAACCGCAATATCCATGTCGGCGCGCACTATATCAAGCACCGACGCCACGAGAACACCGGCATTCAGCGCAATCGCTTCTCCGGGTTCCAAAAAAACCTCAACACCATACCGCTTGCGAAACCCGGATATCAGCCGCGAAAGCCGGTCTGTATCATAATCGCTGCGCGTGATATGATGCCCTCCCCCGAAATTAACCCACTCCATCCGCGAAAGCACATGCCCAAACTTCTCCTCAACCGCCTTGAGTGTCCGCTCAAGCGCGTCCGAGTTTAATTCGCAAAGCGTGTGAAAATGCAGTCCCGTTATACCGTCAAGATCCGCATCCTTAAACTCCCCCGGCCTGATACCCAATCGGGATCCCGGCGCGCACGGATCATACAGCGCGGTCTTGACTTCGGAATGTTCCGGATTAATACGCAGTCCGCAGCGCACGTCTCTGCCGCTTGAAGCGATTATCGGCTTAAAACGCCGCCACTGCGAGAAAGAATTAAAATTGATATGGCTGGCATGTTTAAGAATCTCGGAAAACTCATCATCACGGTAGGCCGGCGCGCACACGTGCACTTCGCCGCCGAATTCTTCATGCCCGAGTCGGGCTTCGTCCAGCGAACTCGCCGAAACACCCTTCAAGTGCTGTCGCATTAACGGAAAAAGGCTGAACATGGCAAACCCCTTGAGTGCCAGCATGATCCGGCATCCCGAGCGGCGCTGAATTTCGGAGAGAATCTCCAAATTGCGCGTAAGAAGCCCCTTGTCAACGACGTAACAAGGCGTGCGAGAAACTTTTAGGTTCGTCACCATATTTTATCCGACGGTTTTTATTACCCAGGGTAGTCCATGAACTTTCAGTTTTTCCATGAACGGATCCGGATCAAATTCTTCCACGTTGAACACGCCCCGATTTTTCCAGACGTCCGTCACCATCAGCATGGCCCCAATCATTACCGGAACACCCGTGGTATAAGAAATGGCCTGCGCTTTTACTTCGCGGTAACTCTCGGCATGATCGCAAACATTGTAGATATATACCTTTTCCCGGCGGCCGTCCTTGACCCCTTCTATCATACACCCAATATTCGTTTTACCTGTATAATTTTCGCCCAAAGAAGACGGTTCCGGAAGAACCGCCTTAAGAAATTTAAGCGGAACGATTTTTTTGCCTTCAAATTCAACGGCATCAATACGGGTCATCCCCACGTTCTGAAGCACTTCAAGATGCGTCAGGTATTCTTTCCCAAACGTCATCCAAAACCGTATGCGTTTAAGCCCCTTGATGTTTTGCACGAGAGACTCCAGCTCTTCATGATACATCAGGTACATTTCACGCAAACCGATTTCGGGAAAATCAAACGTCTTGTGCACCGTGAGAGGATCTGTCTCTATCCATTCGTCGTTTTCCCAGAATTTGCCGCGCTGGGTAATCTCCCGAATATTTATTTCGGGATTAAAATTTGTGGCAAAGGCCCGCCCGTGCGACCCGCCGTTACAGTCCATGATATCCACCGTGTGTATCTCGTCAAAACGATGTTTCATGGCGTAAGCGCAGAAAATATTGGTCACACCGGGGTCAAACCCGCAGCCCAAAAGGGCCATCAGGCCTTTCTGTCTGAAACGCTCTCTGTAGTCCCACTGCCACTTGTAACAGAATTTCGCTTCGTCGGGGGATTCATAATTCGCCGTGTCAAGATAATCAACACCGGCCTCAAGACACGCGTCCATGATTGCGAGATCCTGATACGGCAGGGCCGTGTTTATCACCAGGCGGGGCCGGAAATCATTAATCAGATTGACAACTTCACGGACGTTGTCGGCATCCACTTTTTCAGTCCGAATCGGCCGCTTGATATCCGCGGCGATCTTTTCGCATTTCGCGACGGTTCTGCTTGCCAGACAGATATCACTGAATATCTCCGGCTCACCCGCGCACTTGCGCGTTACCACGTTGCCCACGCCGCCCGCACCGATAATTAGAATCTTGCTCATCGTTAAACCTCCATCCATATAAATAACCAATAACCAAGAAACAAGATACAAATAATATCCAAATCACAATACCCAAATAACAGATCTTTTTCTGGATTGTTTGATTATTGGATTTTGGTCATTGATTATTATTTGGTTATTGTTTCTTGTATCTTGGTTATTTTTATCCCCACGCCCCGTATACACAAAAAGGGCAGGTCCCTAAAGATCTGCCCTTTTTGTTCTTTTTTTCAGATATCAAAACAATTCTCGTTATTTATAACGTTAGAAACTGTCTCTGTCTCTGCTCTTCGGCGGACGCGCTTCATCGATTCTCAATGTGCGTCCCTGGAAATCCGTTCCGTTCAAACCGTCTTTGGCCTTTTCGGCTTCTGACGGCTCAGACATCTCTACGAACCCGAAACCTTTGTTTTCGAGCACCGTGACATCTTTAACGTTTCCGAACGCGGAGAAAGCTTCTTTAAGCTCCCCTTCCGTCACGGAATATTTAAGATTTCCTACGTAAAGTCTGCTACCTTGCATCCTTTTCCTCCTTGTTATCACCATTTCCCAGTCCAATAACGTTCCGTTTCAGAGATGGATGCAACCTAACAGCAATCCGGGCCCCAGAGCAACATTATTAAACACAAGACCCTCCAAGCCACTCGCTTGAAGAGATTCAACGCACTATCTTTACCACGCCCCACGCATTCTGTCAAGAAATATAGTAAAGACAAACTCCCAACCCGCCCCTACGCATAGAGATACAACAATGTCCCCCCTTTTGGATGGTTGGAATCGCTTCGCATAACACGGCGTAGGGGCGGGGTCCCCCCGCCCTTCGTTCGCAGGGCAGGGAAACCCTGCCCCTACGTCTTTTATTATAATTTCGTTTCCGATGGGAAATCGTAGGGGCGAATAACATTCGCCCTTCGTTCGCAGGGCAGGGAAACCCTGCGCCTGCGTCTGTGCCCTAAATATGGTATACTTATATTCGGACAATCGGAGGCTATGAGCGATGAAGGAGAATGAGGGGAAAGATTTTCTTACAGGGTTTTCTTTAAGGAAGGCATTCGGGTCTTTTCTTAAAGACCTTGTTGATTACGCAAAACAGAAAGACAAAAATTTTTCGCTGATCTTTCTGGATCTGGATCATTTTAAACCGTTCAACGACAAATACGGGCATCCTTTCGGGGATGAAGTTTTGAAATATGTATCCAGCAGTTTGCGTCTTTCGTTTCAGGGCAGTTCATGCGATGTTTTCCGTTACGGTGGCGATGAGTTCATCGTGGTTCTGCCCGAAAAAGATCCGAAAGAAGCGATGTCACTGGTAATGCGGTTCAAAAACACCATGGCGAGACGGCCGTTTCTGTTCGGCGGCAAGTTCTTCAAGATCACCGTCAGCTGCGGCATCGCCGGGTTTCCGACCGACGCGGACGCGATAGAACCGCTTATCGCGAAGGCCGATGCGGCGCTGTATTACTCAAAAAATCACGGGCGGGATATTTGTACCCTGGCCGGCAGCATGAAGCACAAGTTCGTTCGGAACCTGTCCTTACGTGTCGGCGTTACCTGTCTTGTTCTGGGTGTAGGGTTCTTGCTATATACGTTTGTGCTGAAAGGGGTAATTCACCGCGCCGTAAATCTTATCAGTCATATCAAGGTCAGCACGGCGCCCGCAAAACAGGATATCATAATAATGAAAGACGGAACCGTGCGCAGGGGAACGATACTATCCGAAACGGATAAGGGTATTACTCTTGGACTTAAGGTGGATAAGGGAAGCGTATCTATATATCTTGCGAAATCAGAAATCGGCGAAATAAAACGCATTCCACATTCAAGCGACCTTTAATCTCTCACCCGAATAATGCGTGTAATCATTTACCCTTCCGGACGCATCAAACACCACCACGCCCGCTTTGTAAAACCAAACGTTGCCGATAACGCTGACCGGTTCCCCCTGAACCGCTTTGACGACATCCACAGGAGAACCGATTGCGAAAAACTTGATTTCGGGATTTTGGGCAACGG
>Ga0208325_1000138_pt1 | contig 19810 bp, 21 predicted proteins | sample PL_2010_330m_FD_185486 | JGI IMG/M metagenome (GOLD analysis project Ga0208325, IMG submission 185486) | Freshwater microbial communities from Powell Lake, British Columbia, Canada to study Microbial Dark Matter (Phase II) - PL_2010_330m... | ecosystem: Environmental > Aquatic > Freshwater >...
TATTATACTGACTTTATTCGGTTAATGGTAAATACGCCTCCCGTTTTTCAAGGGAGCTATCTGCATTCTAGATGCCCCCATGTGTTTGAAGTTTTCAGCGCTGTAAAAACAATATAACAATTTGGCTAAAAGTTCAGATTAGGTAGCACGTAGTATTAAGCAGTGCCAAGTAACTCGCTAGCAAAAATATTAGCAGAATCTACGAGAAAAATGACAAGCAGTCTATGCTTAATGAAGTAGATATCGTGCCCTTATTGCCAAGACTCGCTGCCATCTCTTCGAATAGACCGCTTTTTTGTGGTGTGTCATGGCGTTGCAGAATACACCACAGTTGCCAAAGGATGCTTGCTACAGTATATTACTACCATCAATGAAGGTATTCGTCACATACGAAAGTCGAGGTGCTGATCGTGTTCAGAAAAACTATAAACAATCTTATACGCAAAATACCACCAAAGCGAGAACATTACCTAAATTTTGTAGCTCCTAAAGGTGACCCCAGGTTCAGTGAAGCGCCTTCCTATAGTGAATATTTGACACTATCTACTGAAGAAAGACTGAATAGAGTGCGGGAGGCTTTCACAAAATTTGAGTCTATTGTAAGGGACAACGAAGTCTCTGGCTACTATGCTGCGTTATCTGCTGTTCTGGCATCCCTGCACATTGAGTGTAGGGGGAATAGTGAGGTGTTTGCTTTTCGAAGCTACCCTTTTCTTTGTTCCTATATTTTTGCACCATCTGCAAGATTGTATGAGCAGGAAGTCAAAACACCATTATCAGAAGCCCCCGGTAGGCTAAAGTTCTTTTCCACACTGACTTCGATAGAGTACAACATCAAGGCAAGTACACTCTACAGTTGTGCAAACCGTCTGGGAAGAAAGAAGTATCTGAAGTATTATTTCAGTCCTGCGTTAACTGAAGTATTTAAGGGGCTGGAATACTTGAGCAGGCTGTACTTTGTTAGTATCAACAATCGAGAATCAGCGACTCGTTTTAAAAAGTTTCTTAAGAGCTTCTCAAGTCTTCAGGACAAAGAAATTAATGCTTTGTGGGAATTTCGTTGTGGACTAGTACATTCAGGTTGCTTATACAACCGCAACAGAAACGAAATTTGGAGATTCGGAGTCAATGATGGTAAGAACAACAATCTAATAATAACTCAGGATACCATATTGACGGGTATTGAGGGCCAGCATTTTACCATTCACACAAGGGGATTGACTAGACTATTCTATGAAGCAAAGTCATTTGTCCATGAAGATATGCTGAGAAATCCCGAAAAGTACCTCACAAACGATGACTTCTTTCTTTGGATTCGAAGATATCTATCAATGCAATACTTACCGTCTCAGGAAGAGATGAGGAAAATCTTAGTTTCACCCAGCCGTCAACCTAACGCTTCCGAATTATATTTCGATAGCATTCCTCATTTCGGAATAGCTAAGGTAAAGGTCTCCGTACTTTATATTCTAAGACTTGCCTTTTCTAGGAAGAAAGAGGATTTCCTTTCGAGAGTTAGAGATTTCTTCAGTTCGCTGTGATTCTTGAATACAACAAACTGACGTTTCGTGCAGTCACAATTCTGATACTTAGAGACAGCAGGAAATATTGGTTCCTACAATGTTAAGAGCCTAGGATCAGGCTCTGGGACGAAAGGTATCTGGGGTTGCTGGGCATAGGGCTGACTGCGGGGACTGATTTTGGGCTTGTTACAAGCTTTGACAACTGGCCGGTAGAGCTTTAACATAGACACGGTAGTTCGATATGGGAAATTCTGGTTTAGAGATAAATGAAAGCCATGTGCAACGTGTCTTCGATTTTACTGACGAAGTCATAAAACAATATCCTAACCGCCTGGCAGGAACGGAAGCCTGCCGAAATACTGCAAACCGGGTAAAAAGGGAATTTATCAAAAATTGTGACCCGAATTCCGTGCAAACAGAAGATTTCACCGTCCACCCCAAGAGTTTCTTGAAATATATCCCGGGACTGGTCGCTCTTTATATCATAAGCTCTATTTTATTATATCTGCAGTTCCCTTTGCCTGCACTTATCGGGTACTCGTTAGGGATTTTTGCATTCTATTCTCAATTCGTGCGCTATTGGGAGGTATTTGACTCGCTGTTTCCCAAAGCCAGTGGGTATAATGTCTTCGGAGCTATTGAACCAGAAGGGGAGGTGAGGCAACAAGTGATCATCAGCGCACATCATGACGCTGCCTACGTCTTTCAACTTATTGCCCGCACCCCAAAGTATTATGCTAAGTTTATCAATGGAGGGATACTATTTTTAGGGCTTGGTTTCCTCGTTTCTTTGACAGGAACCATCTTGACCATATTTCACATTCCTACTCCTGAGTGGGTACATCCATGGGTACCCTTGGTATTGATAGCGGGCAGCGTTTTTGTGCTCCCGTTAGCGTTTTTTACAACTGGAGAGGTATCTCCAGCTGCAGGCGATAATATGATTGCCGTGGCAATTGCCAACGAGACGGCAAAACTTTTTCATGATGCTAAGCAAGCAGGCATAAATCCCTTGCGACACACTCGGCTAATTGTGGCATCTTTTGATGCCGAAGAGGCTGGCCTTCGCGGCGCGCGGGCGTTTTGCAAAAAACACGGTGAAGAATTACTCCGCACGAAGACGTATGTCTTAAATATTGATACACTTTACAAAGTCAAAGACCTCACCTTTCTCGATAATGATCTGAATTCATCCGTGAAACTTTCCCATGAAATGGCGCAAGCTTGTGTCGATATTGCAAAATCACTTGGCTATCCCGCCAAAATCTCTGGTATGCCTTTTGGCGGCGGGAGCACAGACGCAGCCGAATTCGGCAAAATCAAGGTGGATGCCACCAATATGGCTGGCATCAATTTTGATATTGGCAGATTCGATGAAGGGCTAGTGTATCATACCCCGAATGACCTGACTAAATATATTGAACCGGAAATGGTCGAAGCGGCTCTCAAAATTGCCCGTGATTATACCCTCAAAAAGGATAGCGAATCCTGATTTTTACTTTTTGCAAAACACACTGTTAATTATGTTGGATGTGGGGGCAGAGAGAAATAATTAGTAAATCGAACGGCGTATAAGAGAAATACACTATATGCTAATTGAACAAAGTAGTGGTTTGTTCAGTTGGCACTTTAGGTAACAAAACTGACATTTGTGCAAGCTCGCTATCGTTCAACAATAAGTCAAAAAGGGATATTTCAAGAACGCGCTAAATTATGGGTAATCTCTCCGGAAGATGGTAAATTGGAAAAAGAATAATAACAAGGTCAAGGAGATGGATAATTAAGCAAAAGCTGCGGGGGAAGGCGTTATATAGGGCATTCTTAAGTGCGCCTCTGGGTATATCTGAGGTAGATACCTATCTCAAATTGCTTAAGTACGCCTTCGTCTTAATACCTTGATAAGCTATGGGGATGACTTCCAGGTGTTCTGAATTAAGGAATTCCGTAGTTTTGGCTCATCCAAACAAGCTTATACGGGAACACCGCTCTAATTCTGAGGGACGACCGTTATTTGTGAAACTGTCTTAAATAGAACGGTTGATATAATTACGCATGCTGCATATTGAACGTTAGCCTTAGACAAACACCAGATTATTCAGTTTCTATTTTCTTCTTTAGGGAGACAATCCTTTCAGCCACGCTTTTAGCTGCCTGAGCCCTGGTAGTGTTCTTTTGCAGGTCTCTCGAAAGCTTATCGTCGCCGATGACATCCCGGACCCAGTTACTGAAATCGCTCTTGGTCTCGTTAACGTGATGACGGAAAGTCTCTTCCGTCATCTGTTCTAGAGCAGCCTCCAGTTCCTGCAGGTTCTTGAGATAATGTCCGTCATGGCACCAAAATTGCTTCTCCTGTTCTACATTACCCAGTCTCCCTTCTGCAACCGATTTCGTTATTCTGCCCATTTTCTTTACCTCCTTTGTCAGTTAATAAAGCCTTATTGCCAGATTCATTTGTTGGCACAAGGATAATCCGTATGTCACGCATGGTTGGCGCCTCACTTCGTACAGAGCGCTATTCATCATGCCCTTCCTCTTTTTTATCCAGCGTCAGTATCTCCTCGGGCAGAGACTCAGCTACCTCGGCGGCTGCTTCTGGCCCGATGGCCTCCGCTGCCAGCAGGACACCTTCAGCGGCTTTAGCTACAGCTGCTTCCTCGGATAGGCCAACATCTACCGCTACTTCTCTGACAGCCTTCATTATCTGGAGTGTAGTCTCCCCGAGGTCGATCCCTGTTTCCGCCGCCCCCTGGATGATACCCTGGCTGGCTCCCAGAATGCTGTTCATCGGGCTTACTCCTGCCTGACTGGAGGCTTCGACGACACCTGATGTTACCGAGACTACCAGCTGTTCGACGGGCAGCGGTTTTTCGTCCACCACGTGCATGGCCCCTCGGGCTGCTTCTCTGGCAATCTCAATACCATGTATTTCTACACCTTCTCTGACTTTCCATACATTAGCCAGATTTTTTTCCAGTGCCCTAGCTAATTTATTAGTTAACCGGCGACCGCGTACTGTAGCCATGGCAGCGACTCTGGCCATCTCGGCTATCTGGTAAGCAGTGACACCAAGGACCACGTCAAGTCCAGGGATGGGTATCCGCTTAATATAGCCAAAGGGAAAGTTGCTGAGAAGATTATAAGCTGGTACGGAACTAACAGGTCTGGACTGCTCACGCGTCGGGAAGAAGAGCGACCCCAGGATTACTTCACGGCTGACCTCACCTTCCTCTCGAATAGTAGCCAGTGTGCCCAAGGTAATTACACCAACGATAAAAGCTATCCCGAAGAGGAAATCATAGCCGATAATACTTAGGGCGGGAAGCTGAATGGAGGTAGCCGGGTCAATCCAGGTAAACGTAAGATTAAGCTGGCGCACCGCGAAGAAGTCCGCCAAGAGGCCGCCGCATAAGGGCCCCAATCCAGCCCCAAGGTTTGTAGCTAAAGATGCGCCGGCCAGATAAGATGTCGCGTCACCCTTCGGGGCTAGTTTCAAACCGATGGTTCCCACAGTAAGGGTTACTCCGGCATTGGCGATTCCGGCAAATATGTGCAGAAGCACAAGAAGGGGTACGGTCAGAAAATAACGCTCCGGCATGGTAGTAAATATCCAGCCCATAATAACCAGAAGGTAAAGTGAGGCACAAAGTGAAAGTACAGCCTTGCTACCGAAACGGTCGACGAAGCGTCCCCAGACATGAAGAAACAATATATTGAACAGCTGACTCAGAATGCTGAAGACAATAACCCATGAGAGAGGAAATCCCAGCCGTACCAACATATAGACCGCGAAAAAGGGAATAGCCAGGTTTGAAGCAAAGCCCCAGAAGAGCAAAAACTGTATAAGCTGCCTGAAATTCCTATCCCGCACCGGGGCTGTAAGTCTTTGCCATAGCGGGGGCTGCTGTCCTTGTATGGGTTGCATTAGCGGTTCTGGCATCAGGGACATAAACGTTGGACTGGCCAGACCAAGAAACAAAGTCCCAAAGAGGAGAACATAGGTGTAGCCCAGTATCTCGCTTTCACCCGGTACATGCCCGCGCCAGTAGTCGACGAATAAGGCGGCACCCAGGCTGAAGACAATGCCGGCCGCAGTTGCCGACGCCAGACGCCTGGAGAAGATCTGCCCTAATATAGACTGGGGCACTAGGTCACGAATCCAGCCATTCCAGGCGGAGTTGCATACGGCAGCCAGAAGCCCCCGAAATGCCATTAGCCCCAGCAGCAGGTATATGGCAGTCCTGCCGGGAGTGAAAATGAAAATGGGGATCAGGGCGATGGCAAACCACAGAAGCTGGGCCGGGAACCAGCTCATCACGGCGATGGCCTTACGCCGCCTTACTTTCTCGACCAGCCAGATAGCTGGCAACTGGATGAGTTGCATAAGGAAAGGAATGGCGGCCAGAATACCGATTTGCAAGTTGTTGGCACCGAGGGCCAGGGCAAATGCAGCCAGGAAACCACTTGTGGTAATACTGTTAAAGCCCAGAGAAACCGTTCCCTCCAAAGTCAACCATCGAAGTCCTGCGGTTAACTCCCGGCCAGAGATAGTCGGTCTGGGTTTGAATAATTTGAATAGGTTCACGGGGGTATGATTTATCGCCGTAATAGCGAAGGACTAATAAATATTATCGCTAGTCATTCTTTAGCAGTGGTTCGGCTGACCTTTTCCTTTTTCTGGGCTTCCAACCGAGAAGCTCCAAGAGGTCGCCAATTGCCTTGTCCTGATGTATTACGTGGCGGAACGGTAAGTCGGTATAAACCCTGTATTTAATCCGGCGCCCTTCTCGTTTCTTGGTGATGTAGCCATCAACCTCTAGGTCATTGATAATATTGCGTGTTGCCTTTTCCGTAATGTTTATTGTCGAGGAAATCTCCCTAGCGGTGATTCGTGGCTGCTGGGCAATCAAACATAACACCAGGGCATGATTGGTAAGGAATTTCCATCCCGGCATACCTGCACCTCCTTGCTGGAATTTTCTTAAAATATTCTTTTGATTTTAGGCTATTTTCAGCCTAAAACCTATTGACAATTGCGGACTTTAGTGTATAATATTAATTCAGGAATAATAATATCGTAACATTATAACAGGAAAACATTGTTATCACAACTATTTACCTAGTTATTTTACCATAATAAAGCATAATTTAATATAGATAGAAAAGGAGCAAAGAGAAAGGTAAAGTGAAAACGCCATCTGTAGCCGTCAAGACTCAATCTGTATCCAAAGCCAAAAGGCGTTCCGTCGAAAGTCATAACACAAATGAGGCAGAAGAGGAGCCTCCTGGCAAATCTGTTATTATTCTGGAAACGGAGGAAGAGCCTCCAGGTAAAACCGCCGCCAGCGGCTACAGTTTGTTAATAGATGTACCCGATAGCCTCTGGAAAGACTGGAAGTGGCACTTCCGCAACCGGATAACCAACATGAACCAGCTTGATCAATTCATTCCGTTATCATCCGAGGAAAAGGCGCAACTCAGGCTGGTAACCATGCGCTATCCCATGTCAGTCACCCCCTATTATCTATCGCTAATCAATCCTGATGACCCTGATGATCCGATAAGGAAGCAGGCGGTGCCCTCCGTCCTGGAGATGACTATGAGCACAATGGGTCTGGAAGACCCGCTGGCGGAGAAAGAGGGCTCCGTAGTTCCCGGACTGGTGCACCGCTATCCGGACAGAGTCCTTATGGTGCTTACTAATATCTGCCCAATGCTCTGCCGTCACTGCACCCGTAAGCGAGAATGGAGACACGGGGGCTGGGTACGCACCGAGGGAGAGATAGAAGCGATGCTGGACTATTTGCGCCGGAATGAGGCTATTAGAGACGTCATTATCTCCGGCGGCGACCCCCTGACGCTTTCCACCAGCCATTTGGAAAGTATTATATCAAGGGTCAGAGAAATAGGGCATATTGAAATTATACGTATTGGCACCAGATTACCCGTGGTGTTGCCGCAGCGTATTGATAATGAGTTATGTGCCATGTTATCAAAATATGGTCCTATATGGCTCAACACCCACTTCAATCACCCCCGCGAGATAACGCCGGAAGCAGCTGAGGCATGTGACCGGCTACTGCGCAGTGGCATCCCGGTAAACAACCAGTCCGTTCTCCTGCGCGGCGTAAATGATGATGTCGAGACTATGCTGAAGCTCTGCCAAGGCCTGCTCCGAATAAAGGTACGTCCCTACTACCTGTTCCAGTGCGATGAGGTGCAGGGGGCAGAGCACCTGCGTACACCGGTAGAAACCGGCATAAAAATAATCGAAGGGATGCGAGGGCATACGTCGGGGCTGGCAGTACCTACCTTTGTGATAGATTTGATCCAAGGCGGCGGCAAGGTGCCACTGCAACCGAACTATGTGCTTTCGATGACGGAGGACGAACTGCTGCTGAAAAACTACGAGGGGAAGGTATTCCGTTACCGTAATCCCAGTTCAAAGGAGTGTCGGGAGGAAGCGGTGGCGACAGTCAGCGGCATTGTTGAAGGTCTGCGGGTGGATGCCGAGTTAACGTTGGAAATAAAAGGAGAAGCTGATGCGAATCGGGTTATCCTATGACCTTAAAATGGGTGTCACCGGCCAACATGCCGTCGATGATGCTCTGGAAGAATACGACTCACCGGACACGGTGGAACTGATAACCGCAGCCTTTGAGTCAAGAGGCCACGAAGTGGTCAGGCTGGGCGGTGGGGAACAATTCCTCGATAATGTCCGGCATGAAAAAGTGGACATCGCCTTCAACATCGCCGAGGGCAGGGGCAGCCACCGCAGTCGTGAGGCCCAGATACCTTCCATCTTAGAAATGCTGGACATACCCTATACCGGCTCTGATCCTCAATGTCTTGCTGTATGCCTGGATAAACCCGTCACCAAAAAGCTGGTGGCGGCGGACGGCATCATAACCCCGAAGTGGCTGACCATGGCTTCCGAGCAAGAACTCCGCTGTACCTCATGGGAAGATTTTCCCTACCCGGCCATTGTCAAGCCGGCATATGAAGGTTCAAGTAAAGGTATTCGTTTTACTTCTCTGGCATACAGCGCTAAACAGGCGCAGAAAGAAGCATTAAGAACACTGGAGTGCTACCGGCAACCGGTGATGATTGAGGAATTCATAGACGGCGACGAGGTTGCGGTAGGTATCATCGGGAATAATCCGCACAGGATAGTCGGCATCATGCGCGTCGTACCCAGAAAGAAAAACGGGCATTTTATCTACTCGCTGGAAGTTAAACGTGATTACCTTAACCTGGTTGACTATGAGTGTCCCGCTCATCTCGACCCGGAGGCTATGGAAAAGCTGGCAGAATCCAGCCTCAAGGTTTTTAAAGCGCTGGGATGCCGGGATTTCGCCCGGGTGGACTTCAGGGTCAGCCCCGAGGGGATACCATATTTTATCGAAATAAATCCCCTGCCCGGGCTGGGCACTTACAGCGACCTGATAATTATGGCCAAAATGATGGGCTGGAAGCATAAAGAAGTAATCGGCGCCGTGCTTGATGCGGCACTGGAGAGGTACCCGCAATGCGTGCGCGTGTAGCCATCGTATATAATGAGCCGATTCCGTCGCGCTATGACACCGCCGGCGAGGAAAAGGCGGTAAAGGGTGTTCTTGATGCTGTGGTCGCCGTGCGCCGTTCCCTGCTGGAACTTGACTGTGAAGTGACCCGCGTACCGCTAACACCGCCGTTTGAGCGCGTTGTGGAGAAACTTGGTTTAAAGGATGTGGACCAGGTATTCAACCTCTTCGAGGGCTTCTGTGGCCAGCCGGAAACAGAAGCCCTGGTGCCAGAATACCTGGAGGGTATCGGGATACCTTTTACCGGCTGTCCGGCTACGGCACTGGGGCTGTGCCTGGACAAGGCCAAGGTTAAGGTGCTGCTGCAAGCCGCCGGAATTCCCACCCCTGATTTTCAGTTACTTAACCTGGAGACACTGCACATGTTCCAGCTCGGTTATCCATGTATCGTTAAACCCCTCAGCGAGGATGCCAGCCACGGCATCAATGAAGCGAGTGTTGTCAATGACTCAACCTCGCTGCTATCGCAAGTGAAACTGGTAAGCGGCGCCTACGGCAACTCACTGGTGGAAGAGTTTATCAATGGACGCGAGTTCAATGCTACGGTAATTGGTAACTCTCAGTGCAGTGTTTTACCTGTTTCTGAAATAATCTATTCGCTGCCTCCTGAGATGCCGGAAATCCTCACCTTCGCCGCCAAGTGGGAGCCGGATAGCCCGTATTTCCGGGGAACGAAAGTAGTCTGCCCGGCTAAAATCACGGCTAAAGAGAGGGAAAACATTAATAAACTGGCGCTGGCAGCTTTTAGACTGCTTGGCTGCCGAGGCTACGCCCGGGTGGATATGCGTATGGACAGGGAAGGGCGGTTGAACGTTATCGAGGTAAACCCCAACCCGGATATATCCCCTGACGCCGGCGCTGCCCGCCAGGCAGCCGCCGCCGGAATGGATTACACATGCTTTGTCGAGAAGATTGTACGAATTGCGCTGGAGAAGGAAGAGCATGGCTATCAAGATTCGTCATTTACAGGAAAAAGACAAGCCGGCTATAATGAAAATACTGCGACATACACCCGAGTTCAAGCCGTCGGAGGTGGTGGTTGCCGAGGAAGTCATTGACGGCTGCCTGAAAGACCCCGTGAATTCGGGATATTATACCCTGGTTGCAGAGGACGGCTCTGGGATACTGGGCTATATTTCCTACGGGCCTACCCCGCTGACCGAAGGCACCTGGGACCTGTACTGGGAGGCAGTTGCTCAGGAAATCCGGGGGCAAGGCATCGGCAGTGCCCTCATGCAGGCGGCGGAGGAGGAAATCAGGAAAGCTGAGGGGAGACTGGCTCTTATCGAAACATCCTCTACGCCGGCCTATGAAAAGACACGGCGCTTTCACCTGGGTCTCGGCTATGAAATAATCGCCCGCATCCCCGACTTCTATTCTCCCGAAGATGACAAGATAATCCTACAAAAGCGTCTGAGATAGAATTCAGCAGGAATTGCTTTTAGGAAAGACCGCGTCATGGCTGAATATCTGCAATATTTCGTGCTTAGCTTCGTCCCCCTGTTCATTGTTATCGACGCCTTCGGCAATCTGCCGTTCGTCATCTCGATGGGTGAGGATATGAATAAGCAGGAACGTCGCAAGATGGTTCATATCGCCATCATCACAGCTACGGCGGTTGGCCTGGTATTTCTCTTCTTTGGCCAGTTTATCCTGAATGTGATGGGTATCTCCGTCGGAGCATTTGCCATTGCCGGCGGGATTATCCTACTGGTGTTGCCGGTAAAGCACATGTCAACAGGTCACATGGTCACCGCTGTAAAAGAGGAGATGGTAGCTGTTGTACCCATCGGCACGCCGCTAACGGTGGGCCCAGCGACGGGTGCTGAGGCCAGGTAAGTCAAGGGAGGGTTCTTAAAATAGCCATATAGTGCGAGGAATGTCATTGCGAGGAGCGTAAGCAGCAAAGCAATCTCGGCGGAGAGGGGCAAAGGGGGGGTGACGCACTCCGCCGCAGCCCTACCGAGATTGCCACGGCACTCCCGTGCCTCGCAACGACACGTTGGGGGCAACCTTAAAAGGCAGCTTTGGTTTAACAAAACACGGCCAAAAGGAGTACAAATTTAAGCATGAGGTTAATAAATTATCTTGCCCTGATTCTGGTACTGGCACTGGTACTGGTACCAACGCCGGTCAATGCTGCCGGCTGAGAGGGCGGTGTTTGCCCCGGAGTTACCGGGGAGACTGGCCAAAGCTCAGGCAGGGTGGGCACTGAGGCAACGATTGTTATCATCAGCACCGGCCGCACGCTGGGCGGAGATTACAGATTATGGTGGGGTTACTGGATAGATAAACCCGCTGAGACCAACTTCGAGCTACTTCGGGGCACGGCCGAGACGGGCACATACGAGGTCGTAATCCATTTCATTGTGCCTGAAGTTCCCTACAAGCCAGGTAACTATTTCATTACCTTCTACAACCCGCGCGTCAACCCTAAAGGTGCCGCAGCTACTATCTTGTTCAAAGTCGAGCCCGGCGTAGAAGCCAGCCCATCATCATCCTTGCCCGGCTCCACAGTCAGTATCAAGGGCACCGCCTTCCCCGCCAATGATGACAGCATTCAACTGAGCTTCGATGGCAAGGCTACCAATATTGAAATCGCCACCAATGGTCTGGGCAGTTTCACGGCTGAGTTCACCATTCCCGATACCATCGCCGGCAACCACAGCTTTAAGGCCAATTCCGCAGAGATGTATATAACAAAACCGCCCACCGCCAGCCTCAAGGTCGTGCCCATCATCGGCCTTGAACCCGAATTTCCCGAAATCGGCAAGGAGGTCACCATCACCGGCCATGGCTTCGCCGCCAGCAGTCTGGTAACGATTGAATACGACGGCACTGCGGTAGCCAACTCGCCAACTACGGACGAAGTCGGCAACTTCACCCATACTTTCAATATACCGGAAAACTCTGAATCCAAGCATAGCGTTGTCGCCACCGATGGAGCTGGTAACGAGGCTACCTTCGGCATGTCCCTGGAAGGTGAAGCACCGCCAGCGCCAGCCACAATCTCGCCCACGGCACAGAGATTCGGCTGGCTTGGCTCACAGCTCGTTCTTTTCAATTGGACCAAGGTCACTGACATCAGCGGCGTTACCTATACACTGGAGATAGCCGATAACCTCAATTTCTTCCCTCTGGCGCCCCGTATGAGAAAGACAGGGCTGTCTCAGCCTACCTGCCTTGTCAACATTGAGCCCGGCACCTATTACTGGCGAGTTAAAGCCGTTGATGGCGCTGGCAACGAAAGCGAGTGGACGCTTTCTCCCCAACCCTTCAAGGTCGGCTTCTTCTCCACCTTGTACCTGGTAATCGGGGGGTTTATCTGTATTATCATTATCGTCTTCGTCATCCGGGGTTTCTCCCGCCGCGTCAGCGAATATTACTAACAGACAAAACATGTAGTGCGAGGCAAAGTACGGTCACCCGTGGGCGGGAGCTGCTGCGGTCGGGCGGGCGGTTGATTGAGCTGGTTTGTATCTGACGCTCCGGCGGATCCTGCGGTCCCTAGCCCCCGGCAGGTCCGCGGGCGTGCCCGGCCCGGCAGCCTGTATTAAATTGATCAGGACAATTAGCCGGCAGAAAAAGGGGGGTTGATATGATGGTTTCTACGTCTTATGGCAGGGTTTATGTAGGGGTGTGCAAGCCGAGGAAGGTAACCACCGCAGAGGGTCTGGCCTGGGAGATAAGAGGTGAGGTGGCGGCTATGTGCAGGTCGAGTGTAGAGAGCGGGATTTCTCTTATGATGTGCTGCCCTTCCGGGGTTTGGCCTGGTCAAGAGGATTTAGACCTGATGATCTCGGATGTCTTGGAGAGAGCTTGCATTAGAGGGACACGGCGTGAGGTGAAGGAAGCTCCCCCGGAATACCTTGACAAGGACATCTTTCGCTTCTTCAAGTCGGCTTAGTTCACCTGGGGCGGGCAACATTCGCCAATATTGAGCATCTAGCCATTGAATTTGTTGTCCACACTATGCGCCCATGGTTGATTAATTGGGAGCAAGAACTTACCCATAAGTTATTAATAGGGGATGAACAAAAAGATGAATTGTTTGCTCACTCTTCATGCAGTATGGCTTTAATCCGCTCACAGTAACCTTCCGCCTTAGCCGGTGCATCGTGACCTTTTGCCTTGAAGTAAGTGATTCCACTCCATTCCTTTCGTATGCACAGGTCATCTTCTTTAATATCAAGACAACCTCTTTGCCTTGCTTTATCTGGGTGCGGACATCTCCACTTCATAAGACCCTCAGGAACCTCAATCCTTCTAATATTTTATCACTATATAATTGATGCTCCTAATTGTAAGAATCTACTATTGAACTTTTTGGCTTTTTGTGTTACTACGCTAGCTACCTTGGCAAAGGCACTTATCCCAAAGCAGCGGGATTGATTTTAATTGTTTTGCTGAAAGCGGAGAAGCAACGAAAGGCCATTCGATTGATATATCTTCTTGCGCTGCCAGTAATACTCCAAAGCTGCTTCTAAGCTTATTAGCCCAGCAGCAACTGCTATTACAAGTATTGGAGGCATTCCAGCCCAGATACTGGCTAGTAAGGATAATACAGTCGAAGCGGAGCCGATTGGTAGTGCTCGTAAGACTGCCTGTTGCTGACTAGACCTCAGCTTACGTTGAAGATTGTGAGCCACAGGCTCGATTTTGTGCTCTATTACACATTCAACCTGATTTTGGAATGCAGGATCCCAGGGAGATGCCTTTATTAATTCAGATAAGGTAAATATTTCGTCACGGCAAGCAGCCAATTCATCTTTCAGCGCAAGTCTAAGCTCCATCACATCATCAAAACTCATTAGCTCCAAATTGGGTAATGAACATATCATTAGTGAGAGACCAGAAAATCCTGATTTATACTGAGGATGGTTGAAGTAGATTTTCTCGCTCTCCTTGCCTATTTGAATAGTGCTCAAATGCTGAAGTTTTGATTGCAACAATTCGTTGAAAACAACATTGGGAGTAATCGGAATCAGGTTATACCTGTGGGCTGTCATGAGAGTGTGATTTACCACCAATGCTGCCCACATCACCGTAGATACTGTTCCCGGAAATCCAAAATAATGTACTGCAGATGGGAAATGCTGCCATTCATCCTCAGAGAAACCAGAAGCTTTCCCTAACTGGTGAATCCAGTTTTGCTCCGCCTGCCCCTTGAACAAAATAACTCGGTTTTCACCTAGCTTTCCTGCCAGATTCCTGAATTGAACGTTTTTTAGGTCGCCTAAGATACTGCCATATAACATGTGAGGCTTATAGTCTTCCAGCCTGTCCACCTCGGCTTTCTTTCCTACAATCGATAGGTAATCTTTACTTATATGCATCCACGGATACGCATCGTACAAGTAATATGGCTTCGGACTCGCAACCCAATAAGGCGGATCTAACAGGTTTTCACGTGGGTCAACTAAGTCAACAATTCCCTCTCTTCTTAATGATTCGATCTTACCCATAAACTTAGTTATTCTGAAGTATCTGTCTATTTCGTTTTGTGATGCTTCATTTTCTTCAGAGGTAGGTTTTACCTGCCCCGCTGTAAGGCTTTCTGAGGCTTCAATTACTCTCTGCACCTTATCAGACCTAAGGCGTCCGAGAAAGGGGTCAAGTTCGTCATATGGCTGTACATCTTGCCAATCGACTGAGAAGACTTCAGGCACTATGGCATATATCTTGTCGAAGAAAAGTAGACACTTCTTTAGCAAAGAGTCTTCCAGTGACAAGTCCCACGACTCTCCCGGATAGTAAAGCCCGTTAAGTTCAGCCATTCTTACAAGGCCTTCTTAAACTGTCTGCCGACATAGTTGACGCTATATCGCCTTGCGCGTTTATGCTCCGTTACCATTTTCACCCTCTACATAATATAAATTATCAAGCTGGTCTCAATTATACCCAAATTGCTCGTGTAGGCATATATCTAACATTCTGACGTTCTATTCAACTATCACTTTTTGCCAACCGATACCCTATTGAACATTTCTGACAATTGTTACCTATTAGACCATTTAGCATGCTGGTGTATCCGACTAAATTGGTATAACATATTTATTAAGGAAATGAATAGTTTACCTGAAAGGAAAGCCCTTCTGGTGCGAGTCGGCATAGATTCGTCGTATGGAGGATGGAACGCTCCCGTGAATCCTGGCACATTAGAGTTTGCCTACGTACCGATTCCTGAGGACCACAAACACAAGCAGATTCGGCCCGGATACCAAAGCTCTTACCACACGTTTGAGGATTCCTGTAAACGCTTTGAAGCCGCATTTCCAGAGACGTTGCTGAAGAGGTATGCTCATCTTGATCCTGACTTCGAATACCTGACTTATGGAGATGAGAATAAGAAAGGCGAACAGATACGAGAATTAGTCGAGGATGATATTTTCGCATTTTACGCGGGGCTCAGGCCTCCAAAATCACATTCTAGCAGTTTGGTTTATGCCCTCATTGGGCTTTATGTGGTAGACAAAGTCGTTGCTGCAGCTGATGTCCCACGAAGGGACTGGCACAAAAACGCGCATACGAGAAGGGTCTTTGATAATACTGATGTGATTGTGTTCGGGAAGGTTGGCCTTTCCGGAAGATTAAAAAGGTGTGTGCCTATTGGCGAACGGCGTGATGGTGCGTATAGAGTTAAGAAGGATCTTCTTCATATTTGGGGCGGTTTGTCAGCGAAAAATGGCTATATCCAGCGGAGTGCAAGATTACCCCACATTTGCAACCCAACAGCATTCTATGAGTGGCTCAATAAACAGAATATAGCCTTATTAGCAAGAAACACTTAGTGAATCATATGTCAACACCCACCATAAAATAGATAGGGATGTGCGAAACTCCTTAAGGTAACGAAAACTCATTTTGTTTAGCCATCCTGCTTAATCCCTTTGCCAGTATTAGTTCCTTAGTAAGTAGGCAAAGCTCTATCTGCCAATCAACTACGAGTCAATGGGCGGTTTTGAATCTAGACTGGCTCCTCCAATCGCTGGAGGAGCTAGGCTATTGTCGTTCGTTTATCTGCCATAGGCACCGAGATACCTGGCAAACTTCTCACTGATGACATAGCGTGAGACATTGGTGTGGGTGACATCCTGAATTAGGCCGTAGTTCAGGAGGATGCGCAACTTGTTCTCAAGTTCAGGGTGATCCTCGAAGTAATACGCCAGCTCATGACCGCTTGCCCAGTAGCTCCATCCTTTCTTCAGGACAACAAATTCCCGGCTCAAAGGGTAGTCGATTAGGTCCTTACGCATTTCAGCAAGAAGATCAGGCATGATGCGTTCCAGCTCAATGAATACTTGGTCGGAATCGGTGTCAATACTCCGCCGGTACTCAAGCTCTTGGGCAGCGCTTTTCTCAGCCAGAACCTTCCATTGACGAAGAACGTCAGCCCCGTAGCGAATCGGGTCGTTGTCCACCAACTTTGCACAGGATTGACAGAGCCAGATTCCATTCTCAACCGATCGCCTCTCGTCAGGCGTCAGGGATAGGTCAAACCGCGGGCCCTCTGCCGAGGCAGCAGTGATGTGGGCTGCAACTCCGATGTTGACTACTTTAGTCGGATCCTCCTGAGGCCCGCTCGTTAGTTGCCGGCATCCCGGATTGGAACAACGATTAGCTACTCTTTTAGCCAGTAGCCCCTTCGTTTTCAGGGAAAAATCGTCACGCATCTCAGTTTAGGTTATATCCTCTCTTTTTCAGACCGCCATCCCGCTCTTATAGGAAGCCCCTTCAGATAATGCCAATTATACAATCGCTATCTCTCCGGTTCAAATGATATCCTTTAAAGTATTTCTCCGATTTGACTGCGTAAATATGGCCGAGGCAACAAAATAGCGTTTCGTGCAGTTGGTAACGCTGCCCTCTTTTTTGACCACAAAAACAATGAAGTGTAGAATGAGTACACTGGAAAGGGAGTTCAACCCCTGATGGGATAAGGCAGAAGAATGCGTCAGATAAAGAACTTTGAGGATAGGTTAGCCAACACAAGGCTAGCCAACTTAAGGCCGGATGTACGGCTATTTATGCTAGGCTTCGGATTGTCTCTTGGAGTACTAATCTGGTGGCTGCTTACAAATTGGAGCATTACGGAAGCTTCCTTTAATAGTATCTGTTACTTGCTAAGTGGCTTGGGCCAAGCGCAAGCAGCGATAGTAGCTATTGTTGCCACTGTGACAGTAGTTGGCTTTCAGCTCTCTCCAGCATATTCAACCAGAATGATGGATTTATTTCTAGGCTATAAGACATTCTGGGGCACCGTGTGTGCTTATGGCCTTTCAATCACTTTTGATTTCATACTTTTAGAGAGAATATCATCTCAAAACATTGGGGGCTATATATGGCATATAAAGTTGGCGGTAATCTCATCGGCATTGCTATTTTGGCTGCTTCTGTGGCTTACAAGAACAACAATGTGGAAGATAAGGCCAGAAACAGTGATCAACGATCTGGTCCAAGAAATAAACGGTTTTGAGCGAAGCCAACCAAAAGCCGGGAATGCTACAGTCTTTCTCTATGATATGGTCAAAAAGGCTATGACGACTTATGATTTTAACACAGCAAGATATGGCGTACGAGCGTTAGCCAAGCTTTGCCTAGCTATCGATGAGCCTGAGAGTGGCAGCATTGATTATGCCAAGGCTGAACAATTGCGAAGGGAAGCCCGTTTCATGGCCTTTTGTGCTGAATATGCACAAGATTTTTCGGATGCGAAATTTTCACGTGACCTAACAAAGGAGATATGTAAGTCACTCTCCGAGGTACTGCAAAGGAAAGAGTACTTGAAGTCAGAGGGGAAAACGGTATTCACTATACTTGCTTCCAAGTTAGGGGAAAACCAATTTCATGAACTAGTCGAAGAGATGAAGGTAGATGGATCAGTCAATCTGGATAATATACTTGGCAGCTGAACATTAGGGCGAATTGTATAATAGATATGAAATCTTCTTAGCTTGCGCACATACGAGACATACCGCATTGCCGTCCAAATCAAGGCTCTTCGCAGATTGGTAACCAGTTGGATGTCCTCTCAACGAGTTTTATTTCGCTTCCTTCAGGACTGTAACTAGAGCTCCCGGACCGGCGTGAACACCTAGCGCTGCCCCCAGTCTTGCTATCCGAGGCACTATATTGGGAAACAGCGAACCTACGTACTCGGCTAATGTTTGAGCATCGCCAGGGGTAGTGCTATAAACTATAGCTAAGTCCTCGATGTGTAGTGCTGACCTTACAAACTTACGGAGTTGGTCTATTCCTTTACTTCGGGTGCGTGCCAACCCATCTGGGCGAATCTGGCCATCACGCAGAGTAATTAAGACCTTCACATTAAGCAGCGATTCTACTGGAAGGAGAGCCTTGCCGAGGCGCCCACCTTTGACTGCGTATTTCAGGGTGTCCAGAAGTGCTAAGGCACGCAGTTGGCTAATAGTCTCGTGAACTCTGTCTACCACCTGATTTAGACTATATCCAGCTTCAGCGGCTTTAGCGGCAGCTATGGCAACAAGACCTTGCCACATTGTAACACCTCGAGAGTCGATAACTTCAATCCGACACCCTTTCTTTTCCGCAGTCTCCTTACCTACCAGCGCAGCATCGTAGGTGGCACTGTGCTTGCTGGTGATATGAATAGAAACAATCTCCCCGGTTTCTTGAGCTGCCTCCTCATACACCTTGGCAAAATCCCCTGGTGATGGTGCTGCGGTAGATGGGTGAATCGGACTGGTCACCAGTTTATGATAGAATTCATCGCAATCTATATCGACTCCATCGCGATAGACTTCGTCACCAAAACGAAGATATACTGGCACCACGGTAACACCCAACTTTTTAGCTTCCTCTTGCGTAATGTCCGAGCCGCTGTCGGTAATAATCTTAACCGTCATGGGGCAACACCTCCTTAAGAAATAGAAGCGGTATGGGGGTTCAGACTTAAAGTATACTACTGGGGGCTAGGTTGTGTAAATTAGCTGGCGGAAGGGCTCACAGCTCTGGTGTAATTGAGTTTGCCAGAATCCTACACGGTCATCCATTCCACGCCGCAAAGCACTGAACTCGGAGGGTTTTGTGGCTTGTCTCTACCTTGACTCGTACCTCTCTTCCCACTGCACATTTGTCCAAAATGTTCACCAACCAGAACTGATTTGCGAAACCCTGACCAGCCATGTACTCTGCAATTGTAGGTTGGTGAGTAGTATGATATGATTAGAAGCAGGCACCGAACGCTGTGGGTAGGGGGTGCTAAGGATCGATGAACCTCCGGCGCTCTTATATCGAGATAATAGCTGAAATGCTCAGGGTGAGCGAAAAAGGCGTCAACAAAACAGAAATCTTGTATAGCGCTAATATGAGCCATTATCAGTTGCAGAAATACCTGAGTTCCCTTCTTGCCCACGGCTTTATTGATCGGTTGACAACGGAAAATTCGCATTTTAACTACCGGGTAACCGAAAGAGGCTCAAAGCTACTTAAGAGCATAGATAATATTCTCGAAGCCCTCGGATTCGAGAGCAAATGAACAAGTTGGCTATGCCAGAAAAGGAACGTTAAAGCGTAGGCATTCAGCCCTAAAGGTAACGAAAGCCTGTTTTGTTACCTCTCAGGCAACAATTGGGCGGGTTGCGTTGCTTAAACGGAAGCTTAGTGCTCTGCCGTGTCCCCTTCACCATCTTCACAGGCTCTATATCCTTCAGATTATTGCTGTCTAAA
>Ga0208325_1000143_pt1 | contig 19448 bp, 16 predicted proteins | sample PL_2010_330m_FD_185486 | JGI IMG/M metagenome (GOLD analysis project Ga0208325, IMG submission 185486) | Freshwater microbial communities from Powell Lake, British Columbia, Canada to study Microbial Dark Matter (Phase II) - PL_2010_330m... | ecosystem: Environmental > Aquatic > Freshwater >...
CCGATACTCGTGGCTGCTATTTTCGCGCTTTTTATAAGGACATTTATCATACAGCCGTTTAAAATACCCTCAGGTTCAATGTATCCCACGCTGAAGCCGGGCGACAGAATTTTTGTGAGCAAATTAACCTATGGCGCTAAAATACCTTTTACGCCCATGCGGGTGCCGGGTTTTACACGGCCGAAATCCGGGGATATTGTCGTGTTTCATTCTCCCGTTGAGAAGAAAAAGTATCTCATCAAACGTTTTATTGCCGCAGGGGGAGACACGGTGCAGATAAATGACGGCAAGCTTTTTGTGAATGAAAAAGAAATAACGAACGCGCCATTCGGGCAATTTTTTTACCATAACATGGGAGAGCACGGCGGGGAAAAGGTGAAGGTTCCCGAAGGAAATTTTTACGTGCTGGGAGATAACAGCGCGAACTCCCAGGATTCGCGATACTGGGGGTTTGTTCCGGAAAAAAATCTTGTAGGCAGGGCCGTTGTGATACACTGGCCGGTGAAACGAATCCGCCTACTGCGCGACGGGGATTAAGAGAGGTTAGAAGGTCTGTCATTCCCGTGAAAACGGGAATCCATCTGGGTTGTTTCATTCTGGATCCCCGCTTTCGCGGGGATGACAAAGGGAGAGAGGGACGATGAATCATGAACTGGGCTAACAGGTTGACTATATCTCGGATAATACTCGTGCCGGTTTTTATCGCGGCGATCTTGTATCAGCGATTGACTGTCGCGCTTGTTATATTCATGGTGGCCGCCGTGACGGACGGGCTGGATGGATATATAGCCCGCTCCCGCAAGGAAAAGACAAGATTCGGCGCGATAATGGATCCGGTCGCGGATAAAATGCTTATCGGAAGCGCGTTCATATGTTTCAGTATTGTAGGTACGCTTCCGGCGTATCTGAGAATGCCCATTTATGTTCCGATAATCATTATCTCAAGAGATGTGATTATTCTTCTCGGGGTAATGAGCATATATCTTCTTGCCGGTAAAATAGATATTAAACCCACTATCATCGGAAAAATAACGACTTTTTTCCAAATGTTCACGATTATCGCAGTGCTTTTACGTTTTATTCATTCAAACTGGATATGGAATGCCGCGGTGGTGCTTACCGTTATTTCCGGTCTGGACTATATCAGAATAGGATCCGCTAAAATCAATGGAAAACAATAAATGTATTCCCGCGGTGTGTATTGTAGGCAGGCCGAATGTCGGAAAGTCATCTCTCTTCAACTGTTTGCTGGAGGAAAGACGGGCCGTGGTTGTCGGCCAGGCCGGGACCACGCGCGACAGAAATGAAGCCACCCTCACCTTGGGCGCCGGAAAAGTTAAACTCGTAGATACGGGGGGATATCTTTCAGGGGATAAAGACGAGCTTTCTCAAAGTATCAAGAAACAAATATACCAAGCGATGGAAGAAGCCTCTGTGTTACTTCTGGTAACCGATGCCGTTGAAGGGGTTTCTCCGTATGATAAAGAAGTGGCTTTTCTGTTGAGAAAGTTCAGCAAACCCGTTATTCTTATCGCCAACAAAGTTGATAATCGGAAACGAGAAAATGACGCGCTTGAGTTCTATCAACTGGGCTTCGGCAGGCCGGAGATGATCTCTTGTGTTCATAGAAAAGGGATAAGAGGCGTGAGAGCGCGTTTGAAGAAGTTAATCGGAGATGTCGCGCTCACGTCCGCCGAAGGGCCTTCGCCGGGCCTCAAGATAGCGGTAGTCGGAAGGCCGAATGTCGGAAAATCTTCTTTTGTAAATAGTTTGATAGCGACTGAACGCGTGATAGTGAGTGATATGCCCGGAACTACACGGGATTCTGTGGACACTATTTTTAACTGTGAAGGCAATGACTACATATTGATTGACACCGCGGGGATGCGTCATAAGCGCAAGGTCAAGAACCCGGTGGATGCTTACAGCGTGATGCGTTCGGCTGATTCCATAAAAAGAGCGGATGTGGCGATTCTTTTGCTTGATGCCGCCGAAGGCGTGACCAAAGACGACATCGGGATACTGAGCCTTATAGAAGAATCCGGCAAGGCGTGTCTTGTTGTTGTCAACAAATGGGATCTTGCCCAAGAGGTCGGCGGTGTTTCCGCCGAAGACTATAAAAAGCATCTTCTGTATGCTTCATCCTGGCTGGGCAAATTCCCGATTTCATTTATTTCCGCAAAAACTGGAAAAGGTGTAATGGAAACGCTTCCTGTGATACGAGTCCTGAACGCGAATCTTGATCTGGATATTTCCACGCCGTTCTTGAACCGAATCTTTGAAAAGAAAGACCCTTCGCGTGTTCCTATTCCAAGGAGCAAAAAAAGGCCCAATTTTCTGTATATTACCCAGAGCGGGCAAAGACCGGTGGAATTTAAATATTTCGTCAGCGATCCAACAAGCGTCCGTCCGGCGCACTTGAATTTTATTGAGAACCAGTTAAGAACCAATCTTCCTCTTCTGGGAATCCCCATAAAGATAAACATGAGAAGATCCAGGAAAGCGAGAAAGTAGGGCGAGCGCGTAGTGAACAGTGATCAGTGAGTAGTGAATAGTAAAATCCAAATGACAAAGCACAAAATCCAAAATAAATCCAAAATCTCAAATCCAAATAACAAAACCTTAAATTTTATCTGGTGTTTTGGTTTTTGAATTTTGTCATTTGTCATTAATTTATTTGTTCTTATTTTGTGCTTTGGATTTTGTCATTTGACATTATTTATATCTTGTAACTTGTATCTTGGTTATTTGACCGTAAACCGGAGGGAATATGCTATACATTATATTTTCAATTTTAATTGCGTATTTATTGGGCGCCATTCCGACGGCTTATATTTTCGGTAAATATCTAAAAAACGTAGATATTCGGGATCACGGCAGCGGCAACGTCGGCGCGACCAACGCGTTGCGGACGCTGGGAAAAATACCCGGCATTGCCGTGTTCGTCATAGATATCCTTAAAGGAACAGGGGCCGTTCTGCTTGTTCCCGCGTTTGTTCGGTGGGTCTTTCCCGACTCCGGCGGAACGCTTGACGGCCATATCCTTCTATTTCTGGGAGCGGCGGCCATAGCAGGACACGTCTGGCCGGTATTTCTGAAATTCAAGGGCGGCAAGGGTGTATCCACCTCGGCCGGGGTAATAGCGGCGCTTTCTCCCGTAATCTTGCTGGGATGCCTCGTGGTCTGGGGCGTGGTTTTTACTATTTGGAAATATGTTTCGCTGGCGTCCATCGTCGCCGCGATCGCACTGCCTGTCTTTGCCGTTCTAAACGGAAAAAGCATGGATTTCGTTGTTTTTTGTGCTGTTCTCTGCCTTGGCGGAGTGTATGCTCACCGGTCCAACATACGGCGTCTCATCCAGGGGACGGAAACCCGTATCGTTAAAGTCAAAAAAAGATAGTTTTCTTGCCTTGATTTGCCCGAATTCTTGGGTATACTCTAAATAGTTAGTGTTTTAAAAAGTAATAAAATATTAGGTTTTTTTGGTCTAACTCTAAAATAGGTGCGTTATGAAGAAACTTGTATATCGGGACATGATAGGGAATAACCCTCGCAAACATGAGGTTTCCATAGAAGAGGTCAATCACCGCAGAGAGGCTGATGTCTCCAAAAAGTGGATGTGTAAGTATTTTGTGAAAGAGTCGTATACCTCCACCGAGGTGGAAAGCCTTAAACGCTGGATACGCATGAAGAAAGAGAAGGGTTTGCATACGGATTGTCATATCCTCAGGCATCTGGATACACGTCACGGGTGGAACAAGGTCATATGCAAGGTATTAGGTGAATTTTTTATAGTCAACCGGCAGACCGCATACCGGATCGTGTATATAAACGAGGTTAAGATTGAAATAAGCAGCGCGAAAAAAGGCGAAGGAAGTCTATATGAACATTAATTTGCACACGATTGCTTATGCAGGCGCGCTTATACTGGCCATGTATAAGCTGAACATGATAAAATTGCAGATGTCGCAGTGTGAAGCGGCATCCAAAAAGCGGCAGATTTAGTCGTCCCGCAACGCGTACCATCCCGTGCTCCCCGCAGTAAAGAAGCCGGTTTCGCAAGAAACCGGCTTCTTTATGTATAGGTATGAATATTGACTATCAATTTTATATATGCTACACTTTGTTGATTATTATGGGAAAAATAAGTGTTATCGGGGATGGCGGATGGGGGACTGCGCTGGCGGTTTTATTAGCTTCAAAAGGGGGCGAAACCGTTCTCTGGAGCGTTTCGCCGGCATATGCCGCTTTTCTTGATAAAAAACGGGAAAATGTCAAATTTTTAGAGGGAGTGTCGCTCCCCAAGGGAATAAAAGTAACTTCCGACGTTGATTTTGCGGGGAAAGCTGAATACGCTTTCTTTGCCGTTCCGTGTGGATATTTGCGTTCGGTAGCGGGCAAGTTTAGTAAAGCGAAGTTTAAGCATGTTATCAGCGCTACCAAGGGTATAGAGAACGGTTCGCTAAAACGTCCATCGGAAATATTGAAGGCGAATTTCCCGGATAAAATAGTCAGCGTTCTGTCCGGTCCCAGCATAGCGTTTGAAGTGGCCAGGCAGATTCCCACGACGATTGTTGTCGCTTCTGAGAGTGAAGACGGAAGGAAAGTGGGCGGGCTTTTAACAACGGAGCGTTTTCGCGTGTATACATCCGGAGACGTTATCGGCGTGGAAATGGGGGGAGCCCTTAAGAATGTTATCGCTATCGCCGCGGGAATCTCTGACGGTATGGGGTTCGGGACCAATGCCAAGGCCGCGATACTGACGAGGGGACTTGCCGAAATAACACGGCTCGGGGTAAAAATGGGCGCGGAAAAATCAACATTCAGCGGGCTGAGCGGAGTAGGAGATTTGGCGACCACATGTATCAGCTCGCACAGCAGAAACCGCTGGTTCGGCGCCGAGATCGCGAGCGGGCGCAGTGTTGAGGAAATACTCGGGGATACGGAAATGGTCGTAGAAGGTTTTGGCACCGCCAAATCGGCCCATGAACTTTCAAAGAAATACGGCGTTGAAATGCCGATAGCGGAAAAAGTATACGAAGTTCTTTATGAAAAGAAGGATCCGGGTTCTGCCGTCAAGGAATTGATGACCCGCGATCCGAAAGACGAAGATTTCGGGACGTAGCGTAGCCTGGCTCAGCGCACTAGTCTGGGGGACTAGGGGTCGCCGGTTCGAATCCGGCCGTCCCGACCATATATCGTGGCTCATGGCTATTGGCTCATGGCTGTTGGCTCATGGCTATTGGCTCATGGCTGTTGGCTCATGGCTGTTGGGTCAAACAGCAAACGGCAAACAGCTAACGGCTAACGGCCAACAGCCAAGAATAGAGTTTGCTTGAAGGAGTAAATATGAAGTCAGTAAATATCGGATTAATTGGTCTCGGCACCGTGGGCGGGGGCGTCTATGAGGCCATTGCTCGCAACGGACGTTTTATCAGCGAAAAAGCGGGTGTTTCTCTCGTCATCAAAGGCGTGTGCGATAAGGATAAACAGGCGCTTGAGAAAATTGATTGTCCCAAAAAAACATCGTCCGCTGACGATTTGATCAACGATAAAAGCATAGATATTATTGTTGAGTTGATTGGCGGGGTGGATGTCGCAAAAGACATTATTCTGAAAGCTCTTCGCAAAAAGAAACATGTCGTCACCGCGAATAAGGCGCTCTTGTCCGAATGCTGGAAAGAAATATTTGACACCGCCGCGCAAAACGGCGTGTTCGTGAAATTCGAGGCCAGCGTGGGGGGAGCTATTCCCATTATCCGGACCTTGCTGGTAAGTTTCGCGGCAGACAGGATCAGCACGGTTTATGGCATCCTGAACGGCACGACCAATTTTATTTTGACGCTGATGGCCGAGGAAAACTGCTCCTTTGACAAGGCGCTCAAGATCGCGCAGGAAAGAGGCATCGCGGAGAAGGATCCGGATCTTGACATAAGCGGCGCCGACAGCGCTCATAAGCTGGCAATACTTGCGGCGTTGAGTTTCGGCAGGGAGACATCCGGCAGCGATATTTACACGGAAGGGATCGCGGGCATTGATCCGCAGGATATCAAGAGCGCGGCGCGCTGGGGATACAGCGTCAAGCTGCTTGCCATAGCGAAAGACACTCCCGACGGATTGGAACTCAGGGTTCATCCTACGCTGATAAAATCCTCGCGTCTTCTTTCGGATGTCAGCGGTGATGATAACGCGATATTTGTCAAAGGTGATCTTACAGGGGAATCCCTTCTTTTCGGCAGAGGAGCGGGTCGGAAACCGACGGCCGGTTCTGTTGTCGGAGATATCATTGAGATCGCAAGGCATGTAGCTTTTGTCGGAAAAAACAGCCCTCTTCCGGCGTCGCCGGGAAACATTTCCCGGGATAAACGCCTCAAGAAGATGGAGGATCTGTCGGTCGCCTATTACCTCCGGTTTTCCGTTATAGACAAACCGGGGGTCTTGTCCGGGATATCTTCGGTTCTCGCGGAAAAAGGCATAAGTATCGCCAGCGTTTCGCAGGAGGAAAGAAAAGAAGGCGAAACGGTTCCCGTGATAATACTGACGCACAGAGCTTCTGAAGGGAGCATGCAGAAAGCTATTTCACAGATAGACGAGATGGAGAATGTAACCGACAAGACGGTCTCGATCCGGATAGAGGAATAATGGGAATAATAGAGAAATACAGAAAATATCTTCCCGTAAGCGAAAAAACACCGGTCGTTACACTGGAAGAAGGAGATACCCCGCTGATCAAAGCCGATTATATCGCGGAGATGATCGGCCCGGGAATCCGTGTCTGGCTGAAATATGAGGGACTAAATCCGACCGGTAGTTTCAAGGATAGAGGCATGACCCTTGCGGTTTCCAAGGCCGTCGAAGAGGGTTCAAAAGCGGTAGCATGCGCGTCCACGGGAAACACATCCGCTTCAGCGGCCGCTTATGCCGCACGAGTGGGAATAAAATGTATAGTGGTTGTTCCCGAAGGGGCAATCGCTCTCGGCAAATTGGCTCAGGCGCTGATACACGGCGCCCGAGTAATCGCGGTGCGCGGTAATTTTGACGACGCGCTGAACATAGTTCGTGAAATAACCGAAAAATATCCCGTGACACTTGTCAATTCTATCAATCCTTATCGGATAGAGGGACAGAAAACATCCTCTTTTGAGATATGCGATCGTTTGGGCCGCGCTCCCGATTATCATGCTCTGCCGGTAGGTAATGCCGGGAATATTACCGCCTATTGGAAGGGGTATCGCGAATATCAGGAAAAGGGAAAGATCAATAATCTGCCCAAGATGCTCGGTTTTCAGGCGGCCGGTGCGGCGCCGATAGTGGAAGGACACGTTATAGACAATCCGGAAACAATAGCAACCGCCATAAGGATAGGCAATCCCGCAAGCTGGAAACAGGCGGAAGAAGCTCGGGACGCCTCGGGAGGGCTTATAGAAAAAGTTACTGATGAAGAGATTCTGAGCGCTTATAAGATGCTGGCCGATAAGGTAGGCGTGTTTGTTGAACCGGCGTCCGCCGCCGGGGTGGCCGGGATTTTGAAAAAAGCGAAAGAAGGGTATTTTCGCGGAGATACCGCGCGTCGTGAGAATAAAGATATCGTATGCGTTCTGACCGGACACGGTTTAAAAGATCCTGACAGGGCCATAAAATGTACGCAGGCCCCCGTCGTGGTAGATGCGAATACGGCAAGCGTCGTGCGTGAAGCCGGATTATGAGTTATTCACAGAGTAGTTATCCACAGAGTAGGTCACCCTTAAGGGTGACCTACTCTGTGGATAACTACCATCAATAAAAACTGGAGAAGACATGAAATATATAATATTGGTGCCTGACGGTATGGCCGGATTGCCACTTGAAGAACTCAATGAACATACTTGCATGGAGATAGCCAATGCTCCTAACATGAATACGATCGCGCGTGAAGGAGTCGTCGGCACGTCTAAAAATGTTCCCGCCGGCATGGTTCCCGCCAGCGACGTGGCAAACCTTTCAATCCTGGGGTATGATCCACGGGAATATTATTGCGGCCGCGGGCCTCTTGAAGCCGCCAATCTCGGGATAAATCTTTCTGAAAAAGATGTGGCATTCCGATTCAACATGGCGACGGTTTCCGACGGTAAGATGGTAGATTACAGCGCCGGCCATATCACGACGAAAGAAACGGAAGTGCTGGTAGCGGGATTGAGCGCGAAACTCGGAAATGAAAAGTTTCATTTTCATACCGGGACAAGTTATAGGAACCTGTTGGTCGTGCATTGTTCCAGCGTCGAGGAGGCCGATGAGTTGGCAAAAGTGCGGTGCTATCCTCCGCACGATATACTGGATAAACCCGTAGCGGAACATTTTCCGAAGAATGACGAGCTTGTCAAGATTATGGAACAGTCAAAGGAGATATTGGAAGGCCATGATATTAATAAAGTGCGAATAGACCTTGGGCAAAATCCCGCTAACATGATATGGCTCTGGGGGCAGGGGAAAAAGCATGATATACCTTCTTTTAAGGACACCTACGGCATCTCGGGAGGGATTGTATCAGCGGTTGATTTAATTAAGGGTCTGGGGCGTATTCTCGGGCTTGAAACGCCCGACATTTCCGGCGCGACAGGATACTACGATACAAATTATGAGGCGAAAGCGGAGGCTGCGCTTGATATTCTCAGAAGAAATGATTTTGTCTTTGTCCACGTGGAAGCGCCGGACGAAGCCGGGCATAACGGAGATATCAGAGCAAAGATAAAGGCAATCGAAAACTTTGACAGCAAGATAACCGGCAGGATCATGGAAGTGCTTTCCGGTAAGGTTGATTTCCGGATATTGATACTTCCCGATCATCCAACGCCGGTGTTAACAAGAACCCATACGGCCGACCCGGTGCCTTTTGCTCTATTCGGCAGCGGTATAATTCCTGATGACGTGGTGGTGTTTACCGAAGCGTCGGCGAAAATGGGCAGCATGTCGCTTGATAACGGGTCGGAACTCATGAAACTTTTATTGAAAAAATGAAAAAAAAAGGAATCATAGTCCAGAAATACGGCGGAAGCAGCGTGGCCAGCCCGGAAAGAATTATGGAGGTTGCGCGAAGAATCATTGCCCGTAAAAAGTCCGGGTATGACGTGGTTGTCGTGGTTTCGGCGCTCGGAGGTACGACTGATGAGTTGCTTAACCTTGCCGGACGGGTCAGCAAAGATCCCGCGGAAAGAGAACTTGACATGCTTCTGTCAACCGGCGAACAGGTTTCTGTCGCGCTTCTTGCCATGGCGTTGCAAGAACTCGGACAGGAAGCCATATCTTTTACCGGCGCGCAGATAGGTATTATCACGGATTCTTCTCACACGAAAGCAAAGATTATAGATATCTCTACGGAAAGGATAAAGAAACAACTGCGCCGCGGAAAAATAGTCATAGTCGCCGGTTTTCAGGGTATTAATCTGGACCAGGAGATTACCACCCTCGGAAGAGGCGGGTCAGACATGACGGCGGTGGCGCTTGCGAAAGTCCTGAAAGCGAAAATGTGCGAGATATACACGGATGTCAAGGGCGTTTACACGGCTGATCCGGGGATAGTGCCCGACGCGCGAAAACTGAATAGCATAAGCTATGAGGAAATGCTGGAGATGGCGTCTCTCGGCGCTCAGGTCATGCAGGCGCGGAGCATGGAGGTCGCCGGCAAATTCAACGTGCCGATGTGTGTGCGTTCAAGCTTTTCTTTAGAGGAAGGAACTTTGATAACTAAGGAGGTCAAGGATATGGAAGACGTCTTGGTGCGCGGCGTGACTGTAAATAAAAATGAAGCAAAAGTCACGATATGCGATGTTCCCGATAGGCCGGGAGAAGCCTGCAGAGTATTTGAACACCTGGCGCAGGCCGGTATAAACGTAGACATGATAATTCAGAATATATCCCGGACGAAGTTAACGGATATTTCCTTCACCATAGAGCAAAAGGATTTTCACAGGGCCCAGCGTGTGGTCAAGGAGACCGCTGCCAAGATCAAGGCCGGGGAAGTTGCGTTTGACAGAGGCATTGCCAAGATATCGGTTGTCGGAATAGGAATGCGCAGTCATTCCGGGGTCGCGGCCAGAATGTTCAAGGCGTTTGCGGCAAAGAAAATCAATATTGAGATGATATCTACGAGCGAGATCAAGATTTCCTGTGTGGTGAGAAAAAAATTCGCCGATAAAGGCGTGCGTGCGGTTCACCAGGCGTTCGGTCTCGGAAAAAAGAAAACCCCCTCTCGGAAACGATAAAGAACAGGAACGAGGAGCGTGAGGCAAAATGGGAAAAAAGATATATGTTTATGATACGACATTAAGGGACGGAGCCCAGTCAGAAGGGATCTCTTTTTCGGTGCAGGATAAGATCCGTATCGCCCAAAAATTAGACGCGTTCGGCGTGGATTTTATTGAAGGCGGTTGGCCCGGCGCGAATCCGAAAGACAACGCATTTTTTAAAAAAGCAGCTAAATCCCTTAAGCTGAAAAACGCCACGCTTGTAGCTTTCGGCAGTACCTGCCGACCCGGCGCCCGCGCGGGGTCGGACGCAATACTTAAAGGCCTGCTCGAGGCCGGAACACGATATTTAACAATATTCGGTAAAAGCTGGGATCTGCATGTAAGCGACGTGTTGAGAACCACGATGAAGGAAAATCTCAGGATGATTGAGGCTTCTATCGGTTATTTGAAGAAAAATAAGCGCCGTGTGATCTTTGACGCCGAACATTTTTTTGACGGGTATGAAGAAAATCCGCAATACGCCATGGACACGCTGAAAGCGGCTATCTCAGGCGGCGCTGAGGTGTTAACGCTCTGCGATACCAACGGCGGAATGCTCACGAGCCGTCTTGCCCGGATCGTTGAGAAAGTAAAAGCGAAGACCGGAGCCGTGCTCGGCATCCACGTTCATAATGATGCTGACATGGCCGTGGCGAATTCCATTGCGGCGGTTGAGGCAGGCTGCACTCAAGTTCAGGGAACATTTAACGGATACGGCGAACGATGCGGCAATGCCGATCTCGTGTCGATCATGCCGGCGCTTAAATTTAAACTGGGTCTGGATTGCATGAGCTCTTCCGCGTTCAAGGAACTGACAGAGACATCACGCTACATAGCGGAGATCTCAAACATCAAGCAGCGCGACGCGCAGCCGTATACAGGTAGGAGCGCGTTCACTCATAAAGCGGGTGTGCATGTTAACGCGATTCTGAAGAACAACAGGTCTTACGAGCACATGGCTCCGGAGAAAGTCGGCAACCAGAGGCGCATGATTATCTCTGAGCTTTCCGGCAAATCCAGCATAGTCAAGAAGGCCGGAGAGATGGGTATCCGGATGGAAAAGGGCTCAAAGAGAACCGGAGAGATTCTGGCCCGCGTGCAGGACATGGAAAATCAGGGCTATCAGTTTGAGCTGGCCGAAGCATCGCTTTTTCTTCTGATGAAAAAGGCGTCAACGACGTTCAAGAAACATTTGGAGATGGAAGATTTCAGGGTAATCGTGGAAAAACGCGGCAAGGGAGATAATATCGTTTCGGAGGCCACCGTGAAACTTAAAATGGGCGGCACGCATAAACATACCGTTGCTCTCGGCGACGGGCCCGTTCATGCCCTTGATCGCGCGCTTCGCAAGGCGCTCATGGTGGTGTACCCGTCTATCAAAGAGATGCGCCTTTCCGATTTTAGAGTGAGGGTGCTTGACGAAAAAGCGGCTACAGCCGCCAAGGTCAGGGTTTTGATCCAATCCCAGGATAAAACGGATTCATGGTGGACAGTCGGCGTTTCAGAGAACATCATAGAGGCAAGCTGGCTGGCCCTCAGAGATTCCATTGAATATAAATTCATGAAAGATGAGAAGAAGAAGCACCGCAGATGAAAGATCTCGCCGCAAGGTACGAACCCCAAAAAAGAGACGAAGAGATCTATAACGCATGGTCTCGCGAAGGCCTTTTTCATGCCGCGCCCTCCGGCGCGAAGGAACCTTACTGCATAGTAATTCCCCCGCCCAATATCACGGGAGTTCTCCACATGGGGCACGCCCTGAACAATACCATTCAGGATATTCTGGTGCGATGGAAACGCATGCAGGGCTTTGAGACGTTATGGATGCCCGGAACGGATCATGCCGGAATAGCGACGCAGAATGTTGTTGAAAGAGAGCTCGCCCGGAAAAATCTCAAGAAGTGTGATCTGGGTCGGGAAAAGTTTCTGGAAAAGGTCTGGCAGTGGAAAGAGAAATACGGCACGACGATTATCCACCAGCTGAAGAGGCTTGGGTGTTCCTGTGACTGGGAACGAACGCGTTTTACGATGGACGAAGGTCTTTCTCTCGCCGTTAGGGAAGTTTTCGTGCGGTTATACGAAGACGGCCTGATATATAAAGGCGACTACATCATAAACTGGTGCCCGCGCTGCGGTACGGCGCTCAGCGACGAAGAGGCCGAACACCGTGAAGTCAAGGGCATGCTTTATTATATCAAGTATCCCGTTGAGGGAAAAAAGAAGCTTGAAAAAGTGAACGAGGATTACGTGGTGGTGGCGACCACGCGTCCGGAAACGATGCTCGGGGACGTTGCCGTTGCCGTCAATCCGAAGGACCGGCGGTATTTGTCTCTTTTGGACAAGACGCTGATATTGCCGGTGCTCAACAAGCCGTTGAGAATAATATCAGACATGGGAGTGGATCCGGCGTTTGGAACGGGCGCGCTTAAAGTCACGCCGGCGCATGATCCCGTAGATTTTGAACTCGGACGCAAACACGGACTTGAAAACGTAAATGTGATGCATCCGGACGGCCGGATAAACGCTTTGGGCGGCGACTACGAGGGCATGGACAGGTTTGAATGCCGCGAAGCGATCGTGGAAGACCTGAAAGAAAGAGGGCTTTTTGTAAAAGCGGAGGAACATGTTCACGCCGTGGGACATTGTTACCGTTGTCATACCGTTGTTGAACCCCGCCTGTCAAAACAGTGGTTCGTGAAGATGAAGCCGCTGGCTAAAGAGGCCGTTAAGGTCGTGAAGAAGGGGGATATAAAATTTTATCCTCAAAGATGGACTAAAGTATATCTTAATTGGGTGGAGAATATTCGGGATTGGTGTATTTCCCGACAAATATGGTGGGGGCACCGTATTCCGGTCTGGTACTGCCCCAAATGTCTGAAATACAATGATATGCGCGACGTTGCGCTCACGGGTCCGGGGAAAAAAGGGGTATATGTGGGTCTCGAGCCGCCGGATAAATGTCCCGCGTGCGGAACGGGTGGCATGGAACAGGATAGCGATGTGCTGGACACATGGTTTAGTTCATGGCTATGGCCTTTTTCAACACTGGGCTGGCCGGAAGAAACCGGCCTCTTGAAGAAATTTTATCCCACGGCCGTTCTGGTCACGGCTCAGGAAATAATATTTTTCTGGGTTGCGAGAATGATAATGGCCGGTTTAAAATTCCGCGGCGAGATACCGTTTCGGGACGTGTATATACACGGGACGGTGCGCGACTCCACCGGCACGAAAATGTCGAAATCGCTCGGAAACATTATTGATCCGCTTGACGTTATAAAAGAAGTCGGAAGCGACGCGTTGCGGTTTAGTATTATTTCAATAACTTCTCAGGGGCAGGATGTTTTTCTGTCAAAAGAAAAGTTTGAAACAGGCCGTAATTTCGCGAATAAACTATGGAACGCCGCGCGGTTTGTCTTGATGAGCCCTGATAAGGATATTCCCATCGCTGAAATTGATCCAAAAGTTTTAAGTGTCGCGGATCGCTGGATACTGGATTGTTTTAACAGAACGGCGGAAAAGGTGACTAAGAGCCTTGAGGCGTACAGGTTCAACGATGCGACCGCTGCGCTGTATGATTTTATATGGCATAAATACTGCGACTGGTATCTGGAGATCTCAAAACTTTCCGAAAATAAACCCGTCACGCGCGGTGTTTTGCTTAAGGTGTTGAGTGGGTCCCTGCGTCTCTTGCATCCGGTAATGCCGTTTATAACCGAGGAGATATGGCAGGCCCTGCCGGCAAAGACGGGCAAGTGGATAATAAAAGCGCCCTGGCCGGTATCCGAGAAAAAATATGACGATCCCGAAGCGGTTAAAGACATGGAGAAACTGACAGGGGTTATTTCTGCCGTGCGAAATATCAGGGCTTTCTGGAATGTGCCGCATACCGCCGAGCTGCAGGTTCAGGCAGACGCCGGGACAAAGCGCGACAAGATTCTGCTTGAGGGAAACGCTCTTTATATTGAACGGCTCAGCCGGTGCAAGTTCCGAATCGCAGAGGGTAAGCCGGCAGGAGCTGTCTCGGTTCTCGCGAAAAAGATAAAACTCTCCGTCTCACTCGGCGAGGTTATAGATATTAATAAAGAAAGAGCCCGGATAGAAACAAAGATAAAAGATATTGAACAGTATCTTGACAGCGTTGACAAAAGACTCAAGAACAAAAAGTTTCTAGCTCACGCCCCAAAAAACGCCGTAGAGAAAGAACAAGAAAAACGCCGAAAGTCCGGAGAAGAACTAAGTTTCCTAAAAGACAACCTCTCCGCATTCGCGTAGGGGCGGGCCTTGTGCCCGCCCGGAACGTAGGGGCGGGGTCACCCCGCCCTCATGGGTGATTCAATATGAAAAAACGTCTGCAGACAATTCTTGCGCATGCCGGCGTGGCTTCGCGGAGACATGCGGCTGCTCTTATTGAGGGCGGCAAAGTCACGGTGGACGGCCGGTGCGTTACCGAAAGAGGATTTCGGGTTGATCCGGACATGCATGAAATAGTTGTAGAAGGAAAGCGTCTTCCCGGTGAGGAGAAGAAGTGTTATTTTCTATTCAACAAGCCGGCCGGCGTTGTCTCCACGGCGCAGGATACGCACGCAAGCAGCAAGGTAACTGATTTTTTTAAAGATATAGACGCGCGGCTTTATCCCGTTGGGCGCTTGGACAAGAACACCACCGGTATTTTGATAATGACGAATGACGGCCGACTTACGCATCGGCTCGCTCATCCAAGTTACGTGATAGAAAAGGAATACCGGGTAACGGCTTTTCCGCGTCTTTCAGATGTGGATCTGAAACGTCTGAAACGCGGAATAGAAATTGACGGCAAACTTACTGCCCGGTGCAGTATAAAATTCATCGGCGAGAAAAACGGCGCCGCCGTTTATACGGTTAAACTGCATGAAGGCCGAAATCGGCAGATAAAGCGGATGTTTGAAACGGCGGAAGCAAAAGTTCTGGAGCTTGAGCGGTTTAGGTATGCGGGGCTTGAGCTGGGAAGCCTGAAACCGGGAGCGTTCAGACGCCTTACAAAAAAAGAAGTAGCAAAACTTGAGGAAAAATGCGAAATAGCGTAAAACCGGACAGGAAAATAATAGACATTATCGCGCGCGCGGCGCTGAAAGAAGATGCCGCCCGCGGAGATATTACCACCCGGGCCGTTCTTAACGGCGCCCGGAAGGTTAATGCCGTTATAATATCACGCGGCTCGGGCATACTGTGCGGAATGCCCGTTGCGGAAAGGGTTTTTGCCGCGGCCGGGGGCGGGGTAAGTTTCCGTTACGCCGCGAAAGACGCCTCGCGCCTTACGCCCGGCCGAAAAATAGCGTTTATTAACGGAAAGGTTTCTTCCGTGCTGAAGGCGGAAAGAACAGCTCTGAATTTTATCGGCATGCTTAGCGGTATCGCTACAGCGGCGCGCGATATCACGGATCTGGTTAAGGATACGCGCGTCAGGGTGCATGATACCCGGAAAACCATTCCCTTTAACCGATATTTGGAAAAATACGCTGTTGCGATCGGCCACGGGTATAATCACAGAAAAGGCCTGTGGGATATGATTCTCATAAAAGATAATCACCTGAAGGCGCTGGGCGCGCAGATGAAGATCTCTGATAACAAAGCTGTTATTAAAGAGGCCGCAAGACGCGCCCATCGTGCCGCGCCGAAAGGTATCAAGATAGAAATAGAGGTGGAGACCCTGAAAGAATGTGAATCAGCGCTTTCCGGGGCGCCTGACGTTATAATGCTGGATAACATGTCTTGCAGCCAGATTCGTAGAGCAATCACTTTGCGGCAAAAGATGGGTCTCGCAAAAAAAGTGCTATACGAGGCCTCGGGAGGCATTACAAATAAAAACATCAAGAGTTACGCGAAAACAGGCGTTGATATCATCTCAATCGGTGCCCTGACTTCCACCATATCACCGCTTGATTTCAGTTTAGAAATAATGTAGGGGCGGGCCTTGTGCCCGCCCGAAACGAAGGATGAAACATGTAGGGGCGGGGTTTCCCCGCCCTGCGTCTTTTAATTTTAATCCAATGGAAAAATTCCAACTTATAACCAACTTGAAACCGGCGGGGGATCAGCCGGATGCAATCAAGAAGATTACCGCTTCTATCCGAAAAAAGAACCCTTTTCAGACCCTTCAGGGAGTTACTGGCAGCGGTAAGACCTTCACGATGGGCAACATCGTGGAACAGCTTAACAGGCCCACTCTGGTTATTTCTCATAATAAGACGCTCGCGGCGCAGCTTTACTCGGAATTCAAGGCGTTTTTTCCGCGGAATGCCGTTGAGTATTTTGTTAGTTACTACGATTATTATCAGCCGGAGGCATATGTTCCACAGACCGACGTGTATATAGAGAAGGACTCTTCAATCAACGAGGACATTGACCGCCTGCGGCTTTCAACGACGAGTTCTCTTTTTTCACGAAGCGATGTTCTGGTGGTGGCAAGTGTTTCATGCATTTATGGTCTCGGTTCGCCGGAGGACTATTCAACAATGCTGGCGCGGGTGGAACTGTCCCAACGGATGACCAGAAGGGAGTTTCTTGAAAAACTGGTAGCGATTCAGTATACGCGCAACGATACGGATCTTCAGCGCAGCATGTTCCGGGTCCGCGGTGGGACGGTTGAGGTGTTTCCGGCATATAAACAAACGGCTTTCCGGATAGAATTTTCCGATGATGTGGTTACGCGTATATCCGAGATACATCCGGTATCGGGGGATATACTTGCTGCTCTTGATAAAGTAGCTGTTTATCCCGCAAAGCATTTCGTTACCGGCCCGGACAGGATAAAAAAAGCCGTAAAAACGATATCCTCGGAGCTGGAAGAACGTCTTCACGAACTTAAGAAAGAAGAGAAGTTTCTGGAGGCTCAGCGGCTTGGGACGCGTACGAGGTATGATCTGGATATGCTGAGCGAGTTGGGATATTGTAACGGTATTGAGAACTATTCGCGGCATATTTCGGCCAGGCCCCCCGGAAGCCGTCCGTGGTGTCTGCTTGATTATTTCGGCGATGATTTTCTGGTTATCATAGACGAATCCCATGTGGCCCTTCCTCAGCTGCGCGCGATGTATAACGGGGATCGCGCGCGCAAACAGACACTCGTGGATTACGGGTTTCGTCTGCCTTCCGCTCTGGACAACAGGCCTCTGAAGTTTGAGGAATTCATGGAAAAGTCAAAACAGATTCTCTTTGTTTCGGCCACGCCGAGTGAGTATGAGATTTCAAGAAGCCCGGTCATGGCGGAACAGATTATACGGCCGACGGGATTGCTTGATCCGCCGATTACGGTGCGGCCGACGGAAGGTCAGGTCTATGATCTGGCGGAGGAGATTCGCAAACGCGCCGCCAAGGGCGAGAGGTCTCTCGTGACCACGCTGACAAAGAGAATGGCAGAGGAACTTGCGCGATTTCTTTCGGAGTTGAAGCTGAGGGTTAGGTATCTTCATTCGGAGATAAAAGCGCTTGACCGGGTGGAGATATTGAGAGATCTAAGACGGGGGAAATTTGATTGTTTAGTCGGAATTAACCTGCTCCGGGAAGGACTGGATATACCGGAGGTATCTCTCGTGGCGGTTCTTGACGCCGATAAAGAGGGTTTTCTGCGCAGTTGGACGGCGCTCATACAGGTGGCCGGCAGGGCAGCGAGAAACGTGAACGGCACGGTGCTGCTCTATGCCGATCGTATAACCGATTCAATGAGAAAAACCATTGATATCACGGATGCGCGCAGAAAAAAACAGCTTGTGTTCAATGAGGAAAACTCTATCACGCCGGCAACGATCAGGAATGAGATAAAAGGTGGAATAGAAACCCATAAACTTGCGCGAGAGATAACGCAAGAAGTTACCGGTGAAAGTGACGCAGAATATGATATTCTTGAAGTCATGTCCGAGTTGGAAGGAGAAATGGAAAAGGCGGCGAGGAATCTGCAGTTTGAAAAGGCAATATTCTTTCGTGATCAGATTGCGGAACTTCGGAAAACATTAGAGGAAGGGAAAAATGAATGATTTTCATATCGGAACCATCGGTATTATCGCCGGCATTTGCACATCAGTGTCGTTTATTCCGCAGATAATAAAGATTCTTAAGACGGGACACGTGAGAGACATATCGCTCTGTATGTATCTGGTGCTGTCTCTGGGCATTGCGCTATGGCTGGTTTACGGTCTTCTTATAAGAGAATTTCCGCTTATACTGGCGAACAGTGTCTCAATCATTTTGTGCTTGTTTATCGTGGTGAAGAAGATAATGGGAGATACGGTGAAAAGCGAGGCGTAGGGCGGGGGAACCCCGCCCCTACTGGGCGATAATATGAAAATACTCGTAACCGGGGCGACCGGGTTTATTGGAAGGCACCTTGCGGCGCGTCTTGCGAAAGACGGGAGCGACCTTGTTTGTCTGGTCAGAAAGACAAGCAAGATTGATTTTTTGCGTCAAGCGCGCATACCGCTTGTTTATGGTGATATAGCCCATGCTGGGGAAGTAGATAACGTGTTCGGTCGTCTTAGACCGGATGTTGTCTTTCACTGCGCCGGGAGTGTGCAGACTTGCGATGAAAAAAAACTTCGTGAAAGTAATATTGAGGGAACTCGCCTTATATGCAAAGCATGCCTTGATTATGGCGTTAAAAAACTTATTTATCTTAGTTCTGTTGCCGTGGTCAGCGGTAACCCCGATAGTCCGCTCACTGATGATCTGCCATATGAGGTTTCTGACGCTTACGGCAGGAGCAAGGCTGAGGCCGAGCGTATAGTTATCGGGTTCAGGGGAAAAGGCCTTTGCGTGTCTGTGATACGCCCCTGCATCGTTTACGGCGCGGACGAACCTCATGGGCTGGGAAAGATACTGCAACTGGTGAAACACCGGCGCCTGCCGGTGCTCAATGTGCCGGGCATGGATTCCAGACTCGCCCTGGTATATATTGAAAATCTCGTCCAGGCGATGATACTCGCGATTGAAAAAGACGAGTCCGCCGAGGGCACCTTCATGATTGCGGATAAAGAGATCATAACCTTGCGGAAACTCCTGGAAATACTGTATGATGAGTTAGGCAAGGCCCGCCCGCCGGTCGTGCCGGCGCCCATAGTGAAGATACTCATGCTTGCTCCGTTTTTCCAAAAAAAAGCGGACAGGATATTCAAAGACAGGGTTTACGATATTTCGCGGGCACAGAAACTTTTAGGA
>Ga0208325_1000144_pt1 | contig 19444 bp, 16 predicted proteins | sample PL_2010_330m_FD_185486 | JGI IMG/M metagenome (GOLD analysis project Ga0208325, IMG submission 185486) | Freshwater microbial communities from Powell Lake, British Columbia, Canada to study Microbial Dark Matter (Phase II) - PL_2010_330m... | ecosystem: Environmental > Aquatic > Freshwater >...
CCTCAACACCTCTCTTTCTTTCCTCATAGTTTATCAGAATGTCCCGGCATTGGAAAGTAAAAACATAAATAGAAGACGTAGGGGCAGGGTCTCCCCGCCCTTCGTCCGCAGGGCAGGGAAACCCTGCCCCTACGTCTTTTATTGTAATTTCGTTTCCGATGGAAAAACGTACGGGCGAATAACATTCGCCCTAGCGACGCGCTCCCAGCGCATTCCACCCACCACCACACAAAAACCCCAAAAACGGGTAATTTTCGTGCTCAAGGGTGTCCCCAAAAGGCATGTCCCCAAAATAAATGAAAGTAAATGTCCTTGAGAATTGTCTATATATATAGGGGGTGAAATGCTGCGGACGCTTTTATATTCATTTGTGGACCTGATGCTGCCTATTTGTTGCCCGGTTTGTGGCGGGGTATCGGTACGGCAGGACGGCGATTCCGGACTATATCTTCCGCTGTGCCGGGGGTGCCGTGAGGATATCTTCGCCGGGCCGGACCTACCCGTCATGTTTTCCGGGCATCTTCACGAAATATTCTCGTTGAGGGCATATCACGGCGCCGTAAAAAACTGCATAAAACAGCTGAAATATCGCCAAAGGCCTCACTTGATACACGTTTTCAAATCATTGATTAAAGATCTATTCATCAAAAATAGACTTCCCGAAATTACAGCCGATCTTATAATACCCGTTCCTATACACAGAAAACAGCGTCGCAGGCGCGGGTTCAATCAGGCCGAACTCGTCGCGGAAATGCTATCCGGCGTCATTTCTGTGCCGGTATACCGCCGGGGTCTTGTCAAAACCAAAAACACTCTGCCCCAGGCCGGGCTCAGCAGAAAAGCTAGAATATGCAATTTGAAAGATTCATTCTCGGTTTCCGGCCGATCCCAAATAGCCGGTAAATCAATAATACTGGCGGATGACGTGATGACGACCGGCGCGACTCTCGAGGCCTGCGCCCGCCCCCTTCTTTCCGCCGGCGCAAAGTCGGTGAAGGGGTTTACTTTGGCAAGAACACCGCGGAGAGTATAGTGATCTGTGAACAGTGAGTAGTACAGAGTACAGAATTAGCTCATGGCTGTTGGCTCATGGGGGAAAATAAAAGTAGAATTCGTAGGGGCGGGCCTTGTGCCCGCCCGAAACGGTTAGCTTTTCCGATGAACGTAATACGCTCCGACGCAGGCAAATATAATATTACTCATCCATGCGGCGAGAACCGGCGGCAGGACACCGCCTTTTCCGAGAGCCAGGCAGATGGCCATTACCGGCAGATATAACATGGCCACCATAATTCCTCTGGCCATGCCGATAAGAGCGCTTGCGCGCCCGGTTTCTATACTTAAAGGAATACCGACCATTACGGTAACGAGGGCCGTGAAAGGAAAAGACAGTTTATAATTAAGGTCCACGAGAAGACGTCTCACACTGGAAGAGGCGCCGACACCGAAGATCTTCAGATATTTTTTAAGCTGCCCATAACTCATGAGCTGAGGATTCCATTGACTATCCACAAAATTCTTGGGTATCTCCCCGATATCAACTTCTTTCTTCTTATATATTTGTGGATCTTGCGTGAAGTTTCCTTCAGGATCAACCCGGAAAATCATTACATCTTCGCCCATCCAGGTATTGTTTTCCTGCCATGTTACTACACGCGCGCTTACCTTTTCGGATATGGCGTTCAAGCTTCCCTTCTTGTGAATGATCACATTATAGAGAGTCTTGGCCCCCTCGTCAAAAGACTTTGCGTATATTATCTGGCCGCCTTCGCCGTATATAGCCAGGTCTTTTATCTTCTGACCTTTCTTTCCGCCTTTCTGCGCGAGCTCCTGTTGCCTGATACGATTGGCTTTTTCCATGGTTCCGGGAACAAATTTATCGTTCACGATGAACGTGATAAGACATAGCACAAAAGTCGTGATAAGAACCGGACGCATGAGTTTCCAGAGGCTCAGTCCACTGGTAATAAAGGCCGTCACCTCATGGTTCTTGCTGAGGGTATTAAACACGTAAACACTCCCCAGAAGAGACGCAAAAGGAATCATATTAACAAAGGCGAACGGCGCAAGGTAGAGATAAAAAGAGAATATACTGGAAAGAGGGATACCCTTCTTGAAAATGTCGTCCAAAAAACCCAGAATGTCACCTATAACGCCGAGAACCATGAGCAAAACTATGCAGAACAAAAACGCCCCGATAAAACTCTTGAATACATATTTTTCGATTATCTTCATTACAGCCTCGCTATACGCCGAAACATAACCACACCCAGAATAAACAACAGAATATCGGCGGACCACACCCCCATCCATGTGGGAATTATCCCGCGCACTGAAAAAGCTATCCCGCTGAGCATGATACCCCAGTATACAAGAAACAATAGCATCGCCAACGCGAACCCTATGAATTTTTCTCTGCGATGCGTTGTAATGGCCAGGGGTATTCCGACAAGCACGAAAATAAAATTGGAGAACGCGAGCGCGAGTTTTTTATGGAATTCAATGCGCAGCGGAACCACATCAATGCGCTTTTCCTTATAATGTTTAATGTCATAAATGAGTTCTTTGATGCTTTTCTCTCTGGCTTTTTTCTCAATATTTTCGGCATCAGACGCAGCGTCAACATCAAGAGTTATGTAGTAATCCTTGAAGGAAAGCTTGTAAAATTCATCGGGGGTCGTTGCCGACACTTCATCAGCCGTGCCGTCACTGAGCCATAATTTCACGCTGTTCTCATCCGGCAGTGATATTACTTTTCCTGTTTTTGCCACGATCGTACGGGTGGGTTTTCCTTCTTGGGGCTGATATATCCGCACATCTTCAAGTGTTTCCCCCTTAACGCTATGAACAAAGATAATATAATCCTTAAACCCTTTAATAAACACTCCCGGCTCCACCATGGCGGTGGGATGTTTGAGCCCAATCCTTTTTAGCAGTTTTCTGGCCATGAATTCGGATTGCGGAAGTATTCTGTCGTTCAGCGGAACGCTTATAAGACTTATGATAAAACCGCAGATTAAAACGGGAAGTATCACTCCTTGCAAACTCACACCGCTTGTTCTTAACGCGGTAACTTCATTATCGCCTGAAAGCCGTCCGAACCCCAGAAGCACCGCTGAAAGAACAGAAATAGGAATGGTAAAAATAAGAACATACGGAAGGAATAACAGAAATATTTTGACCACCTGAAAAGGCTCCACCCCTTTGTTCATAACCATGTCCACCGTCTGCACGATATTGCCTGCGGCGAGAATGATCGTAGAAATGGATAGCGCCGCCAAAAACGGCCCCCCAAGCTCCTTAAGCATGTACCTGGTGATGATCTTCATGTATCCTAAACCTACGTGGCGAGCAACTTGGTGAGCGCGTACAACTCGGAATGCAGTTGTCTGTCTTTCTCGCGGTCAAAACAGGCCTTTTCATACGAAACGAGATGAAGCGACCCTCCCGATATGCCGACCATCTTGCCGGAATGACCTTCAATAAGAGCCTCCACAGCGCGAGCACCCATTCTTGAGGCTAGTATCCGATCGGGAGCACTGGGGGATCCTCCGCGTTGGATATGCCCCAGAGTTATTCCTCTGGCTTCAAATCCCGTGGCCGCTTCTATTTTCTCTGCCAGAAAATAGGCGTTTGTTACCCCTTCGGACACGATGATAATCCAACTATTCTTTCCTTTTTCCTTGGCCTCTTTTATTTCAGAAATGATTCTCGCCAAATCTAATTCGTTACCCGGATACAACACCTCTTCTGCCCCGGCAGCCAAACCCGACATCACGGCGAGATATGGTTCCTTGCGTCCCATGACCTCAACTACATAAATACGTTCCATGCTTGAAACAGTATCCCTAATCTTATCCACAGCGTCCAGAACCGTATCCACGGCCGTATGCGCTCCTATTGTAAAATCCGTATGTCCCAAATCGTTATCAATCGTTCCGGGGATACCTATGTTTCTTATTCCCCAATCGCGGTGAAGCGCAAGACCGCCCTGTAATGAGCCATTACCACCGTTGATAACAAGCGCGTCTATTTTGTGTTTTTTTATGGTTTTCACGGCTTTTGCCTGACCTTCGGCCGTCATAAATTCTTTTGACCTCGCGGTTTTTAGTATCGTGCCGCCGTGTGAAAGGATATTGCTTACGCTGCGGGAATTCATTTCTATAATCTCTCCGTTAATCAGCCCTTCAAACCCCTTGAGAATGCCCACGACCTGCATGCCCTCGTATACTGCTTTTCGCACTACGCTTCGTGTCGCCGCATTCATCCCGGGCGCATCTCCGCCGGAGGTCATCACGCCTATCTTTTTTATTTTACTTTCCATATTATTTTTTCTTCCTTTACCTCGCAGGCCGTTGTCTTAATACCTGTAATGTTCCGGTTTAAACGGTCCGTTAACGGGAAGTCCGAGATACTCCGCCTGTTCCGACGACAGTTTCGTGAGTTTTACCCCGATCTTATCAAGATGCAATCTGGCCACTTCTTCATCCAGATATTTGGGAAGTCTATACACCTTATTCTCGTATTTCCCCCTGTTCTTCCAGAGATCCAGCTGGGCCAAGACCTGATTTGTAAAAGAATTGGACATAACAAACGAAGGATGCCCGGTCGCGCAACCAAGATTGACAAGTCTGCCTTCCGCCAGAAGGTATATCTCTTTCTTGTCCGGAAAAATAAATTTATCTACCTGCGCTTTGATATTAATCTTTCGGATGCCGGGATATTCCTCGAGCAAAGCAACCTGTATCTCGTTATCAAAATGCCCGATATTGCACACTATGGCCTGATCTTTCATTTTTTCCATGTGCTCTATCCTTATAACGCCCCTGTTTCCGGTTGCCGTCACATAGATATCCCCGACCCCGAGAGTATCTTCTACGGTTGACACTTCAAATCCCTCCATTGCGGCCTGCAACGCGCAGATAGGATCTATCTCCGTCACGATAACACGGGCGCCGAACCCCCTGAAAGACTGAGCGGAGCCTTTTCCCACATCGCCATACCCGCACACAACGGCCACTTTGCCGGCGACCATGACGTCTGTCGCCCGCTTGATACCGTCAATAAGCGATTCACGGCATCCGTAAAGGTTATCAAATTTTGATTTCGTAACCGAATCGTTCACATTGATAGCGGGAACAAGAAGTTCGCCTTTCTGCATCAGCTGATAAAGGCGATGAACACCCGTGGTCGTCTCTTCCGATACACCTACCCATTCTTCGGCCATCTTACTCCATTTGCCGGGTGTTTCTTTCAAGGTTCGCTTCAGGAGTTTGATTAGCTCGGCTTCATCCTCCCCGTCGGCTTTTTTATCAAGCACGGAAGAATTTTTCTCTGCAGTAACACCAAGCTGCATCATCAGGGTCGCATCTCCCCCGTCATCCACTATAAGCTGAGGCCCTTTTCCTCCGGGAAAAGTGAGGGCCTTTTCAGTGCACCACCAGAATTCCTCAAGTGTCTCGCCTTTCCACGCAAATACAGGCACGCCGGCTTCGGCAATAACGGCCGCGGCATGGTCCTGAGTGGAAAAGATATTACAGCTCGCCCATCGCACATCGGCGCCAAGCTCCATAAGCGTCTCAATAAGCACCGCGGTCTGGATGGTCATGTGCAGCGACCCCATTATCCGTACGCCCTTCAGGGGTTTTTTAGCGGAGTATTTCTCCCTTAAGGCCATAAGGCCCGGCATTTCATGCTCGGCGATTTCAATCTCTTTTCTCCCAAAATCGGCAAGTGTTATGTCTTTTATCTTATAGTCATCCACCAAAACTCTCCTTTGCAGTATTCAGTACCCTCAGTATTTTTCAGTGTTCTCAGTGTTGCAATTATTTCGCCTTTTCCTTCAAGACGTTCGCCATGTCAATCTCTTCCCAGGTAAATCCCTCTTCATTCCTGCCGAAATGCCCATACGCCGCCGTCCTTTTATATATCGGCCGCCTGAGTTTCAGCTTCTCTATAATCCCCCCGGGAGTAAGATCAAAGTTCTCTCTTACAAGCTTTATTAATATCTTTTCAGAGATCTTGCCGGTATTAAACGTATTCACCATTACGCTGACCGGCTCGGCAACTCCTATGGCATACGCGAACTGAATCTCACATCTTTCCGCAAGACCGGCCGCTACTATATTCTTTGCAACGTAGCGGGCCATGTAAGAAGCGGACCTGTCCACTTTTGTAGGATCTTTTCCGCTGAAAGCGCCGCCGCCGTGACTCCCGACACCGCCGTATGTATCCACTATTATTTTCCGGCCGGTCACGCCGGTATCACCCTGCGGGCCGCCCACTTCAAATCTCCCCGTGGGGTTGACAAATATTTTCGTATCCGCGTCCATTAAATGCGCCGGAATAACCTCTTTTATCACAAGTGCCTTCATGTCTTTATGTATATCACTCATCTTCGCCTTATGATCATGATGGGCGCTTATAACGACTGCGTCTATTCTCTTCGGTTTCCCATTATCATATTCCACCGTAACCTGACTTTTACCGTCCGGGCGGAGATAATCAAGAAGTTTTTCTTTTCTGACCTTCGCAAGACGTCTCGTGAGAGCATGCGCCAGCGTGATCGGCATCGGCATCAGCTCTTTGGTCTCGCTGGTGGCATACCCGAACATCATTCCCTGGTCGCCGGCGCCGCCGGTATCTACACCCATTGAAATGTCAGGCGACTGTCCCTGTATAGACGTGATAACGCCGCAAGTAAGATAATCAAACCCGTAATTAGCGCTGGTATATCCGATTTCGCGGATCGTCTTTCGCACCACTTTCGGGATATCCACGTAACAAGAAGTGGTTATCTCGCCTGCCACGAAGGCAAGGCCCGTTGTCACCATGGTCTCACAGGCCACTCTCCCTGACGGATCTTCTTTATATACCGCATCCAGTATCGCATCGGATATCTGGTCACATACCTTATCCGGATGCCCTTCAGTCACGCTTTCTGATGTAAAAAGATGTTGGTGTTTCATCTACAGACTCCTTCTTGAAACACTGAATACACTGAAATTCCTGAGAACACAGAACTCAATGTTTTCAATGTTATGGTTTTTGCAACACTAAGAACTCAGAACTCAGTGTTCTCTGTCTTATTCAGTGTTCTCTGTGTTGCATTTTTTTATAGTTCCTTCTCCCTGTATTCTATGTCGGCTTTTTCCAGAGACTTCTTGTCTCCGATATCGTACCATCCGTCGGTAAAAACATATCCATAAGCCCCGTCTTTTTCCGAAACCCATTTAACAAAATTGCCGGGCGCGTCTTTCGCAAGAGCGGTTTTCATGTAAGAGGCAAGCATCGGCAGTTTTGATTCGGCTAAATAGTAGATCCCTGTAGAAGCAAGAGTGCTTTCGGGTTTGGCGGGTTTTTCCTGAAAATCCCTAATCTTCTGATCGCCGTTTATCGAAACGATACCGTAATTTCGCGCAAGTTCAGAATCTTTGACGTCAAACAAAGCGATACTGAGTTTCTCTTTTTCCCGGGCAAAAGAAACAAAATCCGCAATATCAAACTCAAAAAGGTTATCACCCGCTATTATCAGAATGTCATCATTGGGGTTTTTTTCTTCCAAAACAAGATTAATATCGCCTATCGCGCCAAGCCGGTCTTCGTTGGACGTTGTTTTGTCATTGATAACACTCAACTTGATGGAAAAATCACGGTCTCTGACCCATTTTGCGATCATGCCGTAAAACTTATCATTCGTCACTATGTAAACCTCGTCACAAGCCTCAATCTTTTCAAGTTTTTTGAGAAGTCTTTCCAAAATCGCCCGGCCGCCGACCTTTACAAGCGGTTTGGGGCGGTCCAGCGTCAGAGGATACAGTCGTGTGCCGTAACCCGCTGCCAGTATAAGCCCTTTCATTTTTTCCCTTTCTTTTTTTTCGAACACGGATCTATCATTCAAACAATTCAATGGCCATGTCCGGAACCAGTTCTTTCAGACGGGCTTTCGCGTATTCCTGAACCTCTTTGCCCGTATCAAAGGTCAACGCCTTTTCCGCTATTTTTTTGGCATCCGCATAATTGACGGAACGCACGACCTTTTTTATCTCCGGCACGGCGATTGGAGAGGTGCTAAACTCATCCAGCCCGAGCCCGATCAAAATTATTGTCAACGACACGTCGCCCGCCATTTCTCCGCAGAGCGCCACGGGTATATTCTCTTTGTGCCCGTTGTCTATAACCATTTTTACAAGGTTTAAGACGGCCGGATGCGCCGGCTCATAAAGATATGCTATTTTTTCATTTACCCTGTCCACTGCCAACGAATACTGAATAAGATCATTAGTCCCTATACTGAAAAAATCGGCTTCCCGCGCCAGAATGTCGCTGGTAATCGCGGCCGACGGCACTTCTATCATGGCCCCAACCGGAATGCTCTCATCAAACGGGATTTTTTTCTTCCGAAGCTCCCGTTTGACCTCTTCCAAAACTACATTCGCCTGCCTGAACTCACCTATGCCCGATATCATCGGATACATCAATTTGAGTTTTCCGTAAGCAGAAGCCCGCAGAATTGCCCTGAGCTGAGTTTTGAAAATGTCAGGGCTGGCAAGACAAAACCGGATAGCCCGCCATCCCATAAACGGATTCATTTCTTTAGGCACATCAAGCTGGGATAGAAATTTATCACCACCAAGATCAAGTGTCCGGACTACGACATAATTGGGTTTAATCCTCATCACAACCGATTTATACGCATTAAACTGTTCTTCCTCATCCGGCAGATCTTTCCGATTCATGTAGAAATATTCTGTTCTGTATAGACCTATTCCTTCCGCGCCGTGCGCGATAACGCTGGCCACATCTGCAGGCAGCTCAATATTTCCCGCCAATACCAGTTTTTTCCCGTCCAGTGTTTTACTCGGCAGCGCCTTCAGTTCAAAGAGCTCATGTTCCAGATGCTCATATCTTTTCTTTTCTTTCCGATATTTTTCTAACACTCTTTTGGTGGGATTGACAACCACTACGCCGTGAATCCCATCCAGAATCAGCTGATCACCGGAATTGACCATATTTGTCACGGATTCAAGCCCGACCACAGCGGGTATCTCAAGCGACTTCGCCATGATGGCCGTATGGGAGGTTCTGCCGCCTATATCCGTGGCGAAGCCCAGAACATGGCTCTTATGCATCATTGCCGTATCAGAAGGCGAAAGGTCATACGCGATTACGATAGATTCTTCGTCAAGGTCTCCAAGATTCTTTTCTTCTTTCCCCGCCAGATTCCGCAGTATTCTTTTGCCGACATCGGTTATATCGCTTATCCTGTCTCTCAGATACTCGTCTCTGGCGCCCGCAAGAGCCTTTATGTACCTATTTAAGACCGCGGCGAACACGGTCTCTATATTCTTCTTTTTCTTTTTGAGGGTTGTAATGACCTCCTGGACGAGTATGCTGTCCTCAAGCACGAGAATATGCGCGCTGAATATTCTGCCGTGTTCCATTCCCATCTCGCGGGATATCTTCTTCTCTATCGCAAGGATCTCTTTTCTTGTCCGGTTCAGGGCTTCCTGGAATCTTTCTATTTCAGAAAACACCTCACGTTCGGAAATGCTGCGCTCTGGCGGCAGCATGTCTTCCGTTCCGAAAACATGCGCTTTTCCTATCGCTATTCCCGGAGCGGCGGGAATCCCCTTGAGCTGGACCTGTTTCATTTTTGACGCGTAATGTTTCTTTTCCATCAATCCTTCTTCCCGTCTTTAGGGGAACCAGTGTTCATTTCTATATCACTCAGAAGTATCGCCGACAGTTCCCTGACGGCTTCTTCCGCATCGCTGCCCTCGGCTAAAATAGTTATTTTAGAACCTTTCTCGGCTGCGAGCATTAATATCCCCATTATGGATTTGCCGCTGACCTCCTGCTTGCCTTTTATTATCGTTATATCGCTTTCGAATTTATTCGCCAGTTGGACAAAAATAGCGGCAGGTCTGGCATGCAAACCGGTTTTATTTTTTACGATAATATCTTTTCTGGCTGTCATACTTCCTTCCGGAATCATCCTGTGTTCTTACCGTATTCTTTTTTCGCTCAATATATCTATGATCGTCTCACATAAACTGAGAGAATCATGCCTGATAAATTCCTCTATGCTGGCTATTCGCGCTTTGACCAGTTCTATTTTTTCCTGTTTAAACCAGTTTTCATCTTTTTCGTCCAGTTTTACGGGAAATTTGTTCTCAAGCCCGTATTTTTCATGAAACTGTTTTGGGACACACATCATGTTCGCTATGCAATAGTCCACTATCCCCGGACGGGTATGTTTCACGATTGCCCTAACGTGGTCCGAAACCGAATAGTCATCGGTTTCTCCGGCTTCCGTCATGATGTTGCAGATATATATCTTTGCGGCCCTGGATTTAATTATCGCGTTTTTAATGCCGCTTATCAGAAGGTTCGGCATTACACTGGTATAAAGCGATCCCGGGCCCAAAATGATCGCATCCGCCTGCCGGATGGCCTCCACCGATTCGTGAGTCGCCTCGCAATCGTCCGGAAGAAGAAGAAGACGATCTATCGGGCTGCCCTTCTCCTCTCTTATCCGGCACTCCCCTACCGTCTCTTTGCCGTCGTCGCGACGCGCCACCAGTTTAACTCTTTGAAGAGTAGCCGGAAACACATTGCCGCTTATGGCTAAAACCTTACTTGATTCTCTGATAGCGCTGGCAAAATCGCCGGTAACGCGGGACATCGCCGTGATAAAAAGATTGCCGAAATTATGCCCGTGAAGGCCTTTTCCTTCCGTGAAACGGAACTGAAAAAGAGAGCCGAGAAGATGCTCCGAATCTGCAAGCGCCACGAGACAGTTACGTATATCTCCGGGAGGCAGCACCCCGAATTCTTCGCGCAGTCGTCCGGAAGATCCGCCGTCGTCGGCGACCGTCACTATGGCGGTAATATTGCTGGTTCGCTGTTTAAGTCCCATCAAAAGCGTGGAAAGACCGGTTCCACCGCCTACCACGACTATTTTCGGACCTTTCTCCAGGATACGCCGCTCATATATTTTATCCACCAGGGTATCATCAACCTGCACCGAAACCGGTGACAAGGCCGTCATGAAGGACTTCAGTATTCTCTTTACAGCGATTATAACAGACAGCACTCCCAGAATAATGATAAGCCCGGCAATGGCTTTATTTTCCGAGCTGCGTTCCGCTATCACGATAACAAAACCCATGGAGATCATGAGCATGCCGAAAACGGCAAAAGAAATCCACCGTTTAACGAGCATTCCCGGATACAACCATTTTAATCTTTTATTAACACTCATGTCTCATCAACACCTTCGGCAGATTTATCCACCCGGCATGTTTTATCAAAGTTTTTTCTTCTCTTCTTCTTTTATTATTCCCAGAACACTTTGGGGGTTCTTCGCCGCGCGAAGCCTGTCTCTTACGAACTTATCGTCCAAGAGACGGGATATCCTGGCCAGAGCTTTAAGATGGGGACCCGGAACTTCTCCGGGAGCTATAAGCAGAAAGTATATGTACGTAAGCTCGCCGTCAAGGGATTTAAAATCAACGCCGTTTTTTGATATCCCTAACGCAGCGACCATCTTCTTCACTTTGGGGCACTTGGCATGCGGTATTCCCACGCCCTTACCTATCCCCGTGGACCCGAGAGCTTCTCTGGCCTCCAGCTTTTTCACGACCTCTTTCTTATCCGGTTTGTTGATATTACCGGAAGTAACCAATAAATCCACCAATTCCGAAAGCATCTCTTTCTTGCTGCCGGATTTAAGATCCACCGATACTACATCTTTACTTAACATGTCCGCGATATTCATATTTCTCTCTCTCCCATGATCTCAGTCAATGTTGTAGGTTTACTTATCCTCTGGTCACAAAAAAAATGGAGCGGGTGATCGGACTCGAACCGACGACAATCACGTTGGCAACGTGATGCTCTACCAACTGAGCTACACCCGCCTTATCTCGTTTAACGTACGATGGTAGGGGCGGGTTCTAAACCCGCCCTGCCGTATCTCTCGTATGCGGGCAGGTTTGGAACCTGCCCCTACTAACAAAAGGCCCTGCCTTTTGTTAGGATTGGTACCCGCACAAGGGCTCGAACCTTGGACCCACTGATTAAGAGTCAGTTGCTCTACCAACTGAGCTATGCGGGCACCGATTTGGAGCGTATTATAGCATACATACAAAAGCCATTTCAAGCACATTTAGGACGAGAACATACGCACGTCCCTGCCCTTCACGCGATATCCTCTTAAGGCGTCAAAAACTATGAGTTTTAACGAACTTAACAACATCCCGGAGTTTCGCTTCCGCCACGGAAATGCAGGTATCCGCACAGCCATAATACAGCCGCAGAATATCTCCAATCATCACGGCGGAACTCGGGAATACGACGTTGGGAACATCCCCTATACGTTCATATGGCTCGGTGGGAGCAAGAAGATAATCACGCGTCCGATACAGCACCTTCCACGGCCGGTCTATATCCAAAAGAGCGCCTCCGGCGTAATAGAGATAACCATTACAGCTGGTCCAGACACCGTGATATATGAGAAGCCATCCGTCTTTCGTCTCTATCGGAACAGGACCCGGCCCTACTTTAGTGGACTGCCACCCGCTGTTTGAAGTGCCGAAAACAAAACGGTGGCATCCCCAGTGGACAAGATCCTGGCTGGTGGAATAAAATATATCACCAAACGGAGTATGCGCCCTGTCACTGGGTCTGTGCAATATGGCGTATTTGCCGTTTATCTTCCGCGGAAAGATAACGCAATTACGGTTCGCTGGAGGCAGAGGGTTCTCCATCTGTTTGAAGGTCTTAAAGTCTTTAGTTACGGCCAGACCTATACAGGGACCCTGCGGTGAATCAAGACACCATGTCACGTAATAATCATCCCCTATCTGCGTGACCCGCGGATCATATGTCCTGTTTTTTATCGTAAGATACGGATCATTGTTTTTCATTTTTATAACTTTGGGATCAATCTTCCAGTGAATACCGTCCTTGCTTCTGCCGGCATGCAATGTAAAATTGAAATCTATTTCATCTACGCGGAATATACCCGCATAACCGCCGTCAAACGGGACAATAGCGCTGTTATGAATACTGTTCGCGCGCGGAACCGCCGCTGCTGTAATGATAGGATTGCCTTTGTATCGTTTAAAAACCGTTTCATTTGCCATGTTTCACCTCATTTTAAAGTTAGCTTCTTGTGGTTACTCTCAGGCTCGGAGGAGCCTGTTTTCTCTTATACGCGCTTTTTTCAACGGCCGCGATAAACCATTCCACCTTTTCGGAATCAAACCCCTCTTTCACCATCTCTTCGGCGGACAGGTCTTTGTCCATATATGAGGAAAGCATCCCGTCAAGAGTCTGGTAATCGGGAAGCGTGTCCTGATCAAGCTGGCCGGGTTTAAGTTCAGCCGAAGGTGGACGGCTGATAATTGCCTGCGGGATCACCGCATCCGGCTCGTTGATATATGCCGCCAGACGGTAAACCATTGTCTTCGGAACATCGGAGATGACGGCAAGCCCTCCGGCCATATCCCCATATAAAGTGCAGTATCCGGCCGCAAGTTCGCTTCTATTCCCCGTTGCGAAAAGAAGATGACCGAATCTGTTAGAAAACGCCATGAGTATGTTCCCTCTTATTCTGGCCTGAATGTTCTGCAGATAGATTCCCACCTCTTCTTTTTTTTCTTCTACAAGCAGTTCCTTTTCCAGCGCGCGTTCATAAGCGCTGTATATATCGGAAATAGGCACTGTTCTTAACTGAATATCAAGGTTTTTTGAAAGTTCCCGCGCATACTGCGCGCTTTCTTTTGAGGAATAAGGACTCGGCATGTAAATACCAAGCACGTTCACGGCTCCCGCCGCTTCTTTTGCCAGAGCGCACGCAACGGCGGAATCAATGCCGCCCGAGATACCCAAAACGATCTTAGAAAACCCGTGTTTTTTCATGTAGCCGCGAATGCCGAAGATGAGCGCCTTATAGACCGACTCTATTTCATCCGGCCCTCTGTATGTCTCGGCGCTACCCGCGGCGGCGGTATCAAGAGTCTCTATGTGTTCCTCAAAAGACGGGAACACGGAAACCGGCTTGCCTTCTTTATCCGCCAAAATACTGCGTCCGTCAAATATAAGTTCATCCCCAGAGCCCAACTGATTGGCGAATACAAAAGGTGTCTTATTTTTACGGGCGCAATCCCGGATAAAACTATAACGCGCAAGGTCTCCGCCCGCGCGAAAAGAAGACGCGGCAAACCCTATCAGCGCGGAAACGCCGGGCGCGGGCGGAACGCATTTACAATCCTTCGCCGCGCCAAGACAGACACACACACCCAGTTTGTTATTCTTAAAAGAAATTATTTCAGTTTCGCATGCCGACTGGCGCCGTTCCAGAACCTCTCCGTCATGAATAAACACAGACATGTTTTCAGTATCGCTCTCCGGAAGCGCCAGAAGCATGCCGCAATCCGGATATTTTTTGGATATACCGGCAAGCTCCCCTACCGCAGCCCGAATCTTGCGGATAACCTCCGGCTCGTTTATACTTTTCCGCGGAAGCGCTCCGCCGAGAAAAAACCCGGAAAAGACAATGAGATCCGACGTCCGGGCATGCTCCCCCAAAACACCGGATATCCTCTTTACCCTGTCCGCAATCCCGTCTGTTCCGGGATCAAGCTGCGCGATCGTGATCTTCATATATCTCCGTCAGGATTTTCATTCGCGCTGGTTCTGCCGAACACGCCGGCATTTTGTCAGCACGCATGCCTCTTAGATCCATTTTTTGCGTTTGAAATAAAGCAGCATTCCTAACGCTATGGATAACATTATTGATAGCGCAAATAGATACCCGAACGGCCAGTTCAGCTCGGGCATGTTAAACTTAGAAACTCCCGTGTTAAAATTCATCCCGTAAAGACTCGCCACAAAACTGAGAGGGATAAAAATCGTGGCAATAATTGTCAAAACCTTCATCACTTCGTTCATTTTATTGCTTATGCTCGAAAGATATATATCAAGCATGCCGGAAACCATGTCCCGGTATGTTTCAACGGTATCAATGACCTGTATCGTATGATCGTAAATGTTTCTGAGATATATTCTTGTAGTTTTGGCAATCAGGGGCGAGTCTTCTTTCCCGAGACTGTTTATCGCCTCACGTAGCGGCCAGACAGATCTACGCAAAAAGATCATGTCCCTTTTCAGGGAGTGAATAACATTTACGGTCTTCGTGGTCGGATTGGCCAAAAGATCTTTTTCTATAGCATCTATTCTTTCTCCTGTTATCTCAAGTACCGAAAAATAATTGTCTACGATTGCGTCTATGAGAGCATAAGCAAGATAGTCGGCTCCCATCTTCCTTACGCGCCCCTTCATGTTCCTGATCTTATCCCTGACGAGACCAAAGACATCCCCTTCTCGTTCCTGAAAAGAGATCACAAAATTTGAACCCAAAATCAGACTTACCTGCTCGGCTTCCGGTTTTTTTTTCTTCTTGTTCAACGAGATCATCTTAAGACTGACATACATATATGAGTCAAAATCCTCAAATTTGGGACGCTGTCTCGTGTTCAGGATATCCTCCAGAACAAGAGGGTGAATGCCGAAATACTCCCCCATTTTATTGAGTATCCCGGGATCGTTGATGCCATCAATATTTATCCAGGTAACCGTCGGCGTGTCCTTGAAAGGAAAACTTTCCTCAATGGTCTTTACCTCTTTTTCCTGAAATTGCGATTTATCATAGTCAATAACCGTAATCTTAATTTTTCCGGGATGTCCATTCGTCATATTTTTACCTCCCCATCTTATACCCTTGCCCTCATAAAAACAGGACGCTTAAAACGACATGACCCGCTATAAATAGGTCTTTATTCATAACAAGTTATACAATAAACGTGTGTATTCTAACGTCTTTTACCTTTTAAGTCAAATGACAACTGGCAAGAGGAATCAGGCAAACGTCTGGAAGGTATACAGGTCCCTCAGATTCTCATAATCCATCGGTTCCGCCTCTGGAACAAAGATTATGCTTCCATCGGCCAGGAACAGGACACCTAATTCAGGGTGCTTATCTATAATGGACTTCTGGTCTATTGGCTGACCAGCCGACCGGGCATGGAACAGCTCAAGTGTCAGGACAAGCATTTCCATAAGGCGCATATAACTATCCGCGGTCAAATGCCGATCATCCACACCTGCCAGGAGAATATCGGCGCCATTTTCCGGCCCTAACTCCTTTATGAGATCCGCGCCCGCCAGGACAATTCCCCGAGCAGCCGGGGATTTATGCTTTATACCCTCAACAAGATACCCAACCGTTTCGTCATCATCACATATGAACTCTATGCCGCGTTCCCTGCAGAAACCTCTGAGTGAGGTTATGAGCGGATTGAGCGCGTTATACTGCAGATGACTGTCCTTTTCATATCCTTTCATCCAGTCCGTGCCAAGTGCGATAAACGCGGGAACGTCTTTCCGTTTAGCTTGTCGTATAAAGTCAATCGCATGAACCTGTTCGGTTTCTGCTGTAATTGTATCAGACGTGCCATTCAAATTTCTGTTTATATTTCCTCCGCCGTTGTTTATCTGCACCATCGGCATTTCATCTTTTCTGAACCAAAAACCCCTCACCCTCCACGGAATGACGAACTCATCGCTCTCAGTCCACTGCCAGGATACAGTGGATAATTCCCAGGAATTATCAAAAAAACCGTATTTTTCCGCCGCCTCATACAAGGGGTCCCATGTTTCTATTATCGGGACATACTTGACCGTGAAAAACTCTCTTAATCCGTCCAAAACGGAAAGGTATATGGCACCGCCGGTTGATAAAATTCTATGCCATTCCCCAAGCTGCACCGGTTTTACGACCAACCTTAATTTATCGGTTACCAGTTTCCGCATGCGTTCTTTCCGCATTTCATCGGGATATTTATCTTTCAAACAGTTCAAAACATAATACAGAAGTGAGTTCTCCAGATCATAGTAAGTTCTTTCGGTAATGATTAGATCGGCAAAATTATCGGGAAACACCGATGTTCTTTCATTCTCCAATGTTCTTATGATAGTTCGAACCGCGTCCTTGAATCCCATGGGGCTGTCTTTTACCTTTCTCATCCGCGCGATAAGCGGCGCGGTCAACCAGGATACATCGGCCTGCACCAGATATGTTTTTCTCTGCATGTCCCGTGGTAATCCATCCCAGGAACGCCTCAAGGCCTTCTCATTCAGATCCGCCAGGATAATACATTCAAAATCTCCCAACACGCTTTGATCAATCGTGCCGCATCCCAGAACAACGGCTACTCTCTTTCTCTCCAGGGTGTTCATTACCCTGGAAATGTTCTTGTTCCTTATTTCTTTATCGCTCTCATAAGGCGGATTACCATACTTGTCAAAATAAGAAAGATACCTTCTATCATTCAAATCGTTAACAAATTTTGAAATTTGACCGGCAGAAGGCGTGCTAAGTATCTCGTTCCATCTTCTTTTAAGCCCGTTCCCTTCAATAATCTTCAGCTCTGCATAAACACTTCTTCCCTCACCGAGCGGGATAACCATGTCCGCGTCTTTACCGCCGCGGTCCACATGGTACCTATAATAAAAAGTCTTGACCCCGGCGCGATATATCGGCAGATAATAAGCGTCTTCATCCCCGTTATAAGTCAATTCATCAAGTTCATATCCGGCTAACAACACATCGCGGCGGGTCTTACTCATGGCGAGTTCGGCAGCGTCTGCATGCTGCTTAATTTCTTTTGTCACGGCTTTTGCTCTTGCTATTCCGTTTATCTCTTCCTGAAGATACGCGTCAGGCGGGTCAAACAGGTCCCGGCCGATAACAGTGCTTATCTCGCGGAAAACAACACTGTTACTAAAAAATCCGATGTCGGTTCCGCCGCTTTGCGCGCTTCGGGCGAGTTCTTCGTCCCAGAATCGCGATGACGGCGATAATGCGTGGTAACCGCTTTCCGGAGCGGCATAAGCCAGTCCGGAGACAATCAGAGCCTGGGCGACGAGCATGGATACGACCCGTAAGGCCGTTTTAGTCTTATTTAACAACATGGGTCCTAATATAGCATAAAAACAGCCCTTATGGCCCAAAGAAAGGTAACTTTTTGATTCCTTACTTCAGCCGGCGGGTTCTGGGGGACATGCCTTTTGGGGACACCTTTGCAACTATTAGTAACCCGGTAGTAACCTATAGTAACTCCGAATGGTTACTAACCAGTTACTAATAGTTGCTAATGGTTGCTAAAAAGCAGTAGGGCACCCTTAAGGGTGCCCTACTGCTACTCGTGTGTCCCCGAGGATTAAGATTAAACTTTCAGGGGTTCAAGCAGGGATTCTTTTATGAGTCGGGCGGCTTTTCTACCTGAGAAAAGCATGCCGCTGAACGTCGGGCCCATGCGGGGTATACCGAAAACGGTTGATACCGCCATGCCGGTTACTACCAGTCCGGGATGAATCTGACCTGTTTTTTCAACAAGCTGGTCTTCTGATCCGCCGACATTCATCGGGCCGAAACCTTCTATTTTTAAAAGGTTCCTTTTCTCCAGGCTCCGGCATACAACGGCGTCGTGCCCGGTTGAATCAACAACCACTTTGGCTTCAATAGCAACAGGATCCACGCAGGTAATCTGTCTCGGCAATGCCGATACCGGCGTCCAGTTGATAACCGCGCCTTCCACTTTGCCGTTTCTGTACACGACATCATCAAACTTTGTCATGTTCAAAATCCTGGCGCCGGCTTCACATGCCGCCGCAATAAGTTTTGAACAGGCATGCGGCCCATCGGCCGTGAAAAGGCCTTCTTCAAATTTCTTGTAAGGAATATTCAACTCGTCCAGAATCTCTTCTCCGGGGCCCCTGAACGTAAGTTTGTTCATCAAGTATCCGCCGATCCAAAAACCTCCGCCGAGATAATTATTGGCTTCAACAATCTGCACCTTAACTCCATCTGCAGCCAAATCCCGCGCGCACATTAAACCCGAAGGTCCACCGCCTATAATAATTACATCGGTTACGATGTTTTCCATAAACTCTTCATGAAAACCCTGAGCAATCGCAGCGGTAACCTGTCTTTCCGAAATGTTGCTGAATTTCATAGTAATCTCACTCCTTCAATTAATCTTTAATACTCCCATCTCTCAAAAGTCGATATGCACATATTAAGTCATAAAAACAAGTGCTTGTCAATAATATTCACATGTGTTGCTCCCTCTGCACAACCGTACGGACGATGGATTCCCGCTTTCGCGGGAATGACAGAAGAACGGTGCGGAGAATTGACTGGGGAACTTGCTTTCGGGGCTTAAATTTCCCGAGCGGGCACGGTTTCCGAAGGCCAAAGGCCTGAGAAAAGTAGGGCACCTTTAAAGGTGCCCTACACTGATCACTACTCACTATTCACTGTTCACTATATTATTTTTCTCGCTGAGGAAATTGACCGCCTGCCCTGAGCGAA
>Ga0208325_1000145_pt1 | contig 19431 bp, 15 predicted proteins | sample PL_2010_330m_FD_185486 | JGI IMG/M metagenome (GOLD analysis project Ga0208325, IMG submission 185486) | Freshwater microbial communities from Powell Lake, British Columbia, Canada to study Microbial Dark Matter (Phase II) - PL_2010_330m... | ecosystem: Environmental > Aquatic > Freshwater >...
CCAATCGTCTCCTTTACAGGTATACCTGTAAAGGAGACGATTGGCAAGTTCGTAGAAGCTTTTTTTAGGACCGGCTCTTGTATTTCCTTCTCGCACGATGTAGAATTAGTCCAGACAGGAGAAAAACACATGAGCGTATTGCGCTACATCTTTAAAATCTTAACTCCGAAAGCAAAGGCATTTGAAGATGCTACCCGAGACCCCATCAAGGCCCAAAAAAAGATTCTACTTGAATTTCTGGAGCGTAACAAAAACACGGAATACGGCAGAAAATACGGTTTTTCCGGCATAAAGACCGTAGCCGAATTTCAGCGCCTCGTTCCGCTCTCCGACTATGAACAATTGCGTCCGTACGTGGATAGGATGACCGGAGGCGAAAAGAACGTTCTTACCTCCGATGACCCTGTTTTCTACGCCATCACCTCGGGCAGCACGGGCCCGGCGAAACTCGTACCCGTCACAAAATACTCTCAGGCAAAGAAGAGAGATGTCATGGACCTGTGGCTTTATTATATATCACGTGACCACCCCAAATCTTTTGACGGAAAAGTCCTCGCAATAGTAAGTCCCGCTGACGACGGATTAACTGAATCCGGCGTGCCCTATGGAGCGGAAAGCGGACACGGGTACAAAAGCCTTCCCCGATCCGTGAAAAAGATCTATGCCCTACCTTATGCGGTTTTTACTATCCGTGATTATGACGCCAGATATTACGCCATATTGCGGGTAGGCATTGAAAGCGATGTTACCAACATCGCCACCATGACGCCGAGCACTATAATCCTGTTGTGCAACAAGATTGAAAAGATCCAGGATGACCTGATCAGAGATGTACAGGAAGGAACCCTTAAAAAGGATCTTAATATCCTTCCCGATACCAGAAAAGCAATCGAGGAAACCCTGAAACCTAATCCGAAAAGGGCCGCTGAACTCCGTTCAATTCTCAAAGAAAAAGGCTGCTTATTGCCCAAATATATCTGGCCGCGATTATGCCTTATAGAATGCTGGAAACAAGGCACGGTGGGATTATATTTAAAAAGTTTTCCCGAGTTTTTCGGGGATATTTCTGTCAGAGATTTCGGGTATTTTTCGAGCGAAGCGCGTTGCTCAATACCCATAAGCGACCAAGGCGCCGGAGGGATATTGGCCATCAAGGGTAACTTTTACGAATTTATTCCCAGAGAGGATATTGAAAAAAAAGAAAAACGAATCCTTCTGTGCGACCAGCTCGAAAAAGGCATGGAATATTTCATAATATTGACCACCCCGGGAGGGCTCTACCGATACCGGATAGACGACGTTATCCGGGTTGACGAGTTTTTCAATAAAACTCCCGTGATTGAATTTGTGCAGAAAGGGCTTAATGTTACCTCGGTAACCGGCGAAAAGCTTTATGAATCTCAGGTGGTGAAGGCCGTGGATCATGCGCTGGATGAGCTCAAGTTAGGAGTAGAGTTTTTTACTGCCCTGATCCAACTCGGAAACATCTCCCGATATGTCTTCCTGGTAGAATTCAATGCCCCGCCGTCTGATTCCAAGAAAAAAGAATTTTTGTCGGCCGTAGAACGCGAGCTTTGCCTGCTGAATGAAGAGTATAAATTCAACAGAACGGCTCAGGAGCTGGACTGCCCTGTGTTAAGAATAGTCCGCCCCGGAGATTTTGAAAAGTTCAGAGAAAAGAAAGTACAAGAAGGAATGCACGACGGCCAGTTTAAAATTCCTCAATTGACAACCGATCCCAATTTCCAGAAAAACTTTACAATTGAAGAAGAGATCTTCATGGATAACCCGGCGGATTAGACCAGAGCTTGCATGATTTTTAGATTGGTCTGTTCATTCACCGCCGTTACGTAAGATTCCGGAAGTTCCCTGGCGGAAAAAAACTTCGGGTGATTAAGAAAAGAAACTGCTTTTTTGCTTATCCCATCAACGCGAATTTTAGAATAGTCGCCGGTAACATCAACACCCGCTACATCCAGGTTTTCCTTTATAAGTCTCAGCATCAAAAAAAGTTCCTCCATGGAAAACTTTCCTTCCCGCCAATTCGTCAATGCATGCTGTTTTTTCAGACAATCCTTATCAATCGTGACATAGACGCGTTTTGTGGGAAGCCGCTTGATCACATCCAGAAAAAAAGAGGCCAGATCAGCGCCCTCAAGCCCTTTCCAGTAAATCCTGGTAAAGAGTAGATTCCCTTTGCTGTTTATAGAAACGCTTGGCGGCACACGTTTAAAAAAAACTGTGGAAGGACGGGCGGAATATGGATATATCTCCACGCGGTTTTCGCGCAAGGCCTTTAAATTGCCCGTCTGAAGAGAAAAGAACGTCCCGGCATCAAAAGAAGGTCCGAGCATTACATGTTTCCTGACATGCCCGTTTCTAAGCGTTTCTGTAACCCATGACCCGCAACCGAGGCGTGGCGGAAGCGTGTTCCAGTCCGGATGAAGATCAAATGCGATAACCGTAATCTCCTCTCCAAGGCTGTTTATCAAAATACTGCTTACATGATGGAAGTCGCCTGAACCCAGAAAGGTAACGGATCTCTTAGATGAAGAACTTATACGCCTTTCAATCTCATCTCTATCCTTAGGCTTCATCCAGAACCTTGCCTTCGGACCGACATTCTTCAAATCAATGATATCGGCCTTGTATCCGGAAAGCAGCCTTTTCTGCCTTACGATGCTACCATCAAAATCCAGCACACGGATTGAACCATCCAGCATGTTGTCCCTTCTTATCCCGTAATCTCGGTTTTGCGGTCTTGGAGATCAATAACGAAAATTCGTGGATGGGGGCCCTTTGGCGCCTCTACCCTCTTAAGCATCAGCATGACTGCCTCAGAAACGGCGATGGAGGTCCCAAGATGCTGCGGCATTATAATATTCGGAATATTAATCTGCCCCGCTACCACCTTACCGGCCATTTCCGAAGTAACGTAACTCGGCATATAAGGCGCGAATTTCCCGGCGGGTATCTTAAATTCCTCAATTTCCTGCCGGGAGAGATTCTCCGGCAATCCGACATATTTCTCAATAGACGCCGTCTTCGGGCCAAAGACCAGAATACTCGCTCCGAAACCGACAGCATTCGGGCTAATCACGCAAAGATTCTTTTTTCTCGCAGCTCTGTGAAGCATGACCGCATGATAGAAAGCGGTGTAATCAATGCCGTCTATAACTACATCCGCGCCATCAACAAATTCTTCCGCGTTCTCCAGCTGTACGCCTCGCGGAAAGACCTCGATACAAGCTTCGGGATTTATCTCTTTAAAATACCGCGCGAGGACCGAAGCCTTCTGTTGCCCCACATTGCGGGAGGTTGAACCGCATTGACGGCTCAGATTGTGTGTTTCAAAATTATCAAAATCCGCTATCTTGACATGCCCGACACCAAGCCGAATCAGCTGTTCCGCCGACAACCCCCCCATGCCGCCGCATCCGGCAATAGCCACACATGTTTTCTTCAGCTGATTCTGTTCCTCGGCGGAAATAACGCCGATATTTCTATCCACCATTTGTCGGTAAAAATCGCTCCATTTTTTCATATCTATTCTCCCGGACTATCTGATAAGAGAGGTTCAATTCCTTTGATTATATCCTTTACGGTAGAAGCCTTCTCTATTATACCCTCTTTTATTTTTATATTGAATTCTTTTTCAAGACTTGACGCAAGTTCAGCCCGCCCGACAAAATCTATGCCAAGATCCAGCTCCAAAGAATGTTTCGGCTCAATATTTTTTTCTTTTGTATGCGCCTCAATATGCTCTATTATCCGCCTTGCAATGGGATTTGCTTCCGGGTGTTCTCTTCTTTCCGGATGTCTTTGACCCGACGTCTTCGCAGAAGCCGTCTCGCCGGAAGAGGGGTCTTCAAAATACATTTCTCTGATGCGATACCGTTTTATCTTCCCTAATGAAGTTCGCGGAAAACTCCCGGTCGTAACAGAAAAACCCATGATCCGTTTATGTGCGGGAAGTTTTTGGGCTATCTTCTCAAATCTTCCTTTTAGTATTTCTTTAAACATCTTTTCGCCGTATTTCCCGAAAGGTTCGGGCTTGGGGATAACAACCGCCCAAAGCACGCGGGTTTCTTTTTCGCCGCCGAACGACGGAACATCAAACACACACATCTCCTGGACAAGCCCGCCCCGGGCATAGACGTTCTCTATTTCCTTGGGGTGAATGTTCATCCCCGAACTCAACACGATTATATCTTTCTTTCTGCCTGTTATGAACAAATATCCGTCCTTATCAATATGTCCCAGATCGCCGGTCCGGAACCAGCCGTTCTGTATGACCTCGGCAGTCAGATCTTCTTTTTCATAATAGCCTTTCATGATGTTCGGCCCGCGCGCAACAATCTCACCTACTCCGTCTTTGTTCTTATTCACAATTTGCAATTCCACACCGTCAAGCGCAGTTCCCACCGAGCTCTCTTTAGTTTTTCCGAGCGGCATCAAGGTCAAAATCGGCGCTGCTTCCGTAAGACCATACCCTTCCATTACCGTAAACCCCAGTTTAAACAAATCTCTTCCAGCTCTTTCATCAAGTTTTGCTCCACCCGTTATAAACAAACGCAGAGCTTCCCCGAATTTTTTGTGAATGTCACGGAACAAATACCGCGCAAGGTTAATCCCGGTCGCCTTCCTTATGACATAGAAACATTCCATCATTGTTTTTATCAGGATACGGTATGGTAAAAACATTCCCTCAATAGCTTCTTTAACCTTGCCTTGAAACGGATAAAACACCTGCGGAACCGCAACCAAAACCGCGGGATTCGTTTCGCTCATAGCCGCCATTATGGTTTCCCTCCGCATCGAACCGGGATATATTATTTTGACACCGCCGCCGAAAAGCAGAGGAATCAACATTGTCACTGTCAGAGGATACGTGTCATATAAGGGAAGTATGGACATAATCGAATCTTTTTGTTTCATAAACCCCCGCTTATATATGGATTCACAATTGGAAAGCAGATTCCCGTGCGTGAGCATGACTCCCTTGGGGCTATCGGTAGTACCTGAGGTATACAGAATAGACGCCACGCTGTGCTCATCAATTTCTTCATTTCCCGCCGGGGCCCGCCGTTTTTCAACCGCATCCCTGAACATCTCCGAATCCACGGAAATAACGTCTCTCATGAAAGGGAGTTTTCCACTGCGCATCTCCTCCTTGAAAAAGTGAGAGGCATCGCCGGAAAAAACAGCCCTGCATTTCGCATTGTTCAATATATTCTTGACCTCATCCATGCCGGCCACGGGATTTATGGGAACGACAATCGCTCCGATATAAACAGTGGCAAAAAAGATCATCCCCCATTCCGGTCTGTTTTCCAGAAGAATACCAACCGTATCGCCGCTCCGTATACCCTTGTTTGACAAAAAAACGGATAATGATTCAATCTTATTCTTAAGCTCACCGTAAGAAATATTGACCCATCTGTCCCCTTTTTTATACTGATTCGCGATCGCGTCGGTGCATTTTGATGAAGCATCTATGAATCTGTCTCTCAAATTTCGTCCCATGGTAAAAACTCCTGTTTTTGACTCCACTGGCTATGGTTTCAGGCTATTCATTAGGAACTTGACTATAATATTCCAGTCCTCTTGAAAAACTTTTATTGTGATATTATCCCGACCTATACCGTTGTTTATTTTCCGTTCAAATGGTTTTCCCAGCTGCGCAAACCACGACCCAAGCAAATTGGCGGTGCGAAGAGCCGGATCTTTACTCCCGCAGATTATCAGCGTTCTGGTCGGCAGGAAAGCGGCGTTTTCCTTTCCAAACCCGGCATGCAGCGAAGCGCCATTTACCGCGAGCGCCTTAATTTTGGTATCAAGGGAGGCTGCTTTAAGCGCGATATCCCCGCCGTAAAAATATCCCACAAGGGCGATATTTCCGGCATTGGCGTTCCGGATACTTCTGGCATGCTTTGCGGCTTCTACAACCGCGCGCACGTGTCTGTCAAACCTACCCTTACTGTCGCCTTTAGAGTCAAGATACTGAACGTTAATGGCAATAATACCTTTTCTTTTCAGGTCTTGAGCAAAATCCGGGCCTCCGAGCGCCGTGTCTGTCTGCCCTGCCGGGGCGCCTAAAATAAGAAGAACAACCGGCCGGGATGATCCGCCGGGATCATATATATCCAACCTTATATTTTCCCCGGCATATTTCAGGTTGTCCGTTCTGTCCGCGGAAATTTTGGGTTTGACCTGCGGGTCTTTATCTTCAAATTCGGTCTCCACCGCTACTTCCGGTTCTTTTTGCGAGACAGGCGTTTTATACTCCCGATTCTGTGTTTCCCGCTTTTCGCTTCGATTCGCGGAAGTTACTTCTTCGCTCGCATGTGATTCTGTCACGCTTGCCAGCGCTTGAGATTCCTCGGGCGACAATTTTTTTATGGCCTTTATCCGGTCGCGTGAGATAGCAGCTTCAAAAGCTCCGTCCAATTTGCTTATAACGACAACATCCTCTGATTCCTTTATTACCTGTCCGGCAATCTTGTCACCGTTTTTTAATTCAATAATATCCGCCGAAACGAACACTGCAAAAAAACACATCAGCGCCGCTCCAAAAAGTGGAATTATTCCTTTTCTCATTCGGTCACCTTTTCTATAGTAACTCTCACGCTATTCGTTTCCCCTATATAGTAATATACACCGAAAAAGTCGCCTTGCAAAACTAAGGGGCGTCTTCCGAACCTACTCCGGAAAACGCCCCTTAGTTTTAAATCAAACAATCCTTATTTCTTTATTTCTTTTCTTTCGCCGCTTTATCCAATTTCGCTTGTTTCTTTGTTGCCTTTTTCTCTTCCCTCAAAGCTTTCATCTTATCAACGACGGCTTTCTTGGCGTCTTTGTAAGTCGCAAGGAGTTCTTTTTGTTTACTTTTTTTGTCCTCAAGAATGGCTTTTTGGGTCTTTTTGTCTTCTGCTGTTTTACCCAAAGCCTTTATTTTTTCCTTTGTGGCCTTTGACAGATCTTTTCTGTCCTGCACATAGTTCTTCGAAACCGTCTTCAGCTCGGCTTTCAGCTCTGTAATCTTTGCCTCATAATCTCCTGCCTCGGCAAAGCATGCAGCGCATGAAAAAAGCAAAAGAACGGCGACAGCAAGTGCTACTGTTTTCCTGAACATAATCTCCTCCTTAAAATTATTATTTCTGTACACCCAAACTATTCAGTTTCTACTCAACAATTGCCCTCTTTACCTAATATAGTTTACTGGAAATCCGACACAAGGCAAGAATCTGGCTCATTTTTTACCGGACCGGGTTTTTCCTTTTCGCCGCGGGCCATGTTTGCCCGTAACGCTATATGCCATAAGCTTTTCCATTACCAGAATATTTTTTTCGCCATGGCGCGTATATCTTACTTTATCCATAAGACTGCGAACAAGATGTATACCAAGGCCTCCCGGGCGTCTTTTTTCCACGGCCACATTAACCTCAGGCGCGGGTTCGGCCAGCGGATTAAAAGGCTTGCCGGTATCCTCAATTTCCAGAAGCAGGCGTCGGTCGCGAAGCCCTATCCTGAAAATTATTTCGTGCTCATTCTTATCGTCATACGCATAAGAGATAATATTTACGATAATTTCCTCCACAGCCAAATCCACATCGTGTAAGGCCTCCGGAGGCAGATTATTTTCTTTCCAAAACCCGTTCATGAAATCTGCCACTCGCCGGATTTCCAAAACGCGGTTGGTTATGACAATCTTTTTCTTGTCTTTGCTTTGCGCTTTTTTTACGGAAGGGTGAAAATATTCCAATGTCAGAATCGTCATATCATCCGACATCGGGATGTTTCCGGTAAACGATTTTACTTCATGCAGCACTTTCTCCACCAGCCCTTTAGCGCCGCCCTGATGAAAAGACCCTACGGCTTCTTCAAGCCTTTCATCCCCGAACATCGCCCCTTTGCCGTCAAAGGCCTCCGTAATGCCGTCGGTATATACACATATCAAATCGCCCGGCGCAAGAACCAGCTTCGCGGTTTCGTATGACGCATCCCCTATAACCCCGACCGCCGGGCCGCCGATCGCCGGCAGAAACTCGGCGCGTTTCTCCTCGGCGCGCATGATAACAGGGGGATTATGCCCGCCATTGGTATAACACATCGCGCCTGTCTTCAGATTGAGCATGGCGCAAAAGATCGTAACGAACATGCAGGATTCATTATCCCTGGACAGTTCTTTATTTACCATGGCCATTGCTTTATCCGGATTTTTAAACTGGCAGGCGTATATTTTTATCAGCATCTTTGTCATGGTCATAAACAATGCCGCAGGAACGCCTTTCCCCGAAACATCGCCCGCGACAAAACAAATTTGTTCATCGTCAATAAAGAAAAAATCATAGAAATCGCCCCCCACTTCTCTGGCCGGTTCCAAAACGGCATAAATATCAAACTCGTCTCTCTCCGGAAAAGGCGGGAACGTCTTCGGCAAAATGCCCATCTGAATATTGTGGGCTATTTTCAGCTCGCTCTCCATCCTTTCCTTGTCTCTAGTTGTCTGCGTCAGCTCTTTTATGTATTTTTTAAGCGCCCCTCGCATATAGACGAACGAACTCGCCAGGCGCCCGACCTCATCGTTTGACCGCACACGGGGCACTTCAAAATCCAGATTCCCTTCCGCGATATCTCTGGTTACCCGATCCAGAACTCTTAACGGTCTGATAATCGAATTGGATACCAGCATGATAACGGCCAGAAGAACTATCCCTCCGGCCAAAGCAAGCGCTACCACGGTTCTCGAAAGAGCCGCAACATCGGCCATGAGTTCGTCTCTCGGAAAAACAACCGCCAGTGACCACCCGGTCGAAGGCAGGGGGGCATACGCTATGCAAAGTTTCTTGCCTGTGGCAGTATCCTTAAAAGAAACAAATCCGGTCTTCCCCGCTATCATGTCTTGGCCTATCTCACCGAACCTCTCATCTCGCCGTAAACTGGCCAGGCTGAATATTGTTTCTTTCATGATCAGCTCCTGCCGAGGATGCGTAACTATCCTTCCGGTTTTGGAGATAAGAAACCCATATCCCGTCTTTCCTATCTTGATAGAAGCCACGATTTTTTCAAGCCAGACCAATGAAACATCAGCGGTAACAACACCTTTGAAATCCTGTTTTTTCACGGCATCGCCATAAAATGGAACGGAATACGTGGACATCAAAATATTCCCCCCGCCTTCATCATAGTAGGGTTCGCTCCACACCGGCCGGCCGGATTGTTTTGGAAGACGATACCAGTCCCATTCGGTATATCTATAGGTGGCTTTTCCAAGATCGGTGAATTCCAGTCCTTTTTCACTTTTATGAAAATACGGCGCGAAATATTGGACATCTTCCTTGAACGCGTATTGCGCAAAAGCAATGGTTGACCCGTATATTTCGCTGTTATTCAGGATTACTTTTCTAAGCAGCGCCAAGAGCTCTTGGCTGTTGACCGAGGTTAATTCTAAAAAATAGGCAATGTGTTCCGGAACCTTTTCTACGGGGTTCAGCACAGATTCTATCCGGTTTACCGCCTCGAGAGTTATGCTTCTGGCATTGTCCTCTATTTGCTTTATGATAATTCTGCGGGAGACCAGATAATTATAGCCGAAGACAAGCACGAAGATACCAAGCGAGCTGAGGAGAATAGAAACGACAAGCTTAAAAGTAATACCCCTGGATTTTAACGCCATATTATATCCCTTTTTTTAAACTATTCAGGTACCCCGGTACCCCGGCTAAGGGCCGGTTGGCATGCTTCCGTACAGGGAGGATCCACACCGGGCGGAGGGGCCCTGGTAGGAAGCATGCCAATCGGCCTTATCACGAGTTACCCGCTAAAGGCCGGTTGGCATGTTTCCGTACAGGGAGGATCCACACCGGGCGGAGGGGCCCTGGTAGGAAGCATGCCAATCGGCCTTATCGCGAGTTACCAGAGTAGTTACCCCTTATATACATATACACTACCCAAGCTGTTTTTGAAACCTCATCGAGCTGAACGTTATGACAATCGTTCCCATAATCGCTAAAATAAGCACCTGCGCCCATAGGGTATCAATGCCGACCCCTTTCAGAAATATCCCCCTCAAGATAACGGTAAAATATCTCATCGGATTAAGATACGTTATGTATTGAACCACTCTCGGCATGTTATTTATCGGGAACATGAGACCGGAAAGCAAACTCATCGGGAAAAATATCAGAAACGTTGACATCGAGGCCTCCTGCTGAGTGGAAGAAAGCGTCGAAATGAACAACCCTATCCCCAGAGTGGTTACAAGATAGACAAGTGTGGAAAAAAATAAGAGCACCAGGTTCCCTCTGAGCGGAACTTTAAACCAGAAAACAGCTATCATGATCAGCGTCGTGATGTTCACCAGCGCGATAACAGCGAACGGCAGCGCCTTTCCAATGATAAGCTCGATCGGCCTGATTGGACTTACCAAGAGCTGTTCCATCGTGCCTATTTCTTTTTCCCGCACGATGGCCATTGAGGTCAGGAGAAGCGATACTATTGTTACTATCATCGCCATGACACCTGGAACATAATAATTTTTTGACATGAGATTTTCGTTGAACCACGCGCGATCACGCGGCTCAATTCTTGGATACGTCGGTGTGATCTGTTCCAGAAAGATCGCGGATCGCTCTTTCAGCGCCCGGTCAGCATAATCAGCAACTATTATGCCGGCATACCCCAGAACAATATTTGCGGTATTTGAATCCGTCCCGTCAACGACAATCTGAACGGGAGCACTCTTATTCCCTCTGAGCTTTCTCGCAAAACCGCGGTTAACCCGGACAACCGCGCTGACAAGAGATCTATCCATCAGGTCATTCTGTTCTTCATCGGTAGATATGTAATATTTTTCCACGAAATATTTTGAATAAGTAAACGCCCTGATAAGATCACGGCTTTCCCGCGTGTTATCCAGATCATAGACGGCAGTCGGTATGTTGTTGATATCGGTAGTTGCCGCATAACCGAAAAGAAAAATCTGCAGAAGCGGAGAAACAAGGATAACCGTCCGCATTCGCGGATCGCGCAGAACCTGCAGAAATTCTTTTACGATAATGGATTTTATCCGTTCAAACATAGGTTTATCACGCTACTTTTTTTCTGAATTTTTTGTTCGCCAGGAACACCACGATCACGGTGAACAGCAGAAGAAACGCTATCTGTGGGAACAGCACTCTTATCCCCACGCCTTTAAGGTAGATCCCTCTTAAAATAATTATGAAATACCTCGCCGGAACAAAATAGGTTACTGCCCGTACGGCTTTCGGCATGTTGAAAATAGCATACATGAACCCTGACAACATAAAAGTGGGCAGAAATGTCCCCATGATCGCCGTCTGGCTTGCCAAAAGCTGGCTCTTGGTAATAATTGATATTAACATTCCCAGCGTCAGCGCCCCGACAAGAAAAAGACCGCTCACACCGAAAAGAAGCGCAAAATTTCCCCTGAAGGGCACAGAAAATACGAACTGAGCCATGACAACGGCTATTATAAGATCAACGAAACCTATAACAAAATACGGCATGAGTTTTCCAAGAATAAGTTCGCTGGGCTTTACTGGAGTAGAGATCAGCTGCTCCATTGTTCCTCTTTCCCACTCTCTCGCAACCGTCAGAGATGTGAGAAGCGCGGAAATTATCATTATGATAACCGCAATAAGCCCCGGAACAATAAAGTTCGTACTCTCCCTGTTTGGATTAAACCATGTCCGCGGCCGGTATTCAATCGGAACCGGGTTAATTCCCCCTTCCTGCGGGAGCACGTTCCTGAGAGACCGTTCGTTATATCCGGATATGATGCTGTATATGTAACCCCTTGTGATCGTGGCCGTGTTGGAATCACTCCCGTCTATCAAAAATTGCACGGGAGCCGGATTGCTTGACTGAATAAGTTTTGAAAAATCTTTTGGTATAACCATGGCTACGAGGATTTTATTATCATTAATCAACTCCTCTATATCCCCATAGTTATCATAATACCCGGTGATCATGAAATACTTTGAGTAATCAAAATCACGGATGAAGTCACGCGCGTTCTTTGATTTATCCTGATCCCAGACGGCCATGGGAACATTATCCACGTCAAGCGTGAGCGCAAAACCAAAAAGTATAAGCAAAAGCACCGGTATCGCAATAGCCAATCCCAGGCTTCTGGGATCACGCATTACCTGAATCAGCTCTTTCTTAAAAAGCGCGTTAGCTCTTCTGAGATTCATGTTCCGAGTCCGGCTCCTTGTAATTTTCGATCAGTGAAACAAAAACATCTTCCAGTGAGGGCGGTATTTTATTCACGTTATACTCTTTTACCCTCGCCTCATCAAATGCCCTCTCTATGCCCGTTCTGGCACGCGTGGAGTCCGTAACAACCGCGTGGATACCCGACCCGAACAGGGATGTCTCTTTAACCCCATCCAGCGATGCTATTTTTTCCGACCATGGTTCCGGGTCCGGCGCGTAAATCTCCAGTATTTCGTTCTTCATGAACTTTGTTTTCATCTCCACCGGAGTTCCCATCGCGATAATATTCCCCTTATAAATAAGCGCCATGCGATCACAGTTTTCCGCCTCATCCATGTAATGCGTTGTTACAAATACCGTCACTCCCTTTTCCGCGAGTCCTTTTATGATTCCCCAGAAAGTGTTTCGCGTGATTGGATCAACGCCCGAAGTGGGTTCGTCTAGAAATATTATTTTCGGGCGGTGAATTACCGAACATACCAATGCGAGTGTCTGCTTCGTCCCGCCGGAGAGGGTCTTCGTAAGTTTCCCCATGCGGTTTTCGAGCTGCGCTTTTTTTACTATCTCTTCCTTGCGCTTTTTCTTGTCGGGAACATTGTAAATGCCGCTATAGAAGTTGATATTCTCCTCAACCGTCAGGTCGTCATAGAGCGAGAATTTCTGCGACATGTACCCGATGTTCTGTTTTATTTTCTCCTGTTCATTCAATATATCATATCCGCCGACGTTGCCGGACCCCGAAGTGGGAGAAAGTATCCCGCAGAGCATCCTTATCGTAGTGGACTTTCCCGCCCCATTGGGCCCCAAAAAACCGAATATTTCTCCGCGCCGGACATCAAAGTCAACATGATTGACCGCCGTAAAATCGCCGAACTTTTTCTCCAGGCGACGAACACTGACCGATATATTATTTTCCATGCTCACATTCATTTATTATAGAAATAAAGGCCTCTTCCAGAGTCTTTGCATTTTGTTCTTTTCTGATATTGTCGGGAACATCGCATTTCAGCAATTTTCCGTTATTGATAAGCCCCACCCTTTTACATCGTTCTGCCTCGTCCAGATAAGAGGTGGAAAAAAGTATCGTCACTTTCTCTTTCAATAGCTGATAAAGTATCTTCCAGAAATCCCGCCTTGAAACCGGATCTACACCGTTAGTCGGCTCATCAAGAAAAAGAACTTTCGGGGTATGTATTAGAGCGCAGGCAAGGCCGAGTTTCTGTTTCATTCCTCCCGAGAGCTTGCCGGCCATCCGTTTTTTAAAAGGTATGAGGCCGCTGAATTCAAGAAGTTTTTCTATCTTCGCGCTTCTTTGGTTTTTGGGCACACAGTAAATATCCGCGTAAAAATTTATATTTTCAAGAACCGTAAGATCCTCATAAAGGCCGAAACGCTGGGACATGTACGCGATATGATCTTTTAGGGGTTCGGCCTCCTTCACGGTGTGCTTGCCGTATACCCAGGCCTCCCCCGCCGTGGGGTCCAGTATCCCGGTCAACAGCCGCATCGTGGTGGTCTTCCCCGCGCCATCGGGCCCGACCAGGCCGAAGATCTCTCCTTCGTTAATCTCAAGGTTAAGATTGTCTACGGCGGTAAAATCGCCGAATTTTCTTGTCAAACCGACAGTTTTTATTGTGCTCATCTCTACTTGACTGTGATGTAAGCGTCAGCCGGCATGCCCGGCTTGAGATCTAAACTTGAGTTGTTAACCCTGACCTTGATCCTGTAAACAAGTTTTACTCTTTCTATGTCGGTTTGGATATATTTGGGAGTAAACTCAGCTTCCTGCGATATGAACGAAACCCAGCCCTTGTATTTTTTTCCGGGATAGGTATCCGTCTGCACGTGGGCCGCCTGATCCAACTTCACCTTTCCCAGATCCCGCTCGTTGATATACCCTGTCACCCAGATATTATCCAGATCAAGAGCCGTAAAAACAGGCGCGCCGGGCTGGATTACTTCCCCGGTTTCAGCGCTTTTCACGAGCACGAAACCGTTAAGCGGAGAAGCCAGATACGCGAACCCCAATCTTGTCTTCGCCAGTTCCAGAGAAGCCCGAAGTGTTTCCATGTCCGCTTTCGTGGACTTCGCTTTGGTTTCGGCCGTTTCTCTGTCCACATCCGAGATAGCTCCGGCAATAAAAAGGTTCTCCGCGCGCACATGATTATCCCGCGCAAGTTTGTATTTATATTCCGCCGCGTTCAGGGCAGCTTCCGCTTCCATTTTTATCTTCATCAACTCATCTGTATTCAATCTCGCAACCATGTCACCGATCTTGAGAAAAATACCTTCATCCGATAAAAGTTCAATTATCTGACCCGGAACCCTGAAAGATATACGCACCTCTGTTCCTTCTATATTGCCGGAAACCTTGACTATTTTTTCTTCAACTATCCTCTCCTGGTGAAACCGAGCGAAGAGAAGCAACAAACATGCCGCCGCGACAATGATAATGCCTGTTCTTATGGTCGCTTTCTTTATTTTTACGAAAGCGCCAAGTTCCTTATCTCCGGATTTATTGCCCACTATATGTTTCCTCCACTAAATACCCCCTGCCTATGGTTCTCGCCAGAAACGCCTCCGCCATGAGATAATCGTAAACCCCTTCAAAAAGGTTTCTTTCCGCGCGGCTCAGGGCTACCTGGGCGTCCAGAACCTCAAGATTGGTCGCCACCCCATTATCATAACCTATCTCGGAAAGCCTTAATGCCTCTTTCGCTTCAACGATATTGTCTTCCTGCGAACTGATAAGCGCCGCCGTTTGTATCAGATCCAGGCAAGCCCGCCGGATGTTAACGGCTGTCCATTCACGCACGTTTTCTTCTTCCAGGCCGGCTTCGTCATATCTTGATCTGGCCGCGTCTATCTTCGCCTTTGTTTCCATGCTGTCAAACACCGGAAAGGACACTTGCCCTCCCACCGTCCAGTTACTATGCTTCGGAGTAAATATATTATTCAGGTAATCAGATCTGAAAAGATATGTGGCATCCCCGGTGATTGTCGGCAAATAACCGGACCTTGCCAACTCAATAGACCATTTACTTATATTAACACCGAGCTCACTGAGGATTATTTCCGGTCTATTTCTGTTCGCTTCCTCAAGGAACAGGAGTTCGTTCACTTCTATCGGAGAATACGCAAGGCGCCCCTCCGCCTCAATCTGTTCCCATATTCCGAGACTGAGCAGTTTTTTAATATCGTCTTTAATGAGTTCAACGGCATTCACCGCTTCCACGAGCGAAGGAATAACGTTGGAGACGCGGACTTTCGCCTGAAGAAGCTGAAACCGTGAAACAGTGCCCTGTTCATGCTTGTTTTTTACATTCTCGTAATGCGCCTCCGCCTGGCGAAGAAAATTCCGCACGACATGTTCGGTTTCATGCGCGAGCAAAAGACCGTAATACAGTCTTTTTGCCTCAAACTCCACGTCCAGTTTTTTGGCCCGCAGCGTCTCATCCTGCACTCTAAGGTCTAATTCCGACTGCTTAAGATTGGCAACATTGGCGCCCCCGTCATAAAGGGTCTCCTTGATAATCCCTACCAGTTTGTTGTCATTCCTGTATCCTGTAAAAACGCCGATATCTTTTTTCGCGTATTTGGGCTGAATCAAATCCTGGTTGAGCGATCCGTCGTTATATGTATATGCGGTATCCGCGCTTACTTTTGGGAAAAACCTGCTCCAGCCCTCAAGTATATTGGCTCTGGCGACGTTGATTTCACGTTGCTGAATCTGTATGTTTTTATTGTTCAGAAAGGCAATGGCGATGGTTTTTTCAAGGGTCAAAAACACGACCGGCCCTGAAGGACCGATATTACAGGACGCGTAAGGCATGTTAAAGAAGACAAAAAGAAACAGCGCTACGCCGGCGCGTATACTCTTTTTTACAAGCATGTCCGCTATTCTTTCCTGTTTATGCTGTTCTGTTCCCGGGCATAATCTTTTAATAGTAAAAGTATACCTCTATACATAAGAAACCTCAAACAAAATTGGTAAAATACACCGCCCCCTCAAATAGTTTGCAAAGTTCTTGCCCTGCGTGTATATTTTTAGTGTATACATTTTCATAAACTAACCATATGGGTCAAAAATGAAATTCCGGACAAAAGTCTTTTTAACCGCACTACTCTCCTCGGCTGTTTTTCTTGCCTGTTCCGTCTGCGGGGCGGCAGACATAGAATCTCTGGCCGACCAGTTCCAAAAAGCGACGGATATTCAACGCGCCGAAATTGAGGAACTCTACCGGGATACAGGCATGCTCTCCCGCGCAACAGTTGCCAATGTTGAACTATATAACTTTTTTGACGAACAGAATGATATACAGACACGTTACTACAGAGTAACTACAATTACCCAAAAAACGCGCCAGAACACCCCATATCAGGTAGTGCTCCTCTACAGCGATGTGGACAAGATCAAACATTTGAAGCGGGGAGAGAATATTGAAGTGTACGGACGGCTCTGGAGAATAACTGACGACGGCCTGTGGGTTTCCATCTGGCTCTACGGGGAAGAATCCAGCCCCGAGATAAAACAAACTTTCTAATAAAAACAGGAGAATAAAAATGGTTCAATTCACCGAAGAAAATGGAAAATTGATATGTTCTTTCTCGCGGCGGCTGGACAGCGCCAATTGCGCGAAATGGGAAGAATGGCTTTATAAAAAAGTAGAGGAATCAAAAACGCCGGTCGTTTTTGACATGAAGGACGTTGACTACATCGCGTCAGGGTTTCTACGCATCTGCATCAAGGTGCTGAAAGAAATAGGCGAAGAGAATCTTTCCGTCATTAACGCGCATCAGAACGTAAAGAAAATCTTCAAACTTGCGGGCATTGACAGAATCATTACCATTAAGTAATTTTTCCCGCCTTAACGCTCACCTGTTTTGTTTTGAAAATCTCTTTAAAATCGTTTTTCATGCTGACTGTGAGCCAGCCCGCCTCCTGCGCGGTTTTCAGCGCTATATCGGCCCCTTTATCATAGGCGTATTCGCGTTCCGCGTCATCGTGATGCACGAGAATTGAAAGACGCGGACGCGCATCGGGCCTGCCGGCTCCGGCGGATTCAAGCATTTTTACATCGTCGTTGGAATTTCCGCAGGCAAGAATCGCGCTTCTTCCCAGACGCATGCGTATATTCTCGGGTTTTCCTTCTCTCAGGACTTCCGGTTCCACGACAGCATGCTCCCTTACGAAGACCACCTTACCGCCTTTTTCTTCAAAAGCGACTTTGATTGTATCGCCGATTACCCTTTCACGTCCGACGCCAAGCTCCTCTTCCGAAAAACTTCTGATAAACGCCTGGGGCGAGCCTGATACCAAATATATCCTGAACCCTTTCTCTTCAAGAAAATCCAACACCTCCAGCATCGGAACGTATATGAGCGTAATGTAAGGAACGCCGAACACCGGATGGCCGCGCCGGAGAAACCGCAGAGTGTATTCCATGTATTCCTCCTGCACCATGCCTTCAAAGGCCGTCAGGTTCATCTCCAAAAAATTCTTTGAGTTTGAAATATAGTCCCAGTCGCGTTCCCAGCAGCCCTTATATGGCTGTCGGCCTCGCAGCTTCGGGTTCGCGTTGGCAAGTTCGTAAAGACGTTCGGCCGCGATTAAAACCTGGAGATACAGAGGTTTTTCGCAGAACAATGTGCCGTCCAGATCAAACACCGCGATACGTTCTTTCTCCGAAACATAGAGCGGCCCTGAAGGATCGCTCACTTTATTCGCAAAATCTATTATTTTTTGTTTCGCGGGCGTCTCGTTCCAGGACGGTAAGGGGCCTTTCCCCGCCGCGTGTGAAATCGGAACGATTGCGCAAAGAGCGATTAGAACAATCGCCGGAAACCAACGGATACGCATCCTCATCTTATCCTCCTCAGAAATTAGCTTGGCATCTTACGGCTATGATATCGGCGTCTCCCACTCCATTCGGATGCGCGTGCACGTAATTCGTCATTATCTTCATGTTGGGATTAAGATACCAGTTGAACCCTATAGTTATATCGGACAGAGCGCCGCCTTTCACATCTGTAGAGTTAAAATCCAGGTAGGAATATCTCGCGGCAATTTCCAACGCGCCGGGTGTCCATTTTTTTATTGAAAAGTTTTCACGCGGCGTGACTCCCGAGACATTTGCCATGTCTCTGTTATATTTTCTGTGTTCCCCCGTCAGAATATAACTCGTGTATACATAAAGGCCCTCAAAGTATCCCGCTGAAGAATACCCTTTCCGGCTCACGAATGACTGTATAAATTCTCCCTGCACCGAAAAGGGCCCATGAATAAGCAAAGATTCAAGCCCGACAATGTTGGCATATCGTCCGGAAAAAGCGCTCGTATCAACAAAATTAGGAGCAAGATGCACCTCAGGCTCGGAGTAATAACGAAAATCTCCGCCCTCCTCCGTGGGGTTTCTGAGGGCATAAGCCACACCGAGATGCGCAAGACGCGCGCCGTTTTCCTCATAATACGGAAGACCCGTCATCCGAACGGCGGCGTTGCCGGCATTTGAAGTGGGGAGCGCATAATTATTTGCGTTATAAAACGCCGCTGCCGAAAACGTTACTCTCTCATCAAGAAAAGTGGAATTGAAACCTATCCCTGTATTTCTGTGCAAAGACAAAGCATAAGGAAGGCTTCTTTCAAGAAACGTTATGTCGTTACTGCTGGACATGTCTTCCAAACTGAAGGGTTCCGTGAATTGTCCGATTCTTACGAGCCCGAGATACGGAACATTTTTCATCCCGACATAAACATCCCTGAAACCGACTTCGCCTCCCGCAAAATCAACCTGCATTTTATAGACATAGTTCTCATATACCGAGCCGTCAATATAAAGACGTAATCTTCTGAATTCGGCAGGCGCGTCAAGCGTGCCCAGCCTCTCTTTAACCGTTTTCCCCTCACCCATCCAGGCAAAATCCGCCTGGATTCTGCCGCCGAGTTTTATCGCGATGCTGTCATCGGCGGATTTAAACAATAATCCTTTTTTCCAATACACGCGGAAGTCATCATCGGCTTGTTTGGCTCCGGATTTTGCAGGCGGAGCGCTTTCCATGTCCGCAATCTTGCGCTGTATCTCCGCCATCTGGCGCGCCTGCAAATCCATTTGCTTCCGCAAATCAGCCAACTGTTTGCGCAATTCCGCGACTTCATCCGCTCCGGTTTCAGGCGCAATAAAACAAGAA